>JAABUS010007463.1_pt1 | contig 12537 bp, 12 predicted proteins | sample 5560161 | NCBI WGS metagenome assembly JAABUS01 (sample SAMN10711885, study PRJNA513376) | rock metagenome | isolation source: Antarctica rocks | place: Antarctica: Victoria Land, Trio Nunatak nord | collected 2016-01-04 | reverse complement strand
ACTAAATTGAAGAACTGCGAAATCATTGACAGCGTTCTCTTTAGAAAAGACTTACTGTGAGTTCTCAAGAATATGCATACGAAACTGCTACAGAAAATTCATGATCAGTTTTCAATCTCTCATTTTGACAATAAATGAACTATTGATCTAATTCAACGATTCTACTATTGATCAGATCATTAAGTCACAGTCAGACAGTACATTTGAAACTGTTATGTCTATTAGCGAAGCAAAGTTTTTAGAAATAGCATCAATGAACTTCATCATCTTTTATTCATTTCACAAGAACGCTGAAAAGATATAGTTATGAACTTCATTACTGAGCTATCTTTATCAGAAGACTATAACGTTATTTGCACAATCATATGTTATTTTATCAAAGAACGTCACTATGTTCTCTGTTATTGAAAAGACGATGACATCTCAGTTGAAGAAACGATTTGAATCATGCTATGAAACGTCTATCAACTGCATAATTTATTCAGTTCTATTGTTTCGAACAGAAACTTTCAATTCATATCAACTATGTGAAAGAGTTTTTGCAAGTGACTGAGAATCACAGCTAGTTTATTCACAGTCTATCATTTGAAGATTGATAATCAGACGAAACAAGTTAATCAAGACGTTGAATGCGAACTTAGAATTTACTGCAATTACATGCAGAATGACTGAGTCAAATGAATATCTATGATGAAATTCAGCAACAATTTCAATATCTTCTCAATCATCTCAATGATTTCTTTCTACTTCAATAAAGATTTTCATTCTTGAATGAGTTTCGATTCAGATATGACTGACTACAAAATCATTCATGAACGACTGAAAGCTAGAAAAGCAGATAATATTATCATTCAAATAAAAGAGTTACTGAGCTTTGATCATCAACAATTGAAAAAGACGAAGCTGATCATTGAAGCACAGATCAATAAACATAAATGAGATGTCATTTATGAAGTAGAGAACTGAGTTTGACTATTCTTCAGAAACGTCAAAATCATGAGATCATGCAAAGATTTGAAAGATAAACAACTAAAATCATATCAGATCACTGTCAAAGCGAAAGTTTTCTATCATCTTCATTTATCAATCAGCATGAAGCATCTGCATTTGATGTTCAACTCGAAGCTACTGCAATTGTATTCAGAAGATTCTCTATCAGAACAGCATGCAGAACTTCTCAGACTCATCATTATTAATGAAGATGATGATGAACATTGAAAGATAAATGATATTCTGAACTTCAGACACTATTAAGATCAAATACAGTACAAGATCAAATGAAAAGATCTAGATAGAAATGATGAATGATACTATGTTAATAAAAAAGAATTCGATGACTTTGAGAAAGTTTTGAATGAATTTCATGTGCTATACTCAAGAAAGTCACGCTAGTATTGAAATAACTCAATAAGAAAGCAAGCAAATGAGTTACATTCATGCAAACATGAATTTTCAAAGAGAGAAATAATGTTACGAGTGTATCAAGGCTGAAAAAGGCTGAAGCTTTAATCAATTCACAAAGTACGCTAGCGAGTACTTTGCGTATTGATTAGAACTAGTCAGTGTCTCTAGCTCAGATCTGACTCAGTCTCTATTTTCTTTTCTCAACATCTCTTTGTTCAACATCATCTTTCTTTCTACATCACATTCTACTCATGTCACAAACACATTTTCTTCAAGCTTAGCGCAGTCTTTGAATATTACTTAAATAGAAGCTTTTGTACTCATCTTCTTCTGTATTCTTAATATTCAGTTATAGTTATCTCTAAAGATCAAGCACTATTCAACTCTGACTTTCGCTGATTGACTCATTTAGACATGATTCTGACAATCATCAAGCACTTACATCATTGATGAAAGATAAAGAGCTTAGCAGACAACAGATGCATTGAATACAGAAGTTCGTTGACTTCAACTTCAAGATAATGTATTGATCTAACAAGCAGAACATTAAGATCAATGCATTAACTCATTGAGTCAATGTTGTGCTCAGAGATTTTGAGAATGAGCGTGTTCGCTATCAATGAATCACTATTCTGACTTTGAATCAAATGAAAATTGCTGATTTAAAGAAGAACATCAGTGAATCAATCTATAAACAGATTCTTGAGACTAATAGAATCGACGAGAATTGTACGCTACTTCGCGAAGCAATAGCAGAAGACGAGACACAATATGAAGATATTAAATTGAAGAATTGTTGAACTCAGAATAAAATTTTATACTATAATAGTCAGCTATGAGTTTCGTTCAACAAGCTTCTACAAATAAACCTGATTCATAAGATGCATGATCAATTCTCAGTAAATCATTCTGACATTCTTAGAACTGTAAAGAGCATAAAACGAAACTACTATTGATCTTTCATGCGAAATACAGTAAATTATTATATTCAAAACTGTTATATCTGTCAACGTTCAAAGACATTTAGAAATAAATCAAACGACTTGCTTTAATCTTTATTAATATCTGAACAGCGATGACAAGACATAGCAATGAACTTCATTATTAATTTATCTGATTCAAGCAAGTACAACGTTATTCTGATGATCATTTGCAGATTGTTAAAGAAAAGACATTATATTTCTTGCATCACTGATGATGAAGATATCACTGTTGAAAAGATAGCTGAAATGCTGATTCAATGAATATATTGAACTCATGATTTACTCAGCTTCATAATATCTGATCGAGATTCGCAATTCATCTTTATACTATGAAAGTTTCTTTGCAAACGACTGAGCATTTTTCTTTGATTGTTCATTATCTATCATTCTCAGATCAATGATCAAAGCGAACGAGTTAATCAGAACATCAAGCGATATCTTTGATTCTTTTGTTCATATATGCAGAACAACTGATTTAAGTGATTACTCATGATCAAGTTTGTTGATAATAACATCTTGTTCTCAGTCATCTTCTTGATTCTTTTCTTCATGAACAAGAGCTTTCATTCTCGTATGAGCTTCAACTCTGACATCATCGAGTATGAAAGCACTCGCAAATGCTTGCAGATCATCAGAGTCGAAGATATATTCAATCACATGAACAAAACGTTAATCTTCGCTCGCGAAGTTCTGATCAAAACATGAGAATGAATGATGAAACAAGCTAACAAGCATAGAAAGAAGATCAATTACAAGATTGAATCAAAGATGTTTCTAAACGAAAGAAACATCGTTACAGTGAGATTCTTCAAAAAGCTAAATGACAAAATGCTTAATTCATTCAAGATCACAGACTCTGTTGACTTCTTTTATAAACTGAAACTATCAAGTACTATGCATATACATGATGTGTTTCATTCAGAGCTTCTTCATTCTGTCGTTGATGATTTTCTGTCTGATCAGAAGAATAAATTCTTGAGATCAATAGTGATAAACGATGAGAATGAATGAAAGATCGACAATATATTAAACTTTCGATGATATCAAAGACGACTTCAATATTAAGTCAAATGAAAGAGTTATGACAATGATCTCAACTGATATAACGCTGACAAAGATGAATTCATGAACACTCAGAATATTGTTGATGACTTTCACACTTGATATTCTAATTAAGCGTACTAAGAAAATACATTCATGCAAACATGAATTGTTGAAGAAAGAGAGTAATGTTACGATCTTGATCTATTCTCGACCTATTCTTGACTCTATTCTCAATTTATTCTCAACTTTATTCTCGATCTTAATTATTTCTAATTGAGTCTAGTGAGCATTCAAGCTAGAGATGATGTCATCGAGTTTCTGCATCATCTGTGTAAGGCATCAACTCTTTCGAGCCTAGCGCAGAAGTCAGAAACACACATATAAGCTGCGAGTTCTATTCTGTAGATACTTTTCTTTCTTAGCATTTATTTATTAGTTAAATGACACTCATATGACTCACTTTATGCTGATTTTTAACACTGACTCTTGAATGTCTTGATGATAAAGTCAATCTCTAGTTGAAAACATCATCTGTATAGCTTAAGAGAACAGTAGCACATGTCAATGTGATTAGAGAAGAAATTGACTGTGATACACATGCATATTGCAGACGAAACATTTGCAACTCATGCTTAAGAAGTAAACTGTTGAAATCTGAACAGTGAGAGATTTCATTCATCTTAAACTGTGAATCTGCTGCAAGAAACTATCTCTTGCTAAGAAGAAAATCAGCATAGAGATTGTATCTTATGTATGTTGCATGCAACGTATGCAACATATTTTCAATAGATGACTGTGACTGAAATCATCAGATAATGAAACATGTACTCATGCATTGCTTGAACTGATTGCATCTGCGATCAAGAATGTTACAAGACATTGACTTCTTGAACTATTGAATAATCGTCGCTATCACGAAGAATCTCAGAGCAGCTGCAAGAATGATGATAAAAATGAAACTTCTGAAGCAATTTAAAGTGACTAAGTCACTCATTTTCTAACATGCAATCAACGCGAACTAATTTGATACATAGTCTCATAATGATAGTTTTGACTGCGCAAAGCAGTTGTATAAACAGTGAGTGATTTTCTATCTCAGAGAGTTTTGTTCACTCAATATAGATAGCATAGAGTTTCTCATGAATCGACTTAATTAATGTCATAAAAGTGTATAAATTTTATTATTATTGTTATAGTTGTTTATTAATTGAGAATTCTATTCTCATTTTCTTACATTGAAGTTGAAGATGAGACTTTAGTTACAACAACAAACATTAAAACAACAAGTTATTGACGTGTCTTTAAAAGCAATTTTAGAAACTTAAAAACTCAAGAACTTAAAAACTAGACTGATTGCATCAAGTTGAGTACTTGAGTTTGAGTCAAGTACTCGACTCAAAAAGTGTTGAGTTGAATTGAAATTTTTTTGAAAAAGTGTTGAATCAAGTTGAGAAGTTGAATTCAAGCACTTGAGTTGAGTTGAGAAGCTTGATTTGATAATTCGACTTGAAAACTCAACTTGACTCGACAAGATATTAGATAGATGTAAGTAGCTTGATTGAACAGTTTTCATAGTTTTCTTTATGACTTTCTACTATGTTTTTTCTTTATGTTTCTTCTTATGACTCTTTATTAAATGATCTTCATGTTTCTCTTTATGACTTTCTGTCAAACGATCTTCATGTTTCTCTTTATGACTCTCTATCAAATAATCTTCATGTTTCTCTTCATTTTTCTCTTTATGTTTCTCTTTATGTTTTTCTTCATGTTTTTCTTTATGACTCTCTATCAAATGATCTTCATGTTTCTCTTTATGACTTTCTATCAAACAATCTTCTTGTTTCTCTTCATGTTTCTCTTCATGTTTCTCTTCATGACTTTCTATCAAATAATCTTCATGTTTTTCTTCATGTTCTTCTTTATGACTTTCTATCAAATGATCTTCATGTTTCTCTTTATGACTTTCTATCAAATGATCTTCATGTTTCTCTTTATGACTCTCTATCAAATGATCTTCATGTTTCTCTTCATGACTCTCTATTAAAAGATAATGCAAAAAGATAATGCAAAAGTCAAAAATCGGAAAATTTTCTACATTTAACTTTCTTGACATCAAGCTTAAGTTCTTGATGAGTCAAGTCAAGTTGATTCAATTTTCAGTCGAGTCAAGTCACGTCAGATTGAAAATATGAGCAACTTGACTTGACTTGAGTTGAAAATGTGAGCAATTCGACTCAATCTCGATTCAAGTTCAAAATGTCAACTTGAAACTTAACTTGATGATCAGTTTATTAAAAACTCAAGAACTCAAAAACATTAAAAAAAAGTATGAAAGACAAATTAATTTTAACAAATTATTGAAATCAAAAATTTCAAAACTTAGAAATACAAGATCAACAATTCAAAAATTAAAATATTATTAAGTTAAAAAGTAAGAAAAGAAAAGGCGAAATTAAAAAATTAAAAATAATGATAAAAATCGTAAATTCAAAGATTAAGACATTTTATTGAAACTATGATTAATATTAATTGTTGAAACAAAAAATTACTCACTAATTATAATAACGTTTTTTTTTTTTTGAATTCATACATTCTTGTGACATCAATTTAGACTCAACTCATGAGAGACTTTATGCTATTTATATTGAGTGAACAAAACTCTTTGAAAAAGAAAATCACTTGTCGTTTATACAATGACTTCACGTCATCAAAACAATGATCATGAGACTATGTATCAAGTTTGCATCTATAGCTTCTATTCAGTGCATGATGCTCAAGTAAACTCTTAATGAGTGTCTGTATTGTTCATTTATGACACATTGTCTTTGCTCTGCTCTTCATTGATGATATTCTATACAACGATGTTTTGATTCAATTCTCGATTCATAGATGAAAGATGTTTTCTTCGCACTCGTGATGTTCATAATTGTAACATATCTAGAGCTGCATTCTTTTACTCAATGATTGTCATTCATTGCACAGAGAAATATGTGATGAAAGAAAGACGCGTACAATGAAAAGATAAAGTGTGATTGTACTGAATAATTCTTTTCTTCTCTTGATTTAACTTGTGTCACGTAAACGTTGAATGAATTGTTAGTATAAACATGCAATTGCAATCGTTCAATGATTGACTCTGATTGATAGAAGAGAATGCGTTCTGATCATTCTTCTGCGCTCTCAATTTTTCACGTAGATAGATGTATGACTTGACATCAAGTAAAGAAGATGAGTTTAAGTTTTCTCAGTATATCAGCGTGATCAATGAGTCACTACTTCTTCAAGCACTGTAGTCACGACTCTCAGACTGAGATCAACTATTCTATCTGATATCTTTTTATCAATTACTTAATGACACTGTTGATGTAATGAAGACATTTCAGTATATTGATGTGATGAACAAATTGCAAATTCTTCAATCACTTGTAATCATGACTCTCATACTGAAATCGACTTTTTCACTAGATATCTTTTCATCTCTTACTGACATCAACATGTTATTAATCATCTTTGTAGATTGATTGTGACTGTTAGAAAAGATGCTGTCACGTAGATGAAAACTCTGTACAATTGACTTTTCTGCTTACATAACATTTTAACATCATTCAAATTGCGTTGAATTAAGATCTCTTGACTCTTTTAACTTCTATTCAGAACATAAAATCAAAAGATTTGTAATCGACATCATGTACAGATGAATCTCATTGTCAGTCTATAATAACATTATTGAAGAAGAAAGTTTCATAGTAATATAATTGATTTATCAATTTAAGAGTGAAAACGTTATTTGAACTTTTTTCTTGATAAAGATTAATGCAAGTCTTCAATGCAAAAATACTCATTGACAATAAATTAATAACTAACTAGAAGAAATAATAAATCAAGAAGAATGCTTGTAAATAAACAATTGTAAAAATATAGAAATGATAAATGAGAAAAGAGCGCAAAATTAAAAAGAAAAAAAAAACAGTTTTTCTTGTTGTTTTTACAAAACACAAGAAGCAAAACAAGAAAAAACTTGTAAATTAAAAACTTTATAATTTGAATTAATTATTATTATTAGTTTTTTTTATGATTATCACTAAACATACATCTTTATTTACTACATATACATTTCTTTTTACTACATATACATCTCTTTTTACTACATATACATCTCTCTCAGATAAATTTAGCAATCATTCAACTAAATTTAGCGACTCAAAAACAGACATCATACAGATACTTAATTTCATATGAATGACTCATCAAAAATGAAGTATCTTTGAAATTAATATGTTTTTCAAAGCTGATTTAAACTACATATCAAATTTGAAACATTTCATAAAAGTCTTCATCATTTGAAGCTTTTTGCTGATGTTCAAATTAAACTGATCATTGAGTCAAGTTTTGAGTTAACATTTTGAACTCAAATTGAGATTGAGTCAAGTTGCTCACATTTTCAACTCGATTCAAGTCAAATTGCTTATATTTTCAACTCAATGCAACTTAACTTAACTGAAAACTGAGTTAATTTGACTCAACTCATCAAGAACTTGAGCTTGACATCAAAAGAGTTAAATATAGAAAATTTTTCGATTTTTGACTTTTGCATTATCTTTTTGCATTATCTTTTAATAGAAAGTCATGAAGAAAAACATGAAAATCATTTGATAAAGAGTCATAAAGAGAAACATGAAGATTGTTTGATAGAGAGTTATAAAGAAGAATATGAAGATCATTTAATAGAAAGTTGTCAGAAACTAAACTAGACTAGAAATTCTATCAATATAAAGAATTGATTATTATATTACTTAAACTAGATATAGAACAATACATCAGATAATGTACAAGACGAAAGACAAGAAATGAAAGAAAAGAATGAAAACTCAACTTCTATATACATGAATTGAGTAATGTCAGAACTGAGCAGCAGTTTTATGACTTAAGATTGCAAAGACATGAAACAGATTTTGATGTGACTAAACTAAGATGACAATGATTAGATTAGTGACTTAGTTCAATGAATCAAGACTTTCTAAGATATCAATGATACTAGATTAAGTTGACAACATATTTTATGCTCTGAACTGAGATGATGATTTGACATCATGACAGTAGCTTCTCTCTTAAAGACTGAGCTTCTGCAAGACGATGAAAAGAACAAGATGAGATGAGAATTGAAACTAGATGAGACGAAATGAGATGAAATACAGCGAGACGCATTTTATAGTGATGAAGCACTAATGAAATGAGAATACATCTGAGTCACATCTGAGTCAGATTTGAGCGAGACAGAGCGAGATGAAGATGAAACATGATAAAGCGAGACGCATTTTATAATGATGAAGCACTGTTATTGAAACACATTTGAGTCACATCTGAGTCAAATTTAAACGAAATGTCTGAGTCAAATTTAGACAAGATCTGAGTCAGATCTGAGCAAGAAAGAAGCGAAACGCAGTTTAATATGATGATGCACAGATGAGATTAAAATACATCTGAGTCAGATTTGAACCAGATTTAAACAAGATGTCTGAGTCAGATCTGAGTCAGATTTAAACAAGATGTCTGAGTCAGATCTAGATAAGATCTGAGTCAGATCTGAGCTGAGTTGAGATGATGAAGATTGAACTTAAAGTTCTTGACATTGACATTGAGACATCACACATGACAGTACATGTGATTCTTTGACGGCAGAATTGACAAGGTGATATTCATTAAGCGCTTGCTCACAATTATTCAGAAGATGAAAAGACTTTCAAGTAGAAAAGTGATTTTCTCAATCAATGTAATACTTGAGCAGAAGTGAATTATAGCATCTATCATGCTTGAAGTTTAGTATGCTGTTTACATATCAGAATCTTTCATCATTCTTAATAACAACAAGTTCTCAAGATTTCTGACATTGACTTGAAAGAAGATCACTTGCAATATGACTCAGAAGAATGACATGAAAGATTGAATGAATCTTCATGAATGTTGAAAGATTTAACTCAATGATCAGAGAATTATTCTTGAAGATTCGCTTGATCTTGAAGAAATCAACTTTATGATCATCTAACTTGACAGTGAGATGAGCGATGCTGAAATTGCAAGCATTCAGTCAGACTTCATCTTCGATGAAGTATTTAGAACAAGAATGATGAGAGAGATTGACATTGAATTTGTAGATGATCTGAGCTATAAGCATCTCATCACGTAGATGCTCAGTTAGTTTCTTGATCTTCTTGATGAACTTTTTGACATTGATTAACTTGTTTCGAGCTTGAAACATAAGATTCTCAAGCAAAGTCTTAAAAGACTTGAAGTCTAGACGTGAGTTTTGACTCAAATTGATCAAGAAGAATGATTCTAGAGTGATTAATGATGATGCATTATTGATGACGAATTTGACTTCAGAAAGTCACTTAGCTCAGTCATTCTGCATGTAGTTGACGAATACTTAAAGATAATGCTTCATGACAACATTGACTCTCTTGATTTGATCATTGATTTCAGAATGATATGTTGTTGATAACTTAGCATCTATCTTCAGCATTTTACATATGTGCTTTCAGACATTGAAGATAAATTGTGTGTCTCGATCAGACATGAAGAACTCGAGTAAATTATGATGTTTTCAAACATGAGCATAGAAGCAATTGATAGCTTCTTCAACTTTCATAGAAGTGATGAGAACTAAATGTTTCATTTTGATAAAATGATCAATGAAGACTAGAACATATTTATATGTGATATTCATGAAGATACTGAGCGATAAAGAATCTACATAGTTCATGAAAACATCACGTCAACAACATTCAAAAACTGAAAGAAGATACAATCATTCTTGAGTTTGTTGTCTAGAGAGTTTGAAGTGTGTGCACACGTGACAGTTTCATATGAAGCATTGAACATACTTATAAATGTTTGATCATCAGTAAACTCGACTGATCAGTTCATAGCTTTTTGCTCTTTCTGAATGATCATCAACGACACTATCATGAGCGAGCTGAATGATATGAAGACGTAGTTTATCTGAGTTGAGCACGTACTTTCTTTCTTGAAAGTACAGATGATTCTCGTGTTCTTCACACTCAATTAGAGAGATCTTGTTGTGATGTCATGCTTCATTGCAAAGTGCTTTGATTATCTGAGCTGCGAATTTATCATTGATTTCGACTTGCTTTCACAATGTTTGAGTGAAAATGTCAGCAAAATCTTCATCAAGATTCAGAATGTCTTGATCTAGCTGAGACTTAACATCTTCAACGTCGAATTTTTTGATTTCTAGATTCATAAAAGCTAGAATTTGCGAAAGTGCTGAAATAATTGAGAACAAATATAACTGAACTGAATCTAGAATGATGATTTGTGACTGAAGCTTCATGACTTTGATGTCAAAGATGTCAAGAGCGAGATTCTTAACAATATTAAGATCTAAAACATGAGTTTTCAGAATTGTCTGATGTTGATATTGATGTCAAGAATGAAATGTATTCTTCTCTTTAAAAAAATCTTCTGAGCGACGTGTCAGAGCATTCAACTTATCGTTGATCTTGTCAAAATGATAAGCGATGCAATAGTTGAATCTAGACAGAAACTCACTTCAACGAGCTTAATGATGACTCAACTGCTTAGTTGACATGAAATACTTAAGGTTTTTGTGATTCGTGATCATCTCGACAAAGTAGATAAAGTCTTCAAGCTTCGATCATCATTTCTTGAAAGTGCAAACAATGATCATAAGTTCTTTATCGTAGATCTCGTAGTTACACTCGATTGAGTTATGCTTTTTCGAAAAGTAAGCGATTGAATGAAGAATCTCATTCTCATCGTATTGAAAGAGAATGTCTTTGAACACATAGTTTAAAGCATTGATTTCTATCACAATCTTGTGATCTGAATTATAGTGACGAAGAATAATCTTGAAAGTGAAGACTTTCTTAAGAATGTTGAATGCAATCTGACATTTCTGAAATCAGACAAAGAGTATATCTTTTCTGATGAGACGAGTGAGCGAAGTAGTTATTTTACTATAGTCATAGATGAATCTTTTATAGAAGTTCGCGAAATCTAGAAAACTTTGAACGTCTTTAACGTTGATCAGAATGAGTCAGTTGACAATGATGTTTATCTTAAAAGAATTCATCTTGATCTCTTCAATGATGATTATCAATTTTAGATATAAAACTTGAGTGACGTGAAACTTGCATTTAATTATATTCATCTGAAGATCTGCTTCTTGCAGCTTTCGCAGAATGAGCTTGACATGAATCTCATGCTTGAGTTTAATGTTGAAATAGATCAAGATGTCATTCAGATAAGCTGTACAGAACTTATCTAAATGTTCATGAAGAGTATTGTTGATGTACTTCTGAAACGAGACAGACTCATTACATAAATTGAAGAGCATGACTAGATACTCAAATAATTCAAATCGAGTGCGAAAAATGATGAGAACTTCATCTTCTTCTTTGATTCAAAGTCGATTGAATGCAGAGATGATATTCAGCTTAATAAAGATTTTAGCTCAACTTAGATGATTCAGCGTTTCTGAGATCAGAGACAGAGAATATTAATTCTTGACTGTGATAGTGTTCAGATCTTGATAGTTCATGCAGAAGCAAAGTTCTTCTTTGAGTTTCTTAATGAAGAGAACAGAGACAATCATCTGAAAGCAACTGACTTGAATGAAATCTTTGCTTAGATTTTCATTCAGATAACGACGAAGTTCTAGAATTTCATCACGACTCATATTGTACAAAGCGAAGACTGAGGGTTGAGCATCTTCTTTAAGATGTATAACATGATTATGAGCTCAATGCAAAGACAAGATATCAACGTTCTTCTTGAAGAAAACATCTAGAAACTTGAAATATCTGAATGATAAAATTGTGATTGAATCGACGTTCTTACTTTGTTGATAGACTTCAAGATTTTCTTGTGTCGTGAATGCAGTCAAATGAAATTTCTTTTTCATTTGATGAAGATTCAGACGATGATTCTTATCATACATACTGTCTTGAGAGTGAGATGAAAACTGAGCAAGAGTTGAACTGTTCTTTGAATGAACAGTTAAAGTTGCATGACGTGATTTTGACTCGTCAGAGTCTAGACTAGAAGATGAGATTGATTCAAGATT
>JAABUS010007462.1_pt1 | contig 12539 bp, 8 predicted proteins | sample 5560161 | NCBI WGS metagenome assembly JAABUS01 (sample SAMN10711885, study PRJNA513376) | rock metagenome | isolation source: Antarctica rocks | place: Antarctica: Victoria Land, Trio Nunatak nord | collected 2016-01-04 | reverse complement strand
TTGACGGCCGCCAGGATCTCATCGGGATCCTGTCCCGGCAGGTAGCGGATGTCCAGATCGATCGCGCAAAGATCGGGCACCCGATTGATGGCGTCGCCGCCGGTGATCCGCCCGAGCGAGATCGACGGGCGGTCGAAGAGCTCGGAGGACGCGCGCGTGAAGGGCATTGACTCGATGGCCCGGAAGACGTCGACCGCCTTGAGCACGGCGTTGTCACCCAGCCACGGAGTCGAGCCATGCGCCGAGCAGCCCCTCACCTCCAGGCGCAGGCCGAGCACGCCCTTGGCCTGCACGCCGATCCGCAGGTCGGTCGGCTCGCCGGTGATGGCGAAGTCGCCCACGTACCCCTTCTCCACCACGAAGTCCGAGGCCCGGTGCTTCTGCTCGCTGGACTCCTCGTCGCAGACGCAGACGAAGTGCACCTTGACGGCGTCCTGGGAGGCCAGGTCCCGTACGGCGCACATCATCGCCGCGAGCCCGCCCTTCATGTCGTAGGCGCCGCGGCCGATCAGGCGATCGCCCTCCACGCGCGGCGCGAACTGGGGCTCGTGAGCGGGGACCACGTCCAGGTGCCCGTGCAACACGACCGTCGGCCCTTGGGCAGCACCGACCGTGGCGGCCAGCACGGGCCGTCCATTGTGGTCCTCGCCCTTCACCTCGACGTCGCGGGCCTCCAGCCATCCGTAGACGAAGGCCGCGGCAGCCTTCATTCCCTCCAAGGACGACGTGTCGTAGGTGATCAGGCGCTCGGTGAGAGCGCACTCATCCACTGGTGGGGATGCTAGAGGCTGCGCGGACGCCGAGCCCGATCACCTCCGACTGCCCTTCGCCGAGCCCGCTCAGCGGGCTCGCGGGGTGAAGCCGCGCCGTCCTACCGCCGCGCGCCTGCGGGCGACCCGGCGCTCCTGGCTGTCGGTGTCCTGGCGCGTCGACTCCTGCACGGCGCGCTCGACCTCGCGCGGAAGCTCACGGCGAAAGACGTCGTTGCTAAAGCGGGACGCGTTGCGCACGCACGCCTGGGAGTCGACCGACGCATCGTCGAACGAGCGGACGGCCGCCGCCAGCTCGTCGGGGCCACCCTCCCAGAAGCATCCGGTCTGGCCGTCGAGAACGGTCTCCAGCACGCCGCCCTCCTTGCGGGCGATCACGGGCCGACCGGCGGCCTGCGCCTCCACCGCGGCTATGCCGAACTCCTCGGTGGCGGTGACCACGAACGCCCGGCAAGTCGCCATCAGCCGAGCGGCCTCGGCGTCCGTGACGCGTCCGGCGAACGTGACGTTGGCGGGGGCCCAGCGGCGAAGGTCGCGAAGCGCGGGACCGTCTCCGGCCACCACGAGCGGCAGGCCGAGGCGCGCGAAGGCGGCCACGGCCACATCGATCTGCTTGTGCGCCACCACCTCCGACAGCATCAAGTAGTGGTCTTGCGGAGCATGCGGGGCGAAGCGCCCCACCTCCACCGGGGGGTAGACCACGTGCGACTCGCGTCCGAAGTAGGTCTCGATCCGCGCCTGGGTTATGCGCGAGATGGCCACGTACCGATCGACGCGCTGGGCGGCGATCCAATCCCACTCCCGCCAGCGGCGAAACAGGCCGCGCGCCACCGCGCGCGTCGCGAAGTTGCCGCGGTCGGCGAGCGTGCTGTGACGCTCGTTCCACGCGTAGCGGAAGGGGTTGTAGCAGTAGGACACGTGCACGGCACCGGGGTCGCAGACGACCGCGTGCGCCCAAGCGCTGGAGCTGGAGACCACGAGGTCATAGCCCGAGAGGTCGAAGCCCTCGATCGCCGCGGGATAGAGAGGCAGCAGCGCCCGGAAGGTGCGGCGGCTGGGGTGGGTCCGCTGCAGGAACGAGGTCTGGACGTTTCGGTGGGAGAAACGGCCCTCCGTGCCTTGCTCGTCGTAGACGGGTGTGAAGATGTCGGCCTCGAGCCAGATCTCGCACATCTCCAAGAACACGCGCTCCGCCCCCCGGAGCCCGAGGAGGAAGTCGTGGACTAGCGCTATCCGTCGGCGGGGCCGGTCGATTCCGTTCGCTGACACCATGGGGGAGTGTACGACTTCACCCGGTCACCCGGGGCGTCTACTCCCCGCGCCGGCGGGCGCGGATCAGTGCCTCCAGCTGGGCGCGCTCGCGGGAGGCGTCGCGACGCAAGGCTAGCCGAGATCCCGCCCGGGTCGCGAAGGTAAGGCCCTGAGCCGCGTCGTCGAGGGCGCGTGCGCGGCTTCCCAGCCGGGCGCCGACCACCTCTCGACGCCGGGAGGCGAGCAGATCCCGGGGCTCGCCCGCGTAGGCGGCGGAGGTGGAGTGCCCGCCGGTGTGAATGAGCCGGAGGTCGGGGTGAAGCTCCGTGGGCACGCCCCGCTCGCGGGCGCGCAGGCACAGGTCGAGGTCCTCGTAGAAGAGGAACTGGCCGGGGTCGAAGGGACCGAGCTCTCGCAGCAGGTCCGTAGGCGCCGCCACGCAGGCGGCGATGGCCCATCCCACCCTGCGCGTACGCTCTGAGCGCCACGGGTGGGCGGCTTGGCGCAGGGGCCTCGGCAAGAGGCCAGGGTGGACAAGCGCCGGTAGCAACGCGGCGGCGCGCCCAGGGACGGGGTGCGCCGAGCGCTGCACGCTGCCGTCGCCATTCAGCAGCCGTGGCACGAGCAGGGCCCGCCGCCCGCGTGCCCGCCTGGCAAGCATTGCCACCCCCCGGTCGCGGAGCACCACGTCGGGGTTCAGCAGGACGGTCACGTCGGACTGCGCGCGAGCGACCCCGACGTTTGTGGCCACGCCAAACCCCGGGTTCTCGCTCAGCTGGACCAGCTGGGCGCGGCGGCGGGCCACCGCGGCTGAATCGTCCCGCGAGAGGGCATCCACCACGATCACCTCCGGCGCCGGACCCGGCTGGGAGTCAATCGAGTCCAGCAGCAGGCGCAGCTCCGGGGCGGAGTCGTGGCTGACCACCACGGCCGTGAAGGGGATCAACGGCGCTGCGCCGCCCGGGACAGGATCGCGTGAGACGAGTCGGCCGCCCGCTCCCAGCTGAGCGGCTCCAGGGCCCCTGGGGCGCCCGCGAGCAGTGAACGGCGCAGGTCTTCGTCGCGGTCTATCCGCAGCAGGGCGCTCGCCCACGCATCCACGTCGCCCGGCGTGACGAACACGCCGGCCTCCCCCAGCGTCTCACGCAGCGGCGCGAGGTCGCTCACCACCGTCGGCGTCCCAGCCGCCAGCGACTCAAGAGGCGTGAACCCGAACCCCTCCAGCCACGACGGCAGCAGCGTGGCCCGGGCACCGGCGTACAGGGCGCCCAGGACGGCGTCGTCCACTCGCCCGATGAGCCGGACGCCGGGGCCCGACAGCCGGGTGCGCAATGGCCCGTCGCCGACCAGCACGAGCTGCGCGTCCAAGCCTCCACCACGAGCTCGGGCGTAGGACTCCAGCAGCCCGTGCAGGCCCTTGCGGGGCTCCAGCGCGCCGACGTAGAGCAGGTAGCGCGCCGCCACTCCCAGGCGGGCGCGTACGGCTGCGCTCTCCTCCGCGGTCACAGCCGGTGGCCGCCACACGCCCGACCGGACCAGCGCTACGCGCTCGGCGGGCACCCCCCAGCGGAGGACCACGTCCCGGCGTGTGGCCTCCGAGACGGCCATCACGGCAGCGGCCGCGCGGGCCAGCCGCCGCGGCCTGGCGGCGCGGCTCCAGAGCCGCTCGTATGCCCCCCGGTCGGAAGGCCGCAGCTCGGGGGACAGATCGTGCACCGTGAGCACGTAGGGCACCCCCGCGGATACCGCCACCGGCGCGGGGGAGGGCAGCCACATCACGTCGACGCCTCGACCGATCAGGCGGTCCAGTCGCGGCCGGCCGACCAGGGCCGAGGAGGCGCGCACCGCTCGCCCGCCAACGCGCTGGCGCCGGAAGGTGACCCCGGCCACCGGCGGGGTGCCCGCTCCGGGCGGCAGCAGGACCGTCCACTCGTCGTCGGGATGGCGAGCGGCCATGGCCCCCAGAAGCGACGCGGCGTAGCGGGCGATTCCGCGGGGCTGGCGCAGGCCTGCGGCCGGCCCACCGGCCAGGTCGCGTCCGTCCACCCCGATCCTCATGGCGCCGGACCGTACCGGCAGGGCTACCCTGTCGCCGTGAACCCGCAGCTGCTCGAGGCCGGGCGCCGAGGCGTCATCAGGCGACTTCCCGCAGCCAAAAGGCTCGCCGGGTCGGACACCGGCCGGGCCGCCGGGATGGCGGCGGCGGTGGCGGCCATGAACGTGCTGGCGCTGGCCTTCACGGTCGTGTTCGCCCGCGCGCTCGGGGCGGCGGGCTACGGCTCGCTGGCCGTGCTCGTCTCCGCGTTCATCATCCTGATGGTCCTTGGCTCGGCGCTGCAGATCGCCACCGCCCGCGAGGTCAGCCACGCGATCGCCGACGGCGAGCACGACCCCGGGCGCTCGGTGCGCCTGTGGCTGCGCCACCTCGGCTTGGGCACGCTCGTGGTGGCCGTCCTGGCTGTTCCGTTGCGCGATGTCGTGGCTTCCGTGCTCGCGGTGGACGACGGCTGGGCAGCCGCGGCGGTGCCGGTCACGGGCATGCTGTGGGCGCTGGTCTCGGTGGAGCGCGGGGCGCTGCAGGGCTTTCAGCACTACCGCTTGGTCGGCACCAGCCTTGTCGGCGAGGCCCTGCTGCGGCTCGTGTTCGCCCTCGCCCTCGTCGGGGTCGGCCTGGACGTGACCGGCGCTTTCCTGGGGTCGGGCACGGCGCTGATCGGTGTCGGCCTCGTGCTCTACGCGGCGCTGCGCCGCCACCTCCCCCAGCGAGCCGATGGCGAACAGGGAATACACGACCTGCTGCGCTCCTCCTGGGCCCCCGTGCTCGGCCTCACGCTGCTCTTCGTGCTCCAGGAGGCGCACGTGATCGTCGTCAAGCACGAGGCCTCGAGCGCCGCAGCCGGTTCCTACGCCGTCGCGGCAGTGGCGGCCAAGGCGGTGATCTGGGTGGCCGTGGGACTGGGGATGTACCTGCTGCCCGAGTCCGCCCGCCGAGCCCGGGCCGGGCAGGATGCGCGCCCCGTGCTGCTCAGCACGCTGGGCTTGATCCTGGCCGTGGGGGTGCCAATGGTGGTGGTCTACTCCGTGGCCGCGAAGCCGTTGCTGCGGGCCGTCTTCGGCGCCGAGCTGACCGGAGGGACGGGAGCGCTGCCCTGGCTCGGGCTGGCCATGACCTTCTTGGCCTGCGCCTACCTATGCGTGCAGTACCTGCTGGCTCTGGGCCATCGCGGCTTCATCGGCATCCTGGTGATCGCGGCGGTGGCCGACGTGGTCCTGCTGGCCGGGATCGGCTCGGACCTGACGGAGGTGGCGGTCGCCCTCGCCACTCTGCAGGCGGCCTGTGCCGTGGTGCTGTTCTCGCTCTGCCTGCGCGCGACAGCGCCCCGGAGGCAACCGAGCGCCGTGCTGCCCGTCTGATGGCGGGCGCCCCCGCGCTGGACATCCGGCTCGACCACCCACTCCCCCGCACCCTGGACGTGGGCCGGGGCACGGCCGTGTTCGTCTGCGGGTCCTGCTTCAGCCCCCGGGCCCCGATCCGCGCGCTGAGCATCGTGGCTGACGGGCAACGCCAGCCGGTGATGGCTCACGGGATGCCACGGCTCGACCTCTTCCGGACGCTTCACCCCTCGATCGACGTGTTCGAGACCACCGGCGTGGCCTCGGACCCCGAGTCGCCCGAGGACCCGTTCCTCCATTCCTACCGCAGCGGCTTCTGGGGATTCGCGCGGATCACGCACGCGGACCAGGCGAGCCACGAGCTGGTCCTGCGGGCCGAGCTCCAAGACGGCGAGGTGGTCGAGCACCCGTTCGCGGAGATACCGACGGAGTCGCCACAGAGGCCGGTGGACGTCGCGCCCCCCGAGCCCTCAGCCGGTCCGCTCGTGGTCATCTGCATAGCCACCTATGACCCGCCGCCCGAGCTCCTGCGGCGCCAGGTCCAGTCCATCCGAGACCAGACGCACGCCAACTGGATCTGCGTGGTAAGCGACGACTGCTCATCACCGGAGCGCTTCACTGCCCTGGAGGAGGAGCTGGTGGGGGATCCACGCTTCGTGATCTCGCGCTCGCCGCGGCGCCGGGGCTTCTACGGCAACTTCGAGCGGGCCCTGGCCATGGCGCCGGTGAAGGCGCAATACGTGGCGATGGCCGACCAGGACGACTTCTGGCATCGCGACAAGCTTGCTTCGCTGCTCGACGGGCTCGGCAACGCGCGGCTGGTCTACAGCGACGCCCGGATCATCTCCCCGCGCGGCGAGCTGCTGGCAGACACCTACTGGTCGCAGCGCAGCAACAACCACGCCAGCCTGAGCTCCCTGCTGATGGCCAACTCGGTCACGGGCGCGGCCTCGCTGTTTCGGCGTGACCTGCTCGACGACGCGCTGCCCTTCCCCCCGCCGCAGTTCGCCCACTTCCACGACCACTGGATCGCGCTCGTCGCGCTGGCCCAGGGCGACATCGCCTTCGTGGACCGGCCCCTCTACGACTACGTCCAGCACGACAAGGCCGTTCTCGGCCACGCCGCCGCCAACCGCATGACCGCGATGCGCGACCGGCTCGGGCGCCTCGGCGACGATCCCCGCGAGCGGATCGGGCGCTGGCGGATGCACTTCTTCGTGGACAACTGCCGCCTGATCCAGGATGCGGCGATCCTGCAGATGCGCCTGGGCGACCGGATCCCGCCGGCCAAGCGCCGCGAGCTGGCCACGTTCACGGGAGCGGATCGCTCGCTGCTGGCCCTGGGGCGGCTCGGGGCGCGCGCGGTGCCCGAGCTGATCGGCCGCCCCGAGACCCTGGGCGCGGAGGTCGGGCTGTCGCTGGCCTTCTTGTGGCAGCGCGTGCTCAAGGCGTCGGTGCGGGGACTGGAGCGTCCACCGCGGCGCCTGCGCCTGGACTCCGTGCCTCCGCCCAACCTGGCCCCCCGGCCAGGGCGGCGCGGCCCCGAGGGCGCCGCGCCGCGGACGGTGGCCGAGAAGATCGCTCCGCTGGAGCTGGTGGTGCGCGACGACGTGGAGGAGCGCGTGAACATCCTGATCCCCACGATCGACCTCGAGCACCTCTTCGGCGGCTACATCGCCAAGTTCAACCTGGCCCGGCGGCTGGCGGAGAGTGGCGAGCGCGTGCGGATCGTGACCGTCGATCCGGTCGGGCCGCTGCCGCGCTCGTGGAGGTCCCAGCTGGAGTCCTACGAGGGGCTCGCGGGTCTGTTCGACCGGGTGGAAGTCGCATTCGGGCGCGAGTCGCAGGGCCTGGAGGTGAGCCGCAGCGACCGGTTCGTGGCGAGCACGTGGTGGAGCGCCCACGTGGCCGCGGCGGCCGTGCGCTCACTGGGCGGCGGGCGCTTCCTCTACCTAATCCAGGAGTACGAGCCCTTCACCTTCCCGATGGGCACCTACGCCGCGCTGGCCGCCGAGTCTTACGGGCTTCCCCATCACGCGCTGTTCTCCACCGAGCTGCTGCGCGACTACTTCCGCCGGCACTCGATCGGGGCCTACGCGAATGGCGCAGCCGCCGGCGACCGTGACTCGGCGAGCTTCCAGAACGCGATCACGGCGGTGCCGTCCCCCTCCCGGGAGGAGCTGGCCGCCCGCAGCACGCGCAGGCTGCTGTTCTACGCCCGGCCCGAGCCCCACGCCGCCCGCAACATGTTCGAGCTGGGGGTGCTGGCCCTGGACCGCGCGCTGGAGGGCGGGGCCTTCGCGGGGTGGGAGCTGCACGGGATCGGCACCGTCGACTCGGCCCGGCGCGTTCCGCTGGGAGGCGGCGCCTCGCTGGACCTGCTGCCCCGAGCGAACCAGAGAAGCTACGCGCAGGTGCTGCGCGACCACGACGTGGGCCTGTCGCTGATGTACACCCCCCACCCCAGCCTCGTGCCGATCGAGATGGCCTCGGCCGGGATGCTCACGGTGACCAACTCGTTCGAGAACAAGACGGCGGAGGCCATGACGGCGATCTCGGCGAACCTGATCACGGCGCCGCCCACGGTGGAGGGCCTAGCGGCGGGGCTGAGCGAAGCCTGCACAGGAGTGGAGGACGCCGGTCCCCGGGCGCAAGCAAGCCACGTCGAGTGGAGCCGGGACTGGGACGACTCCTTCGGCGACGCGCTGATGAAGCGCATCGAGCGCCTCCTGCGCGACTAGACGGGCGCGCGCTCTCGCCGGCGCCCGTAGCGCCGGGCCCAGCGGCGGATCGGCTGCTCGAGATAGCGCGCCGACGCCCAGCCGTAGGCCACCGAGACGGGCACGACGATCGCGGTCAGGGCCAGGAACGTGCTGATGGTCCCATCGGCGGGCACCAGCAGGCCGGTAGAGGCGCGGTCCGGGCCGGCTCTCAGCGCATGCAGGGCATAGGTGACCACCAGCATGTGCACGAGAAAGATTCCGTAGCCGGCATCGCCCAGCCCGCGCAGGAGCCGGTTGGCAAACGGCCACTGCCATCGGGGCGGAGCCAACGCCAGGGCCACCATCAGCGTGGCCAGCGAGCCCGAGTAGCCGAGCGCCAGCCACGGCGCGCGTCGCGCGGCCTCGGCGCCGAGGAGCACATCGGCGGTGCCGTTATGCCCCACCAGGTAGACGAACGCGGCCAGCGCCACCGCGGCGCCGAGTGCAACCGGGCGGGCCCGGCGCGCGACGAGGTCGGGGGGGTGGCGCTCCAGCAGGCGAACGTAGTACCACGCTCCGGTCATGCCGGCCGCGAACGAGAAGGCGAAGAACGGGAACTGGGTGAGCGAGCTCGCCTGCACGCGCAGAGAGTCTCCAAGCGAAAGGTGAAGGCCGAGGAAGTCGGTGACGGCCGTGAAGTGCAGGAACGCTTCGTGCCAGGCGGCGGTGAGCACGGCGGCCACCGCCAGCCCGATCAGGGGCCGGCGAAAGTACCAACCGGCGATCAGGGGCAGCAGCAGGTAGAAGGTGGCCTCCACCGAGAGCGTCCATACGACCGGATTCAGCCCGAATCCGATCGGGACCGACTCGGTGACCAGCTGCGCGGGGGTCTGCATGAAGCCGGCGTGCACGGCAAGCACCCCCAGCCCCGGAGTCGGGACGGGCGGAGTCAGCGGCGCCGCGGCGATCAGCACCAGCCCGATGGCCGAGATCACCCAATACGCGGGAACGAGCCGCGCGGCTCTGCGAATCGCATAGCCCCGCAGGCCGCCGAAGTGGCCGTGGCGGGCGACGGTGGGAAGGAAGACCACAAAGCCGCTGACAACGAAGAGGACATCGATCGCCTGGCCCAGCGTCGCCTGGACCGTGCGGAAGAAGAGATCCTCGCCCAACGCCCCCAGGAGCCCGGACCAGATCAGGATGTGCAGGGCAACGATGCCGAGGATCGCGTAGGCACGGAACCCGTCGAAGGCGGGCACCACCGGGATGCCCGAGGCAAGCCGGTCGTCCTTGCCGGGATCGCCTGCCGGGGCGGCGTCGGTCGTCCCGATCACGGTCGCCACCTCAAAGCCTCTCCGCTATCCGAGGGGTCTCACGTCCGAAGATCCATACCGCAAAGACGCAGATCGCCACGTAGATCAGCATGGCCGGAACCAAATGGACAAGGCCCCCCGCAGCCTGGATGGGTCCCGGAGCGGTGGGGTCGACCACCCACAGCCGGGCCAGCTCGAACAGCGGCGCGAGCGGATTGACCTGGATCACATTGCGCAGCGTCTCGGGCACCACCTCCAGCGGATAGAGCACCGGCGTCCCGTAGAAGAGCACGGTGGCCGCTACGCCCCAGATTATTGCGGTGTCGCGAAACCGCGGGTAGAGCGATGACACGATCATCGATACCGCGGTGGTGAGCACGAACAGCGCCACCACGATCAGCGGGAAGCCGAGCCAGCTCCAATCCGGCGTTATCCCCCAGGCCAGGATGAAGGCGAAGACCACTATCAGGTTCAGGCCCAGGTTGAAGAGCGTAGTGAGCACCACCGCGAGCGGGATGACCAGCCGCGGGAACTGGGTCTTTCGGACCACCGACTCCTGGCCCACGATCGACTGCACGGCGATGGTCGTGGCCTCCTGGAAGAAGCCGAAGAGGACGATGTTGAACAGCAGCAGGACGGGATAGTCGGGCACGCCGGATCCGACCCGGAACACCTGCGTGAACACCGCCAGCAGCACCCCGAAAAGCATCAGGGGACGGGCCAGCGACCACAGATACCCCAGTGCCGTGCCGAAGTACGCCTTCTTGAAGTCGGTCACGGCTATCAGGCTGAGCAGCTCCCATGTCCGCTTCCAGCCGCCGCCAAGCGCCGAGGGGCCGCGCACCTCACGCAGCACCGGATCCACCGTCGGCTCGCTCACGGGACGGGCCCCGCTTCCTGCACGGCCTCGAGGTCGGTCTGCACCGACACCACGCCGGCGGAGGGCGCCGTCCCGAAGACCACGAAGTCGAGCAGTCGGAGGCCCTGCACGGCCAGGTCTCCCGAGCCGCGCTCGCGGCCTACCCAGCAATGAAGCGAGTAAGACCCAGGCACCAGCGTGTTCTCGATCCGCCCGGACAGACGCAGCCTGCGCCCGGCGGCGACGCCCTCGATCTCCCGCGTGATGCCGAAGACCACCGTGCCGTCGGCGTTCACGACGTGCAGCACGAGCCTGGGATCCGAGAGCTCGCGGCGTGCATCGAGGAGCAGATCGAGGACTATCGGCGTGCCCTGCTCGACGTTCTCGATCGGCCGGCCTCCCTCGTCCTGCAGCCGGGCGTGCACGACGTTGACGTTGAAGTCGGTGACGGCCGGCCTCACCGTCCCGTGCCGCTCGCCTTCGACCCCGGCGAAGTTCAGGCGCAGGTAGCGCAGGGCGGCCTCCTCGGGGTCGCCCGTGAACATCACATCCCCGTCGTGCAGCAACATCGCCCGATCACAGAGCGACTGAACGCTGAGCATGTCGTGGGTGACCAGCACGATCGTCTTGCCCGCCTCGCGGCGGTCGCGAAAGACATCCATGCACTTCTGGGCGAAGGCGGCGTCGCCCACCGCGAGCACCTCGTCGATCAGCATGATGTCGGCGTCGGCCTGGACCATCACCGCAAAGGCCAGGCGCACCAGCATGCCGGAGGAGTAGTTCTTGAGCTTGAGCTCCACGAAATCCTCGAGCTCGGCGAACTCCAGCACCGCGTCGAGCCTCCGTTGGGCCTCCCGCCTGGTCAGTCCCATCAACACGCCGTTGAGAACGGCGTTCTCGCGGGCGGTCAGCTCTGTGTCGAAGCCCACGCCGAGCTCGATGAACGGCGCCAGGCGGCCCGCCATCCGGATCGTGCCCGCGTCGGCTCGATAGATGCTGGCGAGGACCTTGAGCAGGCTGCTCTTGCCCGACCCGTTGCGCCCGACGATTCCGAAGAACTCACCCCTGTGGACATCGAAGGAGACATCGCGCAGAGCGCGCAGCTCGCGGTACTCCATGCGTGTGAAGGGATGGGTGGCTCGCTCCTTGAACGAGTCCACGCGGTGCTCGGGCACGCGGAAGGACTTCTCGATCCCGCGCGCCTCGATGACTACGGGCGCCATTGCGCGCATTGTCGGTGATCTGATTGCCGGCCGCGTGCCAATCGGCGAATAGGGTTTCACCGATGCGCTCACCTGGACGCTGGGCGGAGCCCGCTCTGGCCGTGGCGGCACTCAGCGCGGTGGGCGGCGCCCTGAGATTGGCGACGTCGAACCAGAGCGTGTTCGCCGACGAGCTGGCCACCTACTGGATCGTCTCCACCCACGGCTTCTCGGATCTCTTCACGGTGGTTCACTCGGACGCCGAGATCAGCCCGCCGCTGTCGTTTCTGGCCGCGTGGCTGACGACTCGGATCGACCTGACCCCTGAGCTGCTTCGGGCACCGTCACTGGTGGCGGGACTCGCGACGATCCCGGGGGTGTACCTGGTGGGCGCGCGCACGGCTGGCCGGGCCGCCGGGCTCTTGGCCGCGGCGTTGACGACCTTCTCTCCCTTCATGATCTACTACTCGTCCGAGGCCCGGGGCTACGCGCTGGCCATGGCGCTGGTGACCTTTTCCACCCTGGCGATGCTCGTCGCCGCCCAGAGGGGGCGCCGGCGCTGGTGGGTCGCCTACGGCGCGCTCTCCTGCGCCGCCATGTACACGCACTACACCTGCGCCTTCGTGCTCGGCTTCCAGCTCGCGTGGCTGATGTGGGTCCACCCCGAGGCTCGTCGAGCAGCCCTGCTGACCAATGTCGGCGCCGCGTTGGCCTACCTGCCGTGGCTGTCGGGCCTGCGGGCGGACCTGGCCTCCCCGACCACGGCCATCCTGTCGGCGCTTCAGCCCTTCAATCCCCAGGCGGTGAAGGTGAGCCTTGTGCACTGGAGCGTCGCCTACCCGTACTCGATCAAGCCGGCATCCGACCTGCCTGGCATCCCCGCGCTGATCCTGCTCGGCGCGGCCGTGGCCCTGGGAGCGGGGGCGGTGGCGGGGCGCCGACTCCGTCATGGCCGCGTTGGCCCGCTGGCGGCGGAGCCCCGTTACGCCGTTCTCCTGGTGGGGCTCGCCCTGTCGGTCCCAGTCAGCGCCGCGGTGCTCAGTGCGATC
>JAABUS010007460.1_pt1 | contig 12546 bp, 22 predicted proteins | sample 5560161 | NCBI WGS metagenome assembly JAABUS01 (sample SAMN10711885, study PRJNA513376) | rock metagenome | isolation source: Antarctica rocks | place: Antarctica: Victoria Land, Trio Nunatak nord | collected 2016-01-04 | reverse complement strand
GCGCAGGACGATCAGCCCCCAGTCCGCCGATGTGTGCGTGTCGTCGTGGCCGTCACCCCATTGCCTTTGCTGGTGGGCTCTCTCCGATTCGACCCGGCGCATAAACGTCGTGTCCGTCGTCGCGGTGTCGGTGCATGTCGTCTTTCCTGTTCCCTTGCACGTTGGGCACTCCACCGGGCGAACAATGCCCATCACAACCGCAATGTTTGACGGTGGGGGGAGTTGCTCCCAGAAAGGCCACGGACTCCGGTCGTCGTCGTCGGCAATCTTCCCGCTTCCCCAGCATCGGGGGCACGCATCGTCCGGAAGATTGTTTGAGTCAATCATGCCGCTTCCTCATCTCGCAACGCCTGCTCGATCTCATCCCATTGGTCGGGCCAGGCGATCAACGCCGTCACGCCTGGCACAGTGGCCAGCGTCTCGATCCACGCTTCCTGATCGGGCGAGACCCTCCCTTTCGATCCCTTGGTCTCGATAAAGATCAGCCGTCCGGGTTTCACGCAGCAGATGTCCGGGAACCCCGGTGCCGATCGGCGACTATCGAACGGGTGATAACATCGCCAGCCGAGCAGACGAGCGGCGTCAAGGACCACTTGCATGAACGCCTTCTCCGTCATGCCGCCTCCTGTTCTCGCTGTCGTCTCTCCCACAGTCGTCTCCGTAACGTCCCCTCGGCTGGTGGGTTCGCCTTGATCAGGAGGTCGACCTCGCCCATCGGCCGCTCCATGGGTCGGAACGCGGGGGTCCGATAGCGGCAGGTGAGCCACGTCTTGGGTTTGCGTCCGGCCCGCGTGTTGTTTGGACGTTGCGCCCATGGGTTGTAGCGCAAGCACGCCGGGACCGCGTCAATGATCCGGAATGCGGCAGTCCGCACGCGATAGAAGGCCCGTGGCGTCGCCCACTCGTTGGTAAGCGACGAGCAGACGACAGGAACATCGGCCGTGCTCACCGCCGCCCTCCCCGCCGCTCAAGCTCGGTTTGGAGTGCACGAACACGTCCAGACAAGCGCGCCGATCGTGCGGAGCGCTTGTCCGTCTCCGCGCACAGCTCCGCTTCCGCCGCGGCGATCTGGGGCAGGATGTCGGCATCAGTCATCACTCGCCCGTTGGCGGCGTAGCTCTGAGCCCAGTGCCGCACCAAGGTGTCGAAGGAGGCGGCACGCTGCATCTCGCGACGATCAGCCTCCGCGAGGCCAGCAAAACGTCCGAGGGGATCGGTGGGGTCGCGTTGATCGGTCGTGGTGGTCACCGCCCCGCTCCCACCAGCACCGACCGATCGCCCGAGCTCATGATAATGTCGACGCCGGCGTTGTCGGCGAGGTCGCGGAGACCTTTCGCGGCCTCGTGAACGGCATCCGTGAAGAGCGGCATCTGCGCGAAGGCTCGCTTCGCCCGGCCTAACGATTCACTCCAAGGTCCGTATCTTTCAAGTTCTGAAACCCACGCTTCAATCTCCAATGACCGCATGACCGGCTTCGTCTCGCCGGTCTCCTTATCGGTTTCGAGATCGGCGAAGCTCAGTTCGTGAAAGAGCAGCGCCTCGACCTCCCAGCGAGTCATTGAAAGGTCAAAGGTGTGATCCGCTGCCAGCCAAATCACGAAGTCGGACTTCGCGTAGAACTTGAGCAGGCCGCTTGGTCGCTGGCACCAGCCGCGCTTCTTGCCCCCCTTCCGCTTCCAGACGAATGCCACATCAAGCCCGGCGACATGCGCCAGCTCCGGGCAGGAGCCGATGAGAGCCAGGCCCACCCGCTCAAGATCGGGTGCGGGAAGAAACTCCCACGCCCCATCTTCCGGGATCGGGAATCGCTCCTCCGGATTGCCACCAGTAATCAGCGTTCGAGTCGTCGTCTGATCCATCGTTGCACTGCTCATCGCTTGTTGTTCCTCCACACGTTCGGATTCCCTTATTGCCGCCGCCGCGTCGGTTGCGGTGGTCGCCGGTCATGGCCCGATAGCTCTTTGCGCATCAGGAGACCGACCATCGCCTTCCGGTCAGCATCCGTCACCGCCACCACGGACGCCGGATCCTCTTCACCGGGCGCCGTGAAGGCCATCACGGTCTCGATGGCACCCGTGTCGACGCTTTCGAGGTCGATCATCTCGACCAACACGCCGGACGCCAGCAGTGCACCCGGTACGGGCTTGCCACAACACTCACAGATCGTTGTCATGACGTCCCCTCTGATCGCTGCGACCCATGGCCACGGCAACGACCGACTCCCGGGCGACCGCCAGGAGGCCCGCATCGAAGACATCTCCCCGCTCTTCTGCGGCCTCTTCCTCCGCTGTCAGCTGGTCGACGATGGACGACAGGCGCCGCGCCGTATCCGAATCGATTCGTGATGGTTGTGGTCTAAGCAGCACCGACATCCTGCATCCTTCCGGTCACGCGGTCGTACGCAAACTCAACGACGCCGAGCTTTCCCGTTTCGGCGAACCGAATCTTTTGAATGTGCAACTGCGTCAGCGCGCCAGGCAGCGTCTTGTCTCGCCAGACAGCGATGCAGGCGTCGCTCTTGTTGAAAAAGTGAGCGGAGCCACTCACGTCATACGGCGTCGGTACGGGGTAGACGCCATCTTTGTCTTTCTGTAGCTTCGTCGGGTGGGCCACCAGCCATACATGGACACCGTGCAGCCGTGCGAATGCGCGCAGGCGGGTCAGGCATTGGCTGATGTATTCCGTCTCGGAGAGCCGGTCGGGCCGGCTATGGTCGATCTCGTTCCAGGGGTCGAGGACCAGTCCACGAATGCCGGATCGGTAGACGAGGATCTTTGCTCGTTCCAGAATCGCATCGAGGGTCGGTTCTTCCGGCAAGATGAACATGAACCGTCCCTCGGCCCAGCGTCGTGCCGAGTGAACGTCCTCCCGTGTCATCCGGGGCGTGGGGCCGTCGGCAAATGGCTTGCCGACACGGATCGTCAGCAGCGACGCGAGGTGTCGCTCAACCGGTTGGTTCTCCGGCGAGTAGATGCCGAACGACCACCCGTGACGCTCCGCAAGACGCACCATCAGATTGTCGATCAGGGCGGTCTTGCCGCTGCCAGGCTGTCCCGTGGCAATCGTCATCAGTCCGGCACGAGCCCGGTAATGGGCGTCGCACCAAACCCAGCCGGTGTCCGGTCCGCGATCGAGCCCACCTTCGTAGAGCGCGTCAAGTGGCCCGGCCAGATCCCGGACGGTCGCAATGCCGGCAACTGGGTAGGGTTGGGCATCGGCAAGGGCATGGGCGACACCGTTTGCTCCATAGGCAATCAGCGTGTCATTGGCGTCCTTGCAGCCAAGCGGCCAGATCGCCCGTTGACACTTTTCGGGGCCGATACGCCGAGCTAACTCATCGGCCAGCTTCTGACCTGGCGCATCCATATCGGTGGCCAGGATCACGGTTCGAGCCGCGGAAAGAATGTCGCGGCCCGATTCCAGGAACGCGAACTTCGAGGTGTAGTTCGTGGCGTCGGCAGAGGGAGCACCATCCGGGACGCTCAGCGCTGGCCAGCCCTGGGCCTCGTCGATCGAGAGGGCGTCGATCTCCCCCTCGACAATCACCACGGTCTCGGCGCCCGCCGCCTGATCCAGCCCGTAGAAGATGCGCTCCGCCCCTTTCGCCATCCAGAAGTGTTTGGGGTGCGCCCGGTACTTGATATTGACGAGCCTCCCATCGCGACGATAGGGAAACTGAATCGCTGTCGCCTCGTTGCCGAGTTGGGGGACAAAGGCCGTTCCAGCCGTGATGCCCCGCTCTCGCAGCACCTCTTCGCTGATGCCGCGCCGCTCGAACCAGGTTAGGACGGCAGGGGTGAGCCCGTCATCGGGTGGTGGAGGCTCTTGAGGCGCCGTGTACGCCGTCTTCCGGAGCGGAGCTCCGTAGGACGTCTGACTGTTCGCGGCGCCGTTGAGTGACCCAGACCACTGGCAGTGGTGACAGAACCAGGTCTGTTCGTCGGTGTTCACCGATAGGCACTTGTCGCGGCTCTTTTTCCGGGTTGGGCTGCATTTTGGGCAGGTCGTATCGACTTCGCCACTCCGACCGGGAGGGATGTCAATGTCAACATCGGCAAACGTTGTCTCGGTCATCAGATCACCAGCACCGGTCGACCATTGGCATCGCGTCGCTTTCCAGAGTTCCAGTCCGCCGCGGTCTTCGGAATCTCATCGTCGTCCTCCGGGGGGTTCTCCCACATCCGGTCTCGAATCCAGCGTTCGGCGTCTTTGACGAAGTTCTCTCGCCATCGACGGCTCAGCTTCCACAGCTCCAGCCCCGCCATGATCTCGGCTCGAAGGGCAGGGTCAGGTTTCAGGCGCCGCCACTGATCGGCCGAGGCCTTCCTCGACCCATGACCCTTGGGGTACGCCATCCAAAACGCCGCAAACCCCGGCGGGTCGGGAATCGACTTCGGCGACGCTCGGCTCTCCACCGAGTCGTCCGGTTCAGTCGCCGCGTCAGCGGCAAGAGCGTTAGCTCCGTTCTCTCCCTCTGTATCTGTATCTGTATCTGTATCTGTATCTGTGGCGTTACCTGGCGTTTCATGAGCGTTTCGCTTGCTTTCCCGGTGCCTTCTGACACGCTCCGTAACGCGCTCAGGCGTGTCGGATGGCTTGTCGTACTGACGTTTGTCGAAGTTGATGAAGGTGATGTCGTCACCATCGATGGAGAGGATGCGCAGGACAACGAGGCGCTCGATCGTTGTGCTGAGCAGGGCGAGATCCCCGCGTGCCACCTCGACTGCGAGCAGTTCGCGGTCATAGCCGATCAAGCGACCGCGCTCGTCATCTTGCTCCGCAGCAAAGCAGATCAAGTCGAACCAGACGCGGTGCTGGGAATCGGTCAGCGACCGAAGCTTGGCATCGTTTCGGGCCTCGGTGTAAAGCCGCATCCACTTCATCACGCGCAGCCAGGCATCAGGACGCCGCCGCCACCGGATCAGCCGCCTCGACGAATGCGGTCTGGCCGACGTCGATCTCCGCCTGGCGCAGCAGGGGGCCGACCTGCTCCAAAACTTCCTCGCGTGGCGTCTGCTCTAACCAGTCAATCAACTCACTGGCGCTCGCAACTGAGAGTTCCCAAAGGCTTTCGGTGACATCGTGGGTTTCCTGGGCCAGGACATGCAGCCCCGCCTCGTCCAGTCCCCGTTCCCGGGCGAGCACCCAGAGCTTGCGGCTCTGGGGCGACGTCATGCCGCCGGGTCGCGGCCCTTTCGGTGGTGGATTCGGCGCCGGTGCTTCAGGACCGTTCGTCGCTGTTGGGACCGGAGCATCGAGGATCTCGCCCGTCTCGACATCGATAACCTCGGCTGTCGGCGTCCCGTGGGCCACCATGACCTCACCGTCATCGGTGACGATCACGTCGGCGCCGAGCTCTTCGGCGCCGTACATGCCGCCGATGCACTCCGGGAAGCCCATCCGCGCCACGGCACTCACACACCGAGCCCGGAGCATGGCGGCGGGGTATTTCTTCCATGTCGGATTAGTAAGGAGCCCGGCGGTATCCGCGTCCTTGAGGGTGAAGGTGTAGTGCTGGGTGCCATCCCAGCCCTCCTGGCGCCATTCGACGGTACAGGAGGCGTTCGTACTCTCTTTGATGCGGATCGACCGCTGTCCGTAGTCCCGATGAATCAAGGCCAGCATCAACTCAGCGGAGCACGTCGGCTTCCCGTTGACGACCACGATGTTGGACAGGGCGTACATCGGCGGGATGCGAAGCTCGCGCCCCTTCATCACCACCGTGACCGCTTTCTCCGGGGTATTGATCTCTTTGGGCAGGAGGCCACTGGCAATCCAGAGCCGAGCCTGACGCTGCAGGAGGGCGAAGTCGGCATCCGGTGCCGCCTCGCTGCCATTCACCGCCGCGGCCGCGTTATAGGTAGCTACCGCGTTGCTCATGCTGTCCCCTCCGATCGTCCAACCGGCGGCATCTCATGGACCAGGTCGCGCAGCGCCTGGGCATGTTCCGCCCCGAACAGGTCCGCGTAGTGCTCCGCCCAGGCCCGGCTCGTGCCGTCCGGCAGATGCACCCGGCAGCCCTGCCGCGCATAGGTGCGCCACCAGGCACGGCGCTCGCCGGCAAACACCACCCGGTGCAGCGCCGACCCCGAGAGATCGAGCGATCGGATGGGCGCGATGATGGCGAGCGTCGGCAGTGGGATCAGCGCTCCGGTGGCGCCATGGCTGGGGGTGGAACGCGGTACCCCATCACGAGACGCTGTGTTGCCGTCGCACACACAATCTGCGAGAGGACGGTGGGTTGGCTGAGCAGTGCCGCGCGGAATCGTTCGTCTGGGAGCGCCTTCCCTCGTTGCCGTCTCGTGTCGAGCAGGATCACCTGCCCATTGGCGTCCGCGACGGGTGATCTGCGGGGTTGCGTGCTGTCCACTGAGTGCATCCTCCAAACTCGTGTCGAGCCAACTCAATCGCTGAGTGCCAAAGCGTGGCATCACCTGCCGCAGCAACTGACGGATGCTCCGTCGCTGGCGTCGCGGCGAGGTCCGGCGCATCCGTGCGAGGTCGAGGTTTTTCGGGACGGGTCGATCGCGCCACATCATGCGGACGCTCCGTCCCGCTGCTCTCGTCTCGTGATTTCCCGGCGCGCCATGTCGTCGGCGTCGACCAGGAGCCGGGTCACCCGCTCACCAACGACGACGTCGTCCCCGACATCATCCCCATGCCATAGCACTTCAACGGTGGTGTCCGCCGTATAGCCTTTGGTCGCGGTCTTGGCGATGTTGATTCGCATCCGGCTCTGCACGCCTGCCCCGGCCAGGCGGCGCACCGTCGCGGCCTCATTGGGGGTCGGTGGTCGGTCGTTCATGCGGTACACTCTCCTTCGATGGCTCCACGCCGTCGTACTGGCCCTCTCCCGTGTCCGCGGTGAGAGGGTCACTCGTTAAGCGGCCAACAGGTCCGCTTCGTCCTCAGCCGCCTCTCGTGCCACTCGCTCCACCCACGGCGTCACTTCCATGGTTCTGGCCAGCATCCCGAGCAACCGGGATCCGTTATCCAGACAGGTCGCACCTGCCGGAAGCGGCTGATAGCTCGCGAGCGCCTCCGCGATCACGTCGCGCAGCAGCAGGTATTCGTTCGGCTCGACCAGGCCGTCTTCGGTCGTCTCCTCCACGCGCAGAACCAGCAGCCGCAGCCGCTCGCCATGCGTCTCCACGTCATCGACGTGCCGTTCGGTTCGCCGTGCGGGGGTCATCGGCGCCCTCCTCTGTGCGTACCTGCTCAGGCGAGCGGCGCCTGCTACCGTAGTCATAGCGACCATCGGAACCCACCCGAGACCAACGGTCAGCGAATGAGCTCCGATGGCCGGCGCCACCCCGAGGGGCGAGGCGACGACGACCAAGACGGGAAGTGGGAGGGGGGAAGTAATCATGGAATCAGGCAGCGGAGACGACGGCGTCGACCAGCTCATCGGCGTGCGTCTCGACCGCCGCGGCGATTCGGGCCAGCAAGACCTTCTCCGCCAGCGCACAGACGGCGGCGCGATAGCTCTCGCCGAATCCGGCCAGGGTGCCATCGGTCGTCGTCGCCTCGTAGTAGCGATCAGCGCCAACCCGACGCGTGCACCGGCAGCTCCCGATGATCTCCTCATCAACCGCCACCGGCTGGGGCGCCGTGACGGGCTCGCCGCCATAGCGCACCGGGTGCGGGCGCATATCCCGGGGTCCGTGCCAGAGGTAGACGATGTGGGTGGTGATCGGCAGGCGCCGTGGTTCGCTCATGGGGTCCTCCTGCGTTCGTTAGGCGGCGTCCGCGGATGGCGGTGTCGGGGTCATCTGGCTGGGGTCGGTCTCGGCTCGCAACGCGCGATCGAGGTGGTCCCGGTACCGTTCGGTCGCAGACTCGCGTGGGATGCCCAGCTCAACGGCCAGTCGAGCGGCAATCGCCAGGGCGATGTCGTGGGCGTCGAAGTTCCCTTGGAGGATCACGGTGGGCTCTCGCATGTCGTCCTTCTAGGCCACGTTCGCGGACTGTCCGGCCAGCGATTTCACGATCCCCGCAAGTGCCCGGAAGCCGTCCGCCAGGAGCTGATGCCGCTCCGCTTCCGCGAGGAACCCCAGGGCGGTCGAGGGCGCCCGCTCCATCACCGGCAGCGCCACCGGCCCGCATGGCATCGGCGCCGCCTTCGGGGCCGTCCACGCGTCCAACTCACTCGGCACGATCTTCCACGCGCCCCCGTCCTTGTAGCCGGGCAGGGTGCCCCGTTCGAGCCGGCCGTAGACCGCCTTCACGGGCAGACCCAGGCGCTCGGCGACTTGGCGCGGGGTCAGGAAAGAGGGGGTCGATGTCATGCGGCATCCAGTTCTAGGGAATCCGGATCGATCCCCGCCAGCTCGCACGCTTGCTCCGGGTTCTTGCTGTTCGGAAATTCCGCCTGGAGGGAGAGAACCTTTCTGAGCCCCTGCGCCTTGACATCCATCGATCGCGATAGACGGATTTGTCCGTCAGCCCATTCCCGAAACTCAGACCACGACAGCGTTCGCCAGTACTGAAGCTGTCGGCCTCCGGTTTCCGATCCGTCACTCGCTCGTATGGGGACACTGGCATGCGTCGGTACACTCACCACATCGCCGGTCGTGACGTTGACAATCACGCCAGACCCTTTTCGATTTCTCGACGCGAACTGGGACAACAAGCCCTTCTCCGCGAGAACGTTGATGATCGCGGAGGCATCGTCGTCGCCTTCGCTTTCAGCTTCACGCCATCCTGCGACCAGCCGCTTCGCTTCTTTCCGTTTGTCATTGCCAGACCAAATCACGGCGTCAACTTCTTCATTGATCTGCTTCAATTCGTCGCCGCACACAGTGCCGTTGGACCGACTCATCGCCATCTCCTAGCTCACCACGCGCAAGCCGGACGGCATCGCCGACTCGACCTTCGCCATCCACTCACGGTGCCATCGGAAGGTGTTTGTCAGGTCGAATCGGAACTTGGCGTCATCAGCCAGCTCCCCGACCGACTCTGGATTGAAGGCATTCAGCTTCGAGAGGTTGCCAAGCACCCGACCGACCTGCTCTCGCAGGCGCGTGCGCTCCCATTCGCCATCATCATCTGCCGCTTCAATGACGCGATCCGTTGCCGCGCGCTCTTGGGCGTGTTCAACCCGGCGCTGTTCTTTCTCACGGGCTGTTATTTCCTTGCGAAGTTCGCGCAGGGTCAGGTCGCCGTTCTTAGCGAACGGCACCAGGTCAGGAGCAACCTCTTTGACTTTGGAGAGGGTTTCTTTGGCGCGCTCATAGGTTCGGCCAGAGCCGAATCCAACGGTGCGGGCCACTTCATTAACGGTTCGCTCCGGCGGAATGGGTGCGACATCTGTCGCAGGCTTTCCGGGCGACGCCTTTGCTCCCGCCTTTGCCATTCGCGACCGCGCCGCCTCTGCCACATCCGGCTCAACCGCCTCGCCGGCAATCACCTTTTGCGCGTCGGTCAGATGACGCCGGGCCAGGTTCAGCTCAACGGAGAGCAGGCGCTTCTCGTGCTCGGCAAGACCAACGCGGATCGTCGTGGGATAGTCGATCCCGAGCGAGTCCGCAATCATCGCCCGGTGATGTCCGTCGATGATCGCGCCGGCTTCATCCACCACGACGGCGACCTCAACGCCCCGTTCGATGATGCTCGTCTTCAGGCGTTCCAGGTCGTCGGGATTAAGCGGGGGGAGCACTTGATAAGGGGCGGTCAAGGAGGCCATTACGCCGGCACCTTCTCGGATAGGCCGTCGAGTACGACTTCCTGCCAATCACTTCCGATCTCCATGCGCGCTTCGCGGGCGAGAAGGTCTTGCACGATCCGGCTGTAGTTCCCGTGACCCGCGCGCTGAGACAGGATGACCAGCGCCGCGTCGAAGACGGGAGGAAGGGAGATGTTCCGTGTGGCGACTTGGCGCTTCTGGCTCGACCGCCGTTTGACTTCCATCACTTCCAACGCTGTACCTCGCACGACGTACGTTGCTTGATTTGCTACAAGCATCATACGTTCACGTACAAGCGTTGTCAAGTGGTATGCAACAAGCTAACGTCAGGTCTGCAACAAGAGCAGAGGAGGCGTCGTTGGAGTCCCTTGGCGCGTTGATAAGGCGAAGACGAGAGCAGCGTGGGATCAAGCCGCGGCAGCTTGGCGACGCTATCGGACGCACTCAGCAATACGTGAGTCAGCTAGAGACTGATCGCATCTCGACACCGCCGCCCGATGTAGTTGCGGGGATAGCGACGTTCCTGAGTATTCCTGAAGACGCCCTGTTGCGGTCTATGGGTTATCTCTCCACGGTGCCACCCGGCGAGGAAGACGCACCGTTCCCTAAGAAGGACCCGCGGTCTGCCGTGGTAGAACTTCTGGGGGAGATTCAGGATGATGACGTTGCCGCGATCTGGACCGTGGTTGATCGACTCGCGAGGAGGAGCCGGGGATGAAGCGGATAGCATTGGTCATCGCCGCCCTGGTCGCGATCGCCGGCGTTTCATGGTCCGGGACCACAAGCGGTCAGGACGCCACGGGTGACCGGGTGTCCGCACTTGAGACGCAGGTGGCCCGACTCGATCACCGGGTAACAGTGATCGAGGGAGCGACGCGGATAGCGACATTGGCGGCTACGCCAGGCGCAGAGGGTCACGTATTATCCGGCAGTATTATTCTCAAGGGGTCGAAGTCGATATGGCCCTCAAGCAACGTGTCGTGCCACGGAACGGATGGCTTTGACGACCTCGTCGAAGGCGCCCAGGTCTTAGTACTCAACGGGTCAGGAGACATCCTGGTTGTCGGTCGCTTACAGGATGGCCTAAGTCTTTCGACCTACCAGTGTCAGTTCCACTTTCGCGTTCCCAACGTGCCAGATTCGCCCATCTACACCGTTCGTGTCGGCAACCGAAACGGTCCTACCTACAGCGCGGACGATCTTGACGCGCTCAATTGGACCGTTGAGCTGAGTATCGGCTAGCGATCGCTCAGTGCCCCTAAGAGCAGCGCCACGGCTTCGCGGCCACCTTCCGCCCGATCGCCGCGTACTGGCCCCGCACCGGCCAGCCAGAGCAGCCAGCGGCCATCCTCATACTCAATGAGCCGGCCGGGGATGGCGCGAGCGGGGCCAGAGTCGTCGGCGGAATGAACAACGACGGTGAGCTCCAAGCTCATGCGGATGCGTTCACCGTCCATTGTCCCTCCCGACCGGCGCCCCTGCTCTGCTAAAATAGAACACCCGTTCGTATTTAGCAAGGGGGAGAAGATGGCCCGCGGATCCTGCAAGCCCGCCGGCGTTACCGTCGATGGCCGCCGCTGCTTCACCCTCCGCTGGAACATCGCCACGCCCACCGGCGCCCGGAGGCAGCGGCAGGAGCGCTGGACGACGCCGGCGCCGTGTGATGCAAGGATCGGGCTGCGCCAGGCCACGCAGGCCCTCGCCGAGCGCGTCGCCAAAGCCGAGCGCGGCGAGCTCGCCGCCAGCACCGACACCCTCGCCGTCTACCTCGCGTCGTGGCTCGAGGCCATCGCCAGCTCGATCGCGCCGCACACGATCTACAGTTATCGCGGCATCGTGACCCGTCGAATCGTCCCCGTCCTGGGCGGGCGCCGCCTCGATCGTCTCACGGTGATGGATGCGGAGCGGCTCATTGCCGAGCAGCTGCGGCACGGGCTCAAACCCTCGACCGCCCGCCTGACCCACACGATCCTCAACCGGGCCCTGGCCGACGCGGTCCGCTGGGGATTGCTCCCTCGCAACCCCGTCGCCGGTGCCCACCTTCCCAAAACCGCACCGCCGATGCGGACCCATTGGACCGCGGAGGAAGCGCGCGTCTTCCTCGAGCACGCCGCCGACGATGATCTCTCCCCCCTCTGGCGCCTTGCCCTCGATGGCGGATTGCGCATCGGCGAGCTAATGGCCCTCGTCTGGAGCGATCTGGATCTCGCCGCGGCCACCGTTACCGTCGGGCGCACCATCACCCGGACGGGCACTGGCCTGATGACGATGGGCGACACCGCCAAGACCCGGGCCGGCCATCGTCGGATCGACCTCGCTCCTAGCACCATTGACGCCCTGGTCGGGCACCGATCGCGCCAGGCCGCGGCTCGCCTGTCGACCGGTCTCCGCCCAACGCCCGACCTGGTCTTTTGTCGTCCCGACGGTGGACTGCTCCGTCGTGGTCTGGTCGGTCATCGCCTGAGCGCCCTCGCCGTGGCTGCCGGCGTGCCGCGGCTGACTCCGCACGGTCTCCGGCGGACCAGTACGACACTCCTCATTCTGGCGGGCGTCAATCCTAAGATCGTCAGCGAGCGGCTGGGTCACACCCGGACCAGCATGACGATGGACCTCTACACGGTCCTGACCCCCGGTCTTCAGCGCGAGGCGGCGCGGCGAATCGAGGACCTGTTTGGCCCGAACGGTGCGCCATCGGTGCGCGCTAACCAGCAGACAGGCTGAAACGCGGCGGAGATATGCCGGAGTCACGGTGTCCCCGGTAGTAGTTGGCGTATTGCTCGATTCCGGCGGTAACCAGCGCGGCGCGGTCGGCGGATGGGCCGGTGAAGCGCTCGGGGGCGATCGTCGAGCAGTCGATCGAC
>JAABUS010007459.1_pt1 | contig 12546 bp, 11 predicted proteins | sample 5560161 | NCBI WGS metagenome assembly JAABUS01 (sample SAMN10711885, study PRJNA513376) | rock metagenome | isolation source: Antarctica rocks | place: Antarctica: Victoria Land, Trio Nunatak nord | collected 2016-01-04 | reverse complement strand
TATGAAAGTTGACTTTCTTATCTGAATCATTGAACAACTCAGCTAGTTCTTTCAAAAAATCATCGATGATCTTATAAAGATTAACATAGTCACGTTCGCGTCTAGATTGAGCGACATCAGCTGCGTCATCAAATAATCTGAAATGTACATAGCTCAGTTTAACTCATTCATTTGAAAAGAGATCGATGTTGATCTCTAGTTTATTCTGAATTTTGTCGTATCAGTTTTCTCAAGTAGAATTCTTTTCATCAGTAAATCAGAAAGAATCAGATATTTTCTGAAATCTAGAACGCTTAAAGTAAATGAAATCAGAAGAAGTGATTTCTTTAGTTTGAAGTCTAATCTTCAACTCTTTGATTTCGTTGTCTTGTTGATTACTCAGCTTGTCTGTCAAAAATCATGCATCAAGTCTTTCAGTTTTCGATAGAAACAAAGAATACTACTGTTTCAGTGAATGACTTGTCATCTTCATTGATGAATGATTCAGCATTAGAGAATTTCGATGAATCAGTCTCAGAAATTTAAGAAAAGCGACTTTGAAATTCTTTGAAACGTTCTTCGATAGATGAACGTTTTGACATGATGAAATTTGAAGAAAGAATGAGATCGAGCGAATGATGATGCTCAACAGTATTAATGAAGACGTATGATCAAGTGTTTAATCTTCAGAAAAGAATGTTGTTGATTAGAAGAATATTTTTGATTTGTGAGTTTTTTGATGATTCTCAAGCAATTCACGAAGATTCTTTATCGTTGATTCTCTTAATTGAGTTGAACAGCTTATTTTCACTCATTTATTTTATAAGAATGAGTTGATTCTCTTGATCAAGTGAACTTTGCATACTTAGTGAGTGATAAGTTGTCTAGTGATTCAAACAGTCTTGTTGTTGATTCTATCAAACTTTCTAGTGTTGTTCAGTCTTTTGATTGCATTGATCATCAGATAAACGAATTTCTTTAGACTTGTTCTATCTGTACGAGTATGTTGAATGAGTAATGAGATCAGTATCATGTGATTAACAAATTCTTAATATAATGTCAGAATCGTGTCTAGATGAGTCAATCAGCGAAAGTCAGAATTGAATAGTGCTTGATCTTTAGAAATAGCTATAACTGAATATTAAGAATACAGAAGAAGATGAGTATAAAAGCTTTTATTTAAGTAATATTCAGAGACTGCGCTAAGCTCAAAGAGAATGTGTTTGTGACATGAGTAGAATATGATGTAGAAAGAAAGATGATGTTGAGAAAAGAAAATAGAGACTGAGTCAGATCTGAGCTAGAGACACTGACTAGCTCTAATTAATACGCAGAGTACTCGCTAGCGTACTCTGCGAATTAATTAGAACTTCAGCCTTTTTCAGCCTTGATACACTTGTAACATTCAGTCAGAATCTCTGAATGAAGTTTGTAGTTATTTGATTTGTTTGAACAATGAGCATTGAATCATGAGTGACATCAAAGAAAAGAAATTTCTGAACAAAGTCAGAAAGCAAGTCATCTTTGCTGAGAAATGAGATTCATTGAATCTCTATAGAAAGATTGAAGTTACTACTTTCGTCAATCATTCAAAATCATATGACGCGATTTTAATTAACGTCAAAGACATTGATTTACAAGCTGAAATCTGTTTCATCTGTCACAAATCAGATCATACTTTTAAAAAGTACTTTAATTAAACTTCGAGAATCAATGCATTAGAAAATAATGAGTTTGATCAATTTACATCAAACTTTGAGTCAGATTCTGATTCAAAAAACTAATTATCTTTTTCAGAATCATTAAAGAGATAAAAATCATGTTTTTGTGCAGTCAAATCGAAGTTCTATTGAAAGAAAACTATTTTGAAAAGTTATTTCTGATCAATGCTTCTCTTATTTTTCAGAGCAATTCTTTCAGTCTTTGTTCTTTGATAGATAGTAATTTCGTCGTCTACATGCTGATACATGACAAGCTAGTCAATAAAATCTGTCAGAAACTTGAAATATAATTTATATCACTAGCAAAAAAGAAGTTAATATGAGAATATGATGAGAAGTTAGCTAGAAAGACTATTACTCATAAGATTCTACTCAATCTCACGATCAAAAGTCATAAGAAATTGATTATATCAATGCTGATAGTTAATATTGAGCATCATGAAGCTATATTGAGCAAATTCTAAATGAATAAAAATGAAATATTATTGAACATGAGACATGATACTATCGTATTCTCTGATCAATTAAATATTTCGATTTCGATTTTTTCAATTTCGTTAAATACAAAGCATTCAAGTTGATTACAATCGACTTTGATCTTTTCAGCAGCTCACAGCAAGATCTTTAAGATGCTCAAGCACTCAGTTTCAATTATTCAGAAAGAGTCATTTTCGATTCAAAACATAAACGTCATCTCTTTTCAAGTACTAGTAAAATGAAAAAAGAAGAATCAGATTAAGATTTTTGCTATGTTCATTAAAGACATTGATAGAGAAATCATCTACAATACTCAATGTGAACTAAATGTCATAAACATTTTCTCAGTCGATGAAACGACTTAGAATTTAGAGAATGTTAAAGTCAAGTTATCATCAAAGTATCAAGATTTTCTAGATGTCTTTGATCAAGCTCAAGCAGACAAGCTATTGTCTCATCATTCATATGATCATAAGATAAAGCTTACTAGTGATGTAATGTCATCTTGCTGTTGAGTATATTGAATGTCTTTCTACAAGCTTCAGAAAGTAAAGAAATATCTGAACGAGAATCTTTTCAAAGAATTTATAATCTTTAGCAAAGCTTTGTATTTCTCATTCATTCTGTTCATTTCAAAAGCAAATAAAGATCTACAATTCTGCGTTAACTATTAAAAACTCAATGCTATTATCAAAAGAAATTGCTATTCTTTATCTTTGATAGATGAGATGATTGAAAAAATAGTTGATTGCAAGCATCTGACTCAATTAAATATCATTTCGACTTTCAACAAACTGCAAATGCATTCTGATAGTGAGAACTATACTATTTTTATCATCGCTTTAGAAGCATACAAATCAAAGATGCTATCTTTTAAACTTATCAATGATTTCATCTTGTTTCAGCAGTATATGAATGATGTTCTTTGAAACTTTCTAAGTGACTTCTGTCAAGTCTATCTAGACGACATTCTGATCTACAGCAAAACTCAATGAGAACATTGATAACATGTCAAGATGATATTAAATCATTTATGAGAAGCTGATCTACAAGTAGATATTTGAAAGTGCAAATTCAACGTAGAAGAAACTGTCTTCTTAGAAGTCATAGTTTCAAAACAAGATCTTCATATAAATTCTATCAAAGTGAAAGTCATAGTCAACTGAACTACGTTGATCAATCTAAAAGAAGTTCAGAACTTCATAAGATTTGTTAATTTCTATCGTTGTTTCATTAGAGACTTCTTGAAGCTAGTCAAATCATTTACTCAGCTAATTAGAAAGAATACATCTTTTGTTTGAAACAAAGTCTATATTCAAGCTTTTGATGATCTAAAGAAACAAATCAGCTCAATCTTAATTTTACAACACTTTGATTCAAAATGACAGACTATTCTGAAAATCAATGTCTCTGACTACGTCAAAGATGAAATATTATTTCAGTATGATGATGAGAGTATTCTTCATTCAGTAGCATTCTACAGCAAAAGCATGATTTTTGCTGAATGCAATTATCACATCTATAACAAGAAATTGCTAGTCATTATTCAATGTTTTGAACACTGAAGACTCAAGCTAGAATGCACAGAGCTGCTCATTCAGATGTTCATTGATCATCAGACTTTGAAGATTTTCATGAAAAACAAACAGTTGACTTGACGTCAAGTTAATTATTTAGATATTCTATTCAAGTTTAACTTTCAGATTATTTTTCAATCAAGTAAAATGAACATTAAAGTCAATGCTTTAATCAGAATGTTTCTGATCAACATCTCTGAATCAACTCAGCGTACTGAAGATCACTATCAGATCATTCTGACACTCAATAAAATAAATATTCTAGCTATTGAATCTGAAGTTGATCTCTATCAGCGAGTAAAAAATGTCAACAAGATGAATGAGCTTTGCAATGAGTATAAACAAGCTATAAGCGAAAATAAGCTCAAGCTACATAGTACTGAATTGAAGCACTACGAGATCATTGACGACGTTTTGTTCAGAAAAGATCTACTGTGAGTTTCTAAGAATATGCATACAAAATTGCTAAAGAAAATTCATAATCAGTCTTTCATCTTTCATTCTGATAATCAAAGAACTATCAATCTAGTTCAACGTTTTTACTATTGATCAGATCATCGAGTAACAATTAAACGTTACATTCGAAATTGTCATGTTTATCAACAAAGCAAGACATCTAGAAATAGCATTAATAAACTACTTCATTCTCTATCGATTTCACAGAAACGCTGAAAAGATATAATTATGAACTTCATTATTGAGCTATCTCTATCAAAAGATTATAACATCATTTGCACAATCACATGTCATCTCATCAAGAAACATCATTATGTTCTCTGTCATTGAAGAGATGATGACATCTCAGTTGAAGAAACAATTTGAATCATGTTATGAAACGTTTATCAACTTCATAATCTATCTAGTTCTATTGTTTTGAACAGAAACTTTCAGTTTATATCAATCATGTAACAAAGTCTTTGCAAGTGACTAAAAATTACAGCTAGTCTATCAACAGCTTATTATTTTGAGATTAATGATTAATTGAAATGAGCTAATTAAGATGTTAAATGTAAACTAAGAATCTACTGCAATTACATGCAGAATAACTGAGCAAAATGACTATTAATGATAGAATTCAGCGAGAATTTCAATATTTTCTTGATCATCTCAATGACTTCATTCTACTTCAATAAGAATTTTCACTCACGAATGAGTTTCAATTCAGATACAACTGACTACGAAACAATTCATGAATGTCTTGAAGCTAGAAAAGCAGATGATATTATCACTTAAATGAAAAAACTTCTTATCTTTGATCATCAGTAATTAGAAAAGACGAAGCAGATCATCAAAGCTCAGATCAATAAACATAGATAAGACATCACTTATGAAGTAAATGACTGAGTTTGATTATTCTTTAAAAACATAAAGACAATTAGATCATGTAAGAATTTGAAAGATAAACAGTTAAAACTTTATCAAATCACTGTCAAAGTTGAAATCTTCTATCATCTCTGTTTATTAATAAGCATGAAGCAGCTGCATTTGATGTTCAGTTCAAAGCTATTACATTCTTATTTCAATGACTTTTTATCAGAACAGCATTCAGAATCATTTAAATTTCTCACTATTAAAGACGATGAGCATTAAAAGATAAATGACATTTTGAACTCTAGATGATATCAAGATTGAATACAATACAAGATCAAATGAACGAAACTAAATTAAAACAACGAATGATATTATGTTGATAAAGAAGAATTCAAGAGCTTGAAAGAAGTTCTAGTTAAATTTCATAAGTTTTATTCAGACAAGTCACACTAAATTGAAAAACAGTGAAAATTTTTGCGTTTCATTTGTTCTATTCATGTAAACATGAATTTTCAAAGAGAAGAGTAATGTTATGAGTGTATCAAGATTGAACAAGACTGAAGTTTTAATTAATTTGCAATGAACGCTAGCGAGTTCTTTGTATAATGATTAAAGCTAGTCAAGATCTAGTCGAGATCTGATCTGAATCTGACTCAGATTTGACTCAGATATGACTCAGCATCTTTTTTTTTTCTAGCATCTTCTAAATCAGCTTCTATTATCTTCTATGATAAACACACTTCTTTGTATTATGAGTAATTAACAGATGTTTATGACAAACACATTTCTTTGTGTCATAAACATCTTTCAAATCAACATTTTTCTTGTGTTTCAACACGTTCTCTTTGAGACTAGCGTCAATCTGAGTAATTACTATATAAAGCATGTTCTTCTTGCTTTTTGTATCTTCTTTCTTCTGTATTCTTAAAGTCTTAGTTATAACTATCTTTATAAATCAAACATTCTAGTCACGCATGCACTCTGATTAGTTTCTAAACATAATTTCAACATAGAGTACAACAACTATTCAAAGCAAAGAATTTAATGATCATATGACATCATCTTGTTGATAATCAGAGAGATAGAAAACTGAAGTCAAGATGATTAAGATCTCGTCTTTTGATAAATTTAATCTCTTCAGAAAACTCAGAACATGTGCAGAAATTGCATAAAAATGAAGTCATTAAAAGATATCATTTGAATGATATTTTACTATACAAGAAGAGAGAAATCTTTCAAAAGAAAGAAGTCACTTTTGAATTAAGTCTCAGAGAAACTCACTCTATGATGATAAATGAAAGAGATATTAAGAATTTGAGATCAAGAGTAATTTTACTCAGTATTTATTCTTTCTAAACACTTCGTTCTATCAAATTGAAGCAATGATGAGATTGACGAAGTTGATTTATTTAATACACTAGAAGATCATTTACATTTTACATCTCATTTTATCAATCACATCTTTTTCTACTATCAATCTATCATCTCATTAATCACGTCATCTTCAAACTCATCTTATCAGCTACGTCATTTACACTTCATCTCATAAATCACAGTCTTCACACCTTCAAACTCGTCTCATCAATCATCTCATTTACAACTCACTTCATCAATTCAATCATACTATGAGAATTGACAAGATGAAGAAATCTAATGTTTTCAAGAAATGAGAATTTGAGAATGAAGAAGATGATTCAGATCATTTAAAAACATGAAAGCTTTTTGACATATTTTTGACAAGCTTGACATCTTTCATATATGATGCAAGTTCTCTTAAGTTTATCAACAAAATATACTCATTTAAATATGTTTATTTATCGAATTATTGACTAGAAAAAATAGTGAGATTCAATCTTGTAGCGAGTTTCAGATTGAATTGATGACTTGAAGATTTCAAACATAAAGAATATATTCAATCTACTCGTCAATCTAAAGAATCAACGTATTACATCAAGAATGCTCACGACAGACTATGTTATGCTGTAGTAAATGAATGCTATCAATTGCATGAGTTCAAAGATGCAATACAAAAGCTAGCTATGATTAAATGAGAAATTGAATTGTTGAATGCAAGTAAGAAAGTGAAAGAAGAGAACTTAGTTATGCATTTGAAAGTTAAATCTATCTCAGTTTCTATGTTAATATTTAGCTCAGATTCTACGTCAATATTTAAATCAGTTTCTAAGTTGATATCTACATCAATTTCTGCACAGATATTTACTTTTACAATGATATCTGCTCACATGTCAGCTCAAACACTCAGTTAAACCTACTCAACATCTTTGATTCAACTATTCATCTCTGTCATCAATAAAAACTCAAATCTCAAAAGAAGAATCATTGACGAGAATCTATACTCTAGAATTTCAGTGAAAAGAACACGCATTGAAGACAAGAAGAAGAATGATATTGACGTTATTCTCATGTTGATTTCAGAAAATGAGAACAAGAAATCAGAATCAGCACAAGAACTAAAAGACACAAGATTGATGTGCGAGTTCTTATATGAAATTGCTAGAAATCAGAGAAAGATACTGATCGATCTAGATCAACAATACAAGAAGATCATAAGAGTTAAGAAGTACATCATTCTGAAAGAAAAGTGCAAAGAAATCTTCAAATCTATTAGTTTCATGATTCAAATCTTTCTTGAATCTTATTCAAATGAAAGAAAGATGTTCAAAGCTTTCAAAGATTCATAGATTTCGAATGAGAATTGAGAGAGAGTGCGAGCTGTTCTACTCTCAATATATCTCTATTAATCGACTCAAATGAGGTCTGTTGCTTGATCTCTGCTGATTCTTTGCTTGTTCGACGTTGCATTACTATTCGCTTTTCTTTCTTTGCTTCTTTTCTTTCTTTGCTTTCATGAAATCAGCTGAAGTCAGCTGGTTAATCCTATATTCCTGAGAGCTGTTGAAGGCAGAAATAGCCTAACAAAATAGCTCAACAATCGGCTCAACAATAATTAGTCAGCCGAGCGGGGGGATAAATACTCGTTCGGTCAGTTTAGAATTAATCACCCCTTTTTCAATAGAAATCTGAACAGTCAGTTCAGTAGTTTTCAACGTTCACCCTAGTGGAGGGCATTTCGCAGCGGTAGAGGGCTCGGATATGCTGTTGAGCGACATCCGCGCGTTTTGGGGAAATGCATCGTTATCGAATGTTGGAGTGTTTACAAAGGGATGAAAGAAGTTGCCATTGTTATTTGCTTTCACCGATTTTGACCTATATTTTCTTCTACACAGATTGTTAACTACAGTGAGGGCTTGCATTACTTTATTTCTATAGCTGGTGATGAAGTTGTAGATCTGATTATTCTACAGCAGGAAGCTATCTAGGTTTTGTGCCGCAATTGGCGCTAGCCCCAACCAGGCTAGCGGGCAGTGTAATGGCACTGCAACCACCAAGGTATGTTCCTAATTAGGAATTATGTTCCTAATTGGACGACTACTCCTCCTGCTCCTACTATTGCTCCTATTGCAGCTCCTATTGCTTCAACAGCTGGTCAAAATAATCACCGTATCACACATGGCGGGACACGCCCTGCTATCGCACAATCTCGGGGCATCTGCGTGAAGTCTTCTCAGTAGCCATGGCCTTGGTCGTCGATTTCTGACCCAGCCACCTCATCCACCAAGGTTGCTTCGACCTCAAGAGTCCAGTGAATCAAAAACTCGAGCTTTCAGACCCGTCAAATGAGCCCCTTTCATCCTGATGTTGAGTGGAAGCCTGCGCACGGCTTGTGTACGATCGCTGGACCCTTTCAGCTTTTCTATCCATTCCCATGCTTTCTTCCATGGGCTTTGTGGTCCTTTGCCGAGTCCATGTATACTTGACAGTTCCAACATCCTCCAGGCCGCCCAATTCCGAGCAACGTGGCCAGTTTCGTCGAGAGACTTAGATGATTTGGCAAGAGAATCAGAACGTAGGACATGCATGTCAGACATGTCAACTCTGTTTTTTTAAAAGAGAGCGATCAATAGTCCGTGGACGAACGGATTTCATCATACAGTGTCGAGGCTTTGGCGACCAATGATATATATATAGTTGGACCTTTTACGTGTTACGCAAAAAACGTTCGAATAAGGGTGGTGATTGGGTCGTGGGGGTGTTACCAAAGAAAAAAAATCGATTTCAGATTCGCGGTTAAACTCGCCGCGCGGCATGGAAAGAGCAAAAGCAACAAGATCCGGATATCCCAAATTTACGTTATCGTGCATCATCTGATTCTTCCATAACCGTGTGGGCATCACGCCATAGCTTCAGGTGTCCTGCTGGTGAAGCAAAACCAAGAATCAAAAAAAAATCATGTCTACCGCGAAATACTCCCTGCCGCAATACGCCGGCCCGCAAGAAATCGACAAGATTTATAACAGTTCTCACCTCGATCATTAGAGACGGGCCTATCTAATGTCACTAGCTTTGAGATACTACCTCTCGCCTACATTCTATTTATCGGATGAATTCTCCCCGGATCAGCAAGTGCAGCCATGAGCTCGTGTAGTGATATCGTGCTACGTTCTCACGAACCAAGGCCTTGACTGCCGATGTGATCCTATGTGGATTTTCAATCCATAATGATGTTATAGGTCAAATCTCTTCGGACCCTTGTCTTAGCAAGACCTTGCATTGTCGTTCGTTCATCACGTTACGTTTGACTTTCCTCGCCTTCATTCCTCCATTCATTGAGGCCGGCAAAAATAGTCCACAGAGTAGTAACTTTCCGGGGCATTCGAGCAATCAGTATTCCCTGTTGCCTGCTGACAATTTCCAAAATGTCCATACTCAGTAGAGACACCCGTAGGATTCCCATTCGAATCGCAGTCGACACCTGCATTATCTGTCCAATCGCCGCTGCAGTAGCCACCAGCACTTGATGAAGAGATGACAATCACGGCGCAACTATTAGCATATAAAACACCCTGGAGGTTGCCGCACGCACGTTCCAGGACTTCAACAATCGCCTAATAGTCACCGACCTGAGGCTTCTTAGCAGAGGGTAGAATCTTCGCACCTTCCAGGGATTGCCTATCTGACACAGTTTGGCCTCGTTCCGACTTCCTGTCCCAACCAGTGGGACAGACCGTGCTCGTGAATAACCGGAGGTCAGGAATGCCGCGGAAAGAAAGTCTTGTGCATTTTGATTGGATGTTGTCGATGTTGCTTCTCCATAGAAGCTTCAAAGTTCAGCTACATAAGCTTTGAGTATTCGCGATTATCTGCCGAAAGTTTGGGCAGTTGACCATCTCCGGAGTATGTAAGGCTCTCTTCATACATACCCCTTGTAGGAAGGTGCGGTTTCAAGACGTTCTTCGACCGATCCAATCGGATGATTATGGATTATGAATTCCTTGATAATAGATCCACTAAATAATTTATTCAATCTATACTTCTTACTAACAGCCATTCGTCAGCGGACTTGACTATAGCTAATTTCATCTCCTGGTTGAGGTATGAGGGTCACAAGGAGCAATATGTGCATGTATATGTATATGGTTGAACTACAGTAGGAAACTACTGTACGAAGGTAGGAAGGAGGTGAAAAACTCTGAACCCCCTAGCGCCAGCCCTATAGGGCTCGGAGCGGAGATTACTGACCACAGGGTGTTTCCCTGTTTCCAACAGATTGGGAGGTGGGAGGAGGGAGGGGATGGCTTGGAGATGGGTTAATGAATTGTTTGAAGGGTGAGGAAGACGAGGCATGTTGGGAGGTGGGAGGTGGAAGGTGGGAGGGGAGGTATTGGGCGGTAGATTCTCCGTCACCTATTACCCCTTGCAGGGCGTCTAAAACACAGAATAATCCTTGATATCTATCGAACAGGTGAAAAGATGCACTCCTGTCGTTCTTATGCCTTGCATGTCGATTACTTGCTGTCTTGCACACCCGCTTTTTTATGCATGGCTTTTATCCGCCGAAAAACATCCATCTCTCTAGCTTTTCTAAATCATTACGGCGCCTTCCGAACCGGATCTCTAGGGAAAAGCGTCGCAAAGCGAATATCCGGCAGTCCCAGATAAAATTGTAGAATCCGATTCAATCCCAACCCGCCTCCCCCATGCGGCGCGCACCCATACCGAAATGCATCCGTATAATGCCTGAACCCCTCACTCTCAGGGTCCAGCGGGGGATCGCATTTGCGCATGGCGTCGCAGAGCTGGCGGTAGTTGTGGATGCGCTGAGCGCCGGACATGATTTCCTGGCCACGCATGAAGAAGTCGTAGGAATTTGAGAGGGCGGGGTTGGCGGGATCGGGGGCGGTGTAGAAGGGGCGGATGGCGGAGGGAAATTTGTCGATGGTGTAGAAGTCTGTGTGGTGTTTGTCGAGGATTATTTTGCCGAGGGCTTTTTCGTTGGCGGTGCTGTGGGGGTGTTAGTCGTTGAGTATAGCAGAAATTTGGAATGGAGCAGTAGGGGGGCTTTTAGGTCAAACCATTAGCTTACCTTAGATCATCAAATTCGCCAGTCTCAACGCCCGCCTCCGCTAGTAGTCTTGTGCCTTCAGCAAAGGTAATTCGGACGGCTTTGTCGCCAGGAGGGAGTTTGAAGTTTCCAGCACCCGGGTAGACTTGATCAACTACCTTGGTAAGGCGTTGATATTCTGGTCGTTCTTGGAGAGACCGTAGGATGAATATCATTAAGCTCTCGCTAAATTCGAGGACTTCATGGTAGTGGTTTCTTATAACCATCTCAAAATCGAGTCCAGTAAACTGCAGCCTCCGTCAGTGCTAGACTTGATGCGAGAATAGTCATATACTAGCATACCTCTGTAAGATGCCTATGCGTGTTCGAATTCTCCGCTCTAAACACCGGCCCAATCTCACACACCCGCTTCATATCCATAGCAATAGCCATTTGCTTGAAAAACTGCGGGCTTTGCGTCAAATAAGCCTTGCTATCAAAGTACTTGATTTCAAAGACATTAGAGCCTCCCTCGGTCGCAGCGCCCGCAATCTTAGACGACTGTATCCATCTGAAACCATGCTTGTTCATGTACTCGATGAAGAGATTGCTGATGCCGCTTTGGAGCTGGAAGATGGCTTGATTCGCTGCAGTCCGTACATCGATGATCCGATTGTTTAAACGGGCGCTGAGGCTCACAACCGGGAGACCCGAGCTGTCAACCTCGCCTTCCTTCTCTTCTTGCCCATCGTCCACCATTGGCGGAGCACGCATGCAGTCCTTCACCTGCACTGGCAGCTGTTCAGCCGCCTCTGAGATCATGTAGACTTTCTCTACATGCACCTCAAAATTTGATATACTTGTCGACGTGACTGGCTCTTTTGGCTGTTTTACTAAACCTGTAACGCGGATAATTGACTCGGTATTAAGTCCTCCACACCACTTCACCATTTTTCTCGAGATGTTGTATTTTCCCCCTTCTGCAATGACTGCTTGTATGGTATGTGACTCTTCCCTGAGAACTAAGAATGCCAGCTTCGCCGATTGTACTCGTGCATTATGTACACGAACGTCAACA
>JAABUS010007458.1_pt1 | contig 12549 bp, 8 predicted proteins | sample 5560161 | NCBI WGS metagenome assembly JAABUS01 (sample SAMN10711885, study PRJNA513376) | rock metagenome | isolation source: Antarctica rocks | place: Antarctica: Victoria Land, Trio Nunatak nord | collected 2016-01-04 | reverse complement strand
CGATAATCCTGTTGCCGTAGTTAAGGATGTTGAACTTATCAAGTAATCGGTATATAAGTCTGCAAAGTTTTCCACATTATTTCTTTTCTATATTGCTAATTTATTTGAAATTGTGCGTAAGGTGAGTAATTAATAGTACTGAAGTGCTCATAATTTCCAATGTTATTGTTTCCCGTTTCACCATAACTGGCCCTAAGTTTTAACTCGTTAAGAAAGGAAATATTTTGTAGAAATTTCTCATCAGAAACACGCCAGGCAAGCGCTGCAGAAGGAAACACGCCATATTTTTTGTTACCGCCAAAGCGTGACGATCCATCTGTTCTTACGGAAGCGGTGATATAATATTTACTGTTATAATTATAATTGATCCTTCCCAGGTAAGAAACAAGGGACCATTCATAAATGTCAGAAGAACCATTGCTTATTAATCCACTCACCGCGCTTAATGTAGGTACCCGGTTGTTTGGATAGTTAGTGCTGTTTAAAAAGTTTGATTCACCCCTTTCTTTTTGCGCGGTAAAACCACCCAGTCCTGTTATTGTATGCTTGCCGAAGGTTTTATTATAGTTCAGCGTGTATTCAGTAAGCCAGTTAGTAATCTGTGAGGCATTATCTGTACCAAAAGCAGGCTGGTTGAATAATGCGGGAAGCTGCGGTACAAAGCTCATGCCTTTATTGCTGAACAAGCTTCCTCCTAATAATACATTAAACTTTAAATCATTGATAATAGCATATTCAATATTCAGGTTTCCAAGTAGCCCAATTCTTTTTTGTTTGGCAGTAACCTCCCTGGCAAGCGCTACAGGGTTATTGAAATTACCTACCGCCTCAAGGCCATCATAAACAAAGTAACTTCCATCTGGATTATAAATAGGATAAAAAGGATTAACAGATGTTGCACCTCCCATAATGCTGAAATCACCCGAGCCCGTAGTTACGCCACTTGAATTTACATCGCTTCTATTTATAAATGTTGGATTAACATTTAATCTAACAGACAACTTTTTTGACAGTTTCGCATCAACATTCGCACGTAATGAATACCTCTTAAAACCGCTGCTGATTATGAGCCCTTCCTGGTCTAAGTATTCCCCACTTAAATTATACCTCACGTTCTCGGTGCCTCCTGTAGCTGATAACTGGTACTGTCGTTGGGCAGCAGTGCGCAATACTTCATCAAGTGGTTCAATATCTGTTTTATTTCGTCCCTCTATAACATCAATTATAATCTGAGGCACCTTTAGCTTCCAGGTATTGGGAGGGCCTGAAACGTCATTACCCATATCTTTATTACGGTTTTTTACGCCATCATAAAAGTATTGAGCCTGTTGCAGGGCATTCATAAATTCCGGTGTTTTCGACACCTTCTGCAATCCATAATAAGTATCGAAAGTAATAACAGATTCTCCGGCTTTACCTCTCTTGGTATTTATGATGATAACGCCGTTTGAACCGCGCGATCCGTATATAGCTGTTGCGGAAGCATCTTTTAAAATATCCATGCTTTCAATATCATTAGGATTTAATGTTTCAATACTTGATGTAGGATAGCCGTCCACAACATACAAAGGCCCTGCACCCGCGGAAATGCTACCTATACCCCTTATCCTTATTTGCGGTGAGGCGCCAGGTTCACCTGAAACAGGCTTTACCTGTACACCTGCTACCTTTCCTAATAGTGCCTGGTCTACACGGGTTACTGCCATGTCTTTAATAGCGCTGCCACCTACAGAGGCAACCGCGCCTGTCAGGTCTTTTCTTTTTTGGGTGCCATAACCAATAACTACTACCTGGTCTAAAGAAGCAGCAGTTGAAGTCATTTTTATAGATAGAGATAAGGTTACATCTCCTTTTATATTGTAGCCAGATAAGGTTTGATTCTGGTATCCAACGTTGGATAAAGTAAAACTATAAGGCCCACCGGAAGAAATACCGGAAAAGGTGAATATGCCTGAGGTATCTGTGCTGGTACCTGCAGTAAAATTTGTTTTTATATTTTTAATAATAATAGAAACTCCGGTAAGGGGAATGCCGGTAATGTCTGTTACAATCCCTTTTACCAGGCTTGGTTTTTCCTGTGCATTAACAAATGAAGTTTTAAGTATAAAAAATATTACAAGGGTACAAAAGGAAGTCCTTAATGTAAGATGATTAAGTTTCATATGGAAAGCAGTTTTATAATGAAGAAAGCGAACTTATTAATATTCTTCAGACGAAGTAAAATCAGGAATTTACCGGTACTTTAATTTTGCCTGAGCCAATCGTTGTTTGTTACATTCCTACATCAGTATTAAATCCAAACTCCTTGCAATAAGAGCAAAAGAATCAACATTGTTTTTAAAAATAATTCGAAAGATATATTGTTCAATTTAAAATCATTATTGTAAGATTTGTTTCTTTCATTACTAATTTTAAGATCAGGACTTAATTCCGATGGCGGTGGCATTGGCCAAATAGTTACTAATTACCGGTTACCGGTATAAGGAGGTACAGGAAAAAAGCATCAAAGTAAAACCTTTTTTAAACTTAAACTTTTTTACCGGTTAATAAAAAAATAAGTTTCTTAATTATTTTAAAGTAAAGCAAATTGCTATCAGCCGTCAGCTAACAGCAATCAGGAGGAACATCTACTAGTAGTGATTTGCTGATGGCTTTTATATAACTGCAATCTTGCCTCCTGGTTTACATCTGTGAATCTTAAGTTTCCTTGTGACCTTTGTGTATTAACTTAGTGTCCTTTGTGTTTAGAAATTTTACCACAAAGGTCACTAAGATAATACACAAAGGTCACAAAGGCTTAAAAACCGATTAAGGCTTTCTGTTTCCATGGGAAACATCAGGTAAGACAGCACAAAAAAGCACTTAAATTTTAAATGCTCACCTGTCTTTCAGGTAATATCACATTGAATATGGCACCGGTTCCTTTACTGGCAGTGGCGTAAATATCGCCATGATGATTCTGCACTATTTTTTTGCACATGGCAAGTCCAATCCCTGTTCCTGCATATTGTGTTTTACCATGCAGCCGTTGAAAAACATTAAATATTCGTGTAGCATGTTCCTGTTTAAAACCAATACCATTGTCTTTAAATTCGATATTGTAATAAACAGCATTTTGATCAAGTGTATAAGTGGCAACTTCATCTTTTGTAAGAAGATTTGCAACAATGGTTATTACGGGTTTTACATCAGCAGTACTGAATTTTAATGAATTTGATATTAGGTTACTAATCAGTTGAGACATTTGAAGGGAAATTGCCTGTATGGTTGGTAAATTTGATGATTGGATGGTAGCCTGCTTTTGCTCGATCAATAATTCAAAATCGTTTTTTAACCAATCAACTAGTTCCTGTAAATTAACCCAGTCATATATCTCATTCTCTTTTGAAAGTTGAGAATAGGCCAGAACATCCCTGATTAGATTGCTCATCCTGGTAGTGGAATTATTTATCTTATTGAAGTAATTTTTTGCAGATTCGTCTATCCCGGGGAGGCTTTTTTCAAGCATTTGTGAGAAAGTCCTTACTTTTCGAAGGGGTTCCTGAAGATCATGGGAAGCAATGTATGCAAACTGCTCCAGTGCTTCATTTGATTTTTTAAGATTCCTGTTAGCTTCTGCTAATTCTTTTGTACGCTCTGCAACCACTTCTTCTATCTTTCTGCGTGCTATTACCTGTTCTGTAACTTCTATAACAACAATCATTACTTTACTTACTGTGCCGTCTGCTTCTTTAACCGGATCATACACAAAATTAACATACACGATTTCTTCCTTTCCGTTCCTGATCAGCATTACTTCATGATCATCCCCACGAAACATTACACCTGTTCTCAAAACATTTTCAAAGATGGGGGTATAATAGGCTGCTGCCTCTGGTAGTACTTCCCAGTAGGGCGTATATTCAAATGCTTCCCGGCGTTTACCAAAAACTTCTAAAAACGAATCATTTACCACTTCAACCATAGCTGGATTTCCTTTCACAATACAGATTCCTATTGGAGCGCTCATTACAAGGCTGCGTAACTGCGCTTCGCTTTCTTCGATTTTATGTTTAGCAAAATTAAGGTCAGATACATCTGCTGCGGTATTCATCACGCCGTATACTTTGCCATTAGAATTACGTAGTGGCATAAAACTGTAGTTGAAATAATAGGTTTGAATTTTACCCTCTACCACTAAGTCAAGACGCTGGTTTTTTGCATGGAATGGAATGCCTGTACTGAAGACACTTTGGATCTGCGTGAATATCTCCTGGTTATCGAGCTCGGGTAATATATCAGCATATAATTTTCCGATTACATCATTTCCTTTTCCCCAGGCGTCAATTATAGCCTGGTTAGCAAGTTCTATTTTCATTTCCTGTCCAATATAAACTCCGATAGGGAAGGGGGCACTTTCCACAAGTGAACGTATCCTTTGCTCGCTTTCCTGTAAGGAAGCTTCAGCTTGCTTAAGATCATGTATATCTGTTGCCGTACCTATCCATATAGTAATTTCGCCTTTCTCATTTCGAATGGGCAATGCCCTGTTAAGGTGCCATCGGTAAGAGCCATCGAACCTTTTATAACGATTTTCCGTTACAAATACATTCCCGCTTTCTAATGCAGCTGTATAATCTTTCAAAGTAGAGATAAGATCCTCCGGGTGAATAATGGCCTTCCATCCCCAGCCTTTTGTTTGTTCATGTTTTAGTCCGGTATAATTGTACCATCTTTTATTGTAAAATGTTACCTCACCGGTTGGCAGGTTTGTCCAGGTCAGTTGAGGCAATGCTTCCAGTAATTTTTGAAATTTGTTTGAGCTTTCTATCAAAGCTTCTTCAGCCAGTTTACGTTCCGTGATATCAATACAGGAACTGATATAACCTGCAAAAGATCCATCTGCTTTAAACCTTGCAGGAACCTTTGCAAGCATCCATCGGTATTGCCCTTTCTTATTTAATATCCTGAATTCACCTGTAAAGCTTTTTTGATCTTTAAGTGCAGTAAGATAAATATCCATGAAGCCTTCACGATCATCCGGGTGCACCAGGTCAAGCCATCCTAGTTTAAGAAAACATTCTATTGGCTTACCGGTAAGATCAACCCATGCTTTATTGAAATAAGTGGAATTGCCCGCTTCATCTGCTACCGCGATCATTATTTCTGTACTTTCAGCCATTGTCAAAAAACGCTTTTCGCTTTCAATAAATGCTTTTTTAATGGCAACTCTTTCGGTTACGTCATTTGCAAATAAAAGTACACCAGTTAGCTTTCTGCTGTCTGCTTTGTAATAACGCTGGTAAACAAAATTGTAATACTTTATTTTTTCCAAACCATTTTCTATAATTTTTAAAGGAGATTCATAACCGTGGTATGGCTTGCCGGTAGTTACAACATCATTGAGTAAATCTATAAAACCCTGGCTACCCAATTCCGGAAGCACTTCCACAAGTGGCCTTTGCAATATTTTTTTTTCTTTACCATATATCTCAATCATCTGTTCGTTGGCCATTTCAATGATAAAGTCTTTCCCTTTTAAAATGGAGATTGCAACAGGTGCCTGTTTAAATAAATTATGAACCTGCTCTAACCCTTTAATTACTTCTTCTCTCTCCTGTGCTTTTACATGATTTATAATTTCTTCTGCAGTATGGATGATATATATTACTTCCCCTTCATCATTTAAAACCGGTTTATTTTTGATAACCCAATATCTTTCAGAAAAACTTCCATTTTCATCTGTTACATCATAACGCTGAACAGGTAATTGATGTGGTTTTTTATGCCTGATGATGTATTGAAAAGAGGCAAGTAGATTTTTTTCTCCTGTATCGTTAGGATCATCAGGATTTGAAGGGAAGCTTTCAAAAATACCTTTTCCTACCAGTTGCTCTTTTGTACAGCCTGAATTTGAAAGATAATCGTCTGTAACCGCTAAAATAGTAAATTGAAAAGGGTTTACTTGCAGAAGTGCATTGTAACCAGGCATGGCTTCAAAGATTGCACTAAATTTTGTAATATCTTCCAGGGCATGGATCAATATGGGTAACTGAATTTAGATAAAGGTAATAATTAATTATTTCTATTGTCAATGGCCGGATATGCAAAAAAGAAAACTTAATACTTTTATCTGATTGAGAAAATCAAGTTTAGTACATGTATAATTGTATGAGAATCTACCTGCAATTACCTAATTATTGAATGTAAACGGCTAAAATAAATAATAGTTGAGTAAGTATTGTCCGGCATTAACGCAGATAAAAATATTTTAAAATTATTTAAACCCTATTAGCTTTTGTTAGGTGCAAATGGTTAGGAGAAGCGGGTTTAATATACAGGTCTTCTGTCTTCAAAATTCTGAAAATAATTCTTCCATCCTGTGAATCCTGCTTCAAAATTCCTTCACCGTTGATATGATACCCCTCTATAATAATGAAACTTTTTTGCCACTCCTGGCTGATTGATATATGGCATGAACTATCCTGATATCTTTTAAACCCTCTTCCCCTGTGATATGGTTTGGCAATTGTTTATTTTCTACAATCAATTTTCCGATTGCATCAAGCTGAGTTGTTTGCTGATTAATATTTGGAAAATTTAAATCGCCCTTAATAGTTTTTCCTTTGAATGGGCCATAACTAAGACCAGGACTAAGTTCAAAAGAACCTTCATCGGCGGATGCAAAAAATCTGTCTATGTTGAAACCGTAGGAACTGGTACAATTAGAAATTGCCCCACTCGGAAATTGCATTTGCCATGTAATAGTTTCCTCCACTTCAGAAAACCTGCTTTTATTATTTACAGTGCCGAATTGAGCAATTACAGCAATAGGTTCTTCACCTAAAACATAGCGGCTGCTTTGGATGCAATAAAGCCCTAAATTTATTAATGGGCCTCCACCAGCGATTGCTTTTTTAAGCCGCCATTCGGTGGGATTATTAATATTAAAATCAATTTCTATTTTGCGGGTGGTGTCGTAAGTTTTATAACCAAGCGATGCCTCAATCATACGCACCTGCCCAAAAACTTTTTCTTGTCCTAATCTTTTAATTTCTAAATGGTATGGCTCGTAATGCAGGCGATAACCTATAGCCAATTGTACACCGGCGTTTTTACAGGCTTTAATCATAGCCTCGCAATCTTCAACAGATGTTGCCATGGGTTTCTCTGTGATAACATGCTTACCGGCTTTCGCAGCACGGATTACAAATTCCTTATGCATGGAATTAGGTAGCACAACATATACCAGGTCAATGTCTTTATTGTGGACAATCTCATCAAAGTTTTGATAATTGTAAATATTCTTTTGCGCAATTTTATAATCTTTTTGCCATTGTTCCGCTTTAGCCAGATGCCCTGTCACTATTCCTGATAGCCGGCAATACTGAGAGGTTTCCAAACCATAAGCCAAAGCACCTGCATAATTTCCCAGTCCACAAAGTGCAATGTTTAATTTTTTGCCATTATCTGTTTTATTGTTAGTTGCAGGAATACTTTTGAATGATGACAGCGTACCAGCAATAGCCGTACACCTGGCACCAATCCCTAATTTTTGCAAAAATGAACGGCGTGATAAGTTTTGCATAATGTTATGTTTGCGTGTAATGTTATTGGTAACATTTCTTGTTTAATTATTACAGCTTTTAAAAAAATAATTTTATTATGGAGTTGATGTTAGTATTAAACTAATGCAGAGCATAATCAGCATAATCGAAAATCAGCACCTTGCTCTTGAAGCCTTAGGCACAATCTATTTGTATGCAAGACTTTCGAAGCCAGGGAGACTTCGGAAGCCAGCGTCTGGGTTCTGAAGTCTGCATCTGTACATTTAGTAATGCATTAAGTTTTCAAGCGACTCTCTATAAATAACAATCGCTGCAGAATCTCCTACATGAGGAGTAAACTGTTTAAAGCTAACCTGGTGAAAATTTATAACAGCATTATTTTTTATATTCACATTTAAATGCAACGCGTTATTTTTAGCTTTAAAATCGAAGTAACTTGTTGCTGTTCCATGTAAGCTTAAATAATTAAGCCGGAGATCTGTTAAACGCGTAACGGTATTTGTATCCTGATGAATAATGAGTGAATCCTGTTGCAGGGGCCCAACTTCATTATTAGTTCCCGACAATTCCACGTAGTTAATGCTTGGTACTGATATAATTAACCCGACAATTGATTCTTGTGGATTTTGATAATTTTGATTTGCTACGTTAAATATTACCGACAACGTATCGTTCAACGTTTTCATTTTAAAAAAGTCTTTCCTGGAGTTCATTAGCCTGATATTATAATCCCCTTGTTTTATCCGGATTGCATATCCATTACCGCCGGTTATTTTAAGTGCTTTGAAGGGTAGAACAGCAATAGTTTGGAAATTTTTATAGGGGTCACTCAAATTTATTTTAACATATTGAAGGGCAAGTAAATGATCTGTTATAAAAATACCTGATAAGTAAATAACTGTTAGTAATAACAACAAAAGATTGCTTCGTTTCATATAGCGTTTTTATATTTCGGTTTCACGGAATTTTAAATATATAATGTAGTACAATACAGCAGGTATGAGAGAATTAAAAAACACGCTAACGATTGTCTGAATCCTTTCCGACAGGTACACATATACGTTTTCCCCATGGTGCCTGAATTGAAAATAATTGTATATCCCTCCGCCATTAATTGTTTTTTCACCCGTCATCATCATTAGTAAGTAATTATTGCCATTGTAGGAAATGAAGAAATATAGGATCATTATCAGTATTGTTTTCAATAATGCACCTTTCCTGAAAGACAGGCAACCCAGTAATATAAGGAGTTGAAAATTCACGAATGTGAACGCAAAATTATAAAAACCGTTATGCAACAGGTTAATGTGGTCAATGGGTGATCCATCTTGTTTTACGATCCATAGAAACAAACCTTCTGTTATATAAAAAAGGGATAAATAAGCTACTATATAAAATGCGGTAGCATACATAACGGCAATGAACACCTTTTCACCAGCGGAGGCAGGTATTCCCATCAGCCACATACCTTTCGATGGATGGGTAAGATCTTTCAACAAAGAAGATCCGAATATACATCCACCTGCAAAAAGTCCTATCAGGAAAATTCCCCTGTGCACATCGCCTGCGAAGCTAGCCCGCCAATGCCAGGTTACCACGAAAAGAAACAACAAAATGCCTGTTATTGCAAGCAGTCCTATCTGATACGATCTGTTGTTCTCCTTCCATTGACGCTTGTTTAACAGCAATATTTTATCAAGGTTCATATCAATAATTATTAATTGTTAATTGTTATTGGTTAATTCATTGTCGTTGACTTCAATAATGAGTTGCGTTGTTTCCTGTTTGAATTTACAATTGGTTAGAGGTCTTCGTGCCCTTTGTGGATTTTCCTTTGTGTCCCTAGTGGTTAAATAGGGTCTATAATTTCAAAAGTTTTTAACCACAAGTAACACAAAGGAAATCCCACAAAGAGCACAAAGGATGCCTGCTAAATACGAAATCCTTAAGTCAACGCCATTGATTGTTAATTGTTAATTATGTAGTTTTATTTAAGCCATTAAAAATTTTAGATACTTGCTCCCTGCGGCTCAGTGTAGCATTAAAAAGTATTTCAAGATCCAAATAGGAATCTTTTGACGCTTCGTTTAAAGATATTGAGACCAAACCCTGGGGTGTTTGTTCCTGGTAAATGATAGCTGCATTATTATTTATCTCATCAGTTGAAAAATAAAGACGGTGAATAATTTCTTCTTTATCAGCATACAATATCAATTCACTGTTATCAATAATGATTATAGAACTGATCAGGTCGTCAAGATCACGAACCTGGTGAGTAGAGATGATAGTTATTTTATCACTCCTGTCGGCATTTGCAACTATATTCCTGAATTGTAATTTTGACGGAATATCCAACCCGTTAGTTGGCTCATCCATAATCAGTAGCCTCGTATTGGCAGCGATGGCAAAGGCGATATACGTTTTTTTCTTTTGACCGAAAGAGAGGCGCCTCAAATGACTATCATAGCTTACATTAAAGATCTCAAGATACCCGGCAAATTTTTCCCTGCTGAAAGAAGGGTAAAAGGGTGCGTACACATCAATAAAATCAGCGATATACAATGCAGGCAATTCGCATTCTTCAGGAATGAAAAACATGTCTTCCAGGAACGATGTTTCGCGATTACCCGGCTCCCTGTTATTGATAGTACATTTTCCTTTTGTGGGAAATAATAAACCGGCAATGTTTTTAATCAAACTTGATTTGCCAGCACCATTCTTTCCCAGCAATCCGTAAACTTTGCCAGGTAATAAGGTAAGGTTTAAACCATTGAAAAGAATTTTTTTATTACTGTAGTGGTAGGTAAGGTTTTCAATCTTTATCATGATGTAAATGAAAACAATCTCTGCAGGTATTCAAAAGCAAACCGACATATCAGTTTAAATTTTCTACTAATGCCTTGCTGGAAACAACGAGCGGAGTTATTAATAGCTATCGGCAATCGGCTGTCAGCTATCAGGAGGAACACAGTAAGCCTTACTCTGCCGATAGCTGAACGCTGATAGCTATTATTAATACCGGCAATCCGTTGGCAAAATCTATTCATTCGTTGCCAGGATATACCTGTCTGTTGATTTGCAGACATGTCTTATAAAAAAATATGATATTTATTGAATGAGCCCCGAAACAATCATGTATAGCTTAAGGAGCAGTAATACAGGACGTATAATACTGCACTTGTTATTATGGCTGTTTTATCTTTCAGCTTTCTATTACCTTGAAAGTATTTCCTTTAATAGTTATAAAGGTTTTGCGGCTATTTTTGAACCACTTAAGAATGTTGTTACCGCCGTTCTGGTTTATTATCCGCTGGTTTATTTTGTTTGGCCACATTTCCTTAGGCGCAAAAAATATTTCCTGGCTATATTATTCATTGCTTTATTAATTATTTTTTATACAACTGTAGATCATTTGCTGGAAAGATTGATCCTTCAATCCTGCGAAAATTGCATGGAAAAGATAAAGTTTAATCAGAAGGGTTATTACCAGTTGTTTCAAAAAGGCGCCTTGAATGTTATACTTGTTCAACTGATTTCATTAGGCATAGTGTACCAGTTGTTTGTATTCCTTGCTTTTCCTTTAAGTATTAAGGCCATTATAGAATACTTCAACCAACATGTTAAAACAATACGGCTGGAGCAAGAGAATATCCAGCTTGAATTTAACTTTTTGAAGGCTCAGGTAAACCCGCATTTTTTATTCAACACACTCAATAATATTTATGCACTGATATTAAAGGATGATAAAGAGGCTTCATCAGAAACCGTAGCAAAACTTGCCAGCTTTATGCGCTATTCTTTATATGAGTCAAATACTCATAGTAATAATGTAGTGAAAGAAATTGATTTGCTGAAAGTATATCTTGAACTGGAGCGGATAAGGTTAAACGATACTGTAGTAAATTTCATAAGCAAAGTTGATAAAGAAAATTATTCGCTTCCTCCCTTGTTGTTTATGCCTGCTGTGGAAAATGCTTTTAAATATTGTACACCTACCAGGGAAGGTGATGCATACATTTTCATGAAGCTGGAAGTTGAGCAGTCTCTTTTAGAGTTTATGATTTCAAATACTTTTAACAAAACACAGCACCAACCTGCATTACATGGTGGCATTGGTTTAGGTAACCTTCAAAAAAGATTAAAACATTATTATCCGGGTAATAAATCTTCCATGGAAACAAAGCAAACTGATACGGTGTTTCAAATAACTATTCATCTTAACCTAATGTTCAGTTAAGGATGAAATCACGTATAATTTGCTATCAGCATTCAGCAATCAGCAGATCAATCCTGCTAAGTTTCCTCCTGATAGCTGATAGCTGACGGCTGACGGCTGACGGCTGATAGCACATACGTTAACTTAATACTTTTAAAAATGATTAATTGCATGATCGTAGATGATGAACCACTGGCAAGAGAAATTATCCGCTTGCATTTATCAAAATTATCCGGATGGAACATTACTCAGGAATGCATTAATGCTATCGAGGCATATGAAGCCTTAATTAATAACAACGTACAGGTGATCTTTATTGATATACAAATGCCCCGGATTCAGGGAGTAGATTTTATACGTTCTCTTAAAAATCCCCCCAAAATTATTTTTACTACTGCGCACTCCTCCTATGCAGTGGAAGGTTTTGAACTTAATGCCATTGATTATTTATTGAAGCCCATAACCTTCGATCGGTTTAAACAAGCCATTACTAAAGTTGAACAACAGCTAGCTCATAGCACATCAGCTGTTTCAGAAGTACCTGGTGTTGCAATGTTGCCACCGCTTCATGAAGATTTTATTTTTATTAAACAGGATAATCGCCTTGTGAAGGTTTTATTTGCAGACATTTTATATCTTGAGGCAAGGAGAGACTTTACCCAGATACAATTAAAAGATAAAAAGATTTTAGCAGGCTTTCATTTGAAAATGCTGGAAGATATGCTGCCATCTTCTCTTTTTATGCGTGTTCACCGGTCTTATATAGTTAAGTTAAATGCCATTGAA
>JAABUS010007457.1_pt1 | contig 12549 bp, 15 predicted proteins | sample 5560161 | NCBI WGS metagenome assembly JAABUS01 (sample SAMN10711885, study PRJNA513376) | rock metagenome | isolation source: Antarctica rocks | place: Antarctica: Victoria Land, Trio Nunatak nord | collected 2016-01-04 | reverse complement strand
CGCCTCGTTGTCGGCTCCCGCGACGGGCCTCGGACGCTCTCCTGTTGGCACACCGACAGCTACGAGCGATGCGCCGGACAATGGCAGGTCGTCTGGTCGCAGGCGACCGCCATCTCGTCGCCCCCTGGCTCGCCTGAGATCTTCTCCGCGAGGTGATTGAGGGAGAGACCCGAGGGCGCAACCTCACCACCCTCGAACGGCGATCGGCCATGAGGGATCATCGCTTCCGCGGGCGCGGGTGCCGAGCGGCCGGCGGGACGCCCGGGTTCGGACAAGTTCTCATCGTGGTAAAACCGTCCGGACGGGCTTGACGCCCGACGCTAGTGCGGGTGTAACGTAGGTGCACCCCAGACACGCTGAAGCCCGCGGCGGGACGATCGCGGTGGCTCGCCATGGTCGTGGGCGGCGTGAATGGCGAACCCGGCTGGGGCCGTTGTGGTTTGGGACGATGTTCGCAGTCTCCGCGCTGGTTCCGCGCTACGGGGCCGAGGTCACCAACGAAAGAGGAGAATGCCTCATGGACCATGTGTGCGTCGTGTTCCCCATCCTGCCGGGCAAGACGGAGGCGGCTCGGGCATTCCAACGGGAGTTGGGCACGACATGGAAGGCTGACTACGCGCACTCCGAGCGGCGCATCGGGATCACCAAGGAGCACTGGTTCCTTGCCGCGGTCCCGGGAGGCGACCAGCTCGTGGTGTACATCGAGAGTCCCGACTTCGCCCGTGCCATTGGACAGTTCGGTGCGTCCACAGACGAGTTCGATCTCTGGTTCAAGCGGAGTCTGGCGGCGGTCAGTGGGATCGACTTGGGCAACCTGCCGCCGGGGATGGCGCTGCCGGACCTGGTCTCGAGCTACGAAGCCTGATTAACGGCCGGGTGCTGCGCCATAACAATCAGGGCACGGTCCCGGACATCACGCTCGGAGTCGTTCGCTGTGCGATGATGCTGGCCCCGCCCGGTGTCCAGCGCAACACAGGAGGTTTCTCCCCATGCCAGGCTCCATCGCTACCGGCCCCGTGCACCACCTCCGGCTCACGGTCGCCGATGTTGATCGCAGCCGTGCCTTCTACACTGAGGTGCTCGGCTTCGCCGTCGTCATGGAACTGAACCCGGGCGTCTTCCTCAGTAACGGCAGCGTCGGCTTGGGACTGGGACCTGCACCGGACCCGAGCCGCGCGGGACGCACCGACCGGTTTGACGAGAAGCGAGTTGGCCTCGATCACCTTAGCTTCGGCGTCAGTAGCCGCGCCGAGCTGGAGGATGCGGCCCGCGAACTCGCAGCTCGGGATGTGACCCATGGCGAGATCACCGACCTGGGCGCGGCTTTCGGGCTCTTTATCCTGGCGTTTCGCGATCCCGACAACATCCAACTCGAACTGACCGCCCCCTACGTCTAGGGCGTGTCTCGTAAATCAAAATCGGCATGTGAGTGCCGTGTGGCACGTTCCGTATCGCTGCCTGCGGTGCGTCCCAGCTTGCCCGGTAGGCAGGGATCGCGGCCGGTAAAGGCAATCTGGAACGGCTCCAGCGATTTACCAGACAGGCCCTAGGCGACGTCCTGGGGATGCAACACGATTCGTCCATAGACCCGCCGATCGGCGAGCGCACGATACGCGTCCCGCACGGCGGTGAGCGGGTAGGTTGCGGCGATCGGCACTTGCAGGTCGCCGGAGGCGGCGAGCCTCGCCAGTTCCGACAGTGCGGGCATGCCGCCCGCATCTCTCGTGCCGAGCGCCTTCACGCCCTTCTCCTGCGCGCCACGGTAGTCGACGACGGTGTTGATGCGCTCGTTCGGAACGCCCAGCGCGAGAGCGAGATCGATGTAGTTGGCTCCGACCGCATCGATGAACGCGTCGATCTGACGGCGCCCGGCTGCGGCACGGATACGTTCCTCCTCACCGTCGCCGTACTGCACCGGCTCGATCCCATGCTGCCTGAGCAGGCTGAAGTGGCCAGCGCTGGTCAAGCCGATGACGGTTGCACCGGTGCGAACCGCGAGCTGCGCCGCGGTGAAGCCGACACCGCCGGATGCCCCCGAGATCACGACCACCTCGCCCTCGCGCGGTTCAACCGCCTTGACGGCGCCGAGGCCCGCCATCGGCGTCGTGTAGAGTGACCCCGCTACGTCCCAGGAGAGACCCTCCGGCTTCTTCACGAGTTGGTCGGCGGGTACCGCAACGAACTGCGCATGTGCGTCCCAGCTCTGCAGCCACCCGAGTACCGCATCGCCGATGGCGAGGTCGGGCTCCCCCGCGCGCCCCGCGACCACTACGCCCGCGAGATCTCGGTTCGGCGTGTACGAGCTACCGTTCAGCGCGGACAGCGCACCCGGGTTGAGCACCCCGGCCTCCACTCGCACGACAACCTCACCGCAGCCGGCTTCGGGCTCGGGCATATCGGCGAGGTACAACTGATCGATGCCGTCGAAACGGTCGTAGCGGACTGCTCTCATATCGTGTTCTCCAGTGTTGATAACAGCTCGGGCGACTCGGCCTCCCCATGCACGAGCCAAATCCGATGTAATCAAGGATAACGATATCACTGGAAACACGCTTCCGTCGCGTAGGACCACCGTTGCTTCGTGGCCGCCGCGCGCCCCGTTCGTCCGGTGGCTGGACGCTCCGCAGCATAACGACCTCGATGAATGATCAAGGTCTCGTCTCCGTCCCGAGTGCCAAGAGCGTGTCAAGAAGGACTAGGGCCTGTCTCGTAAATCACGAGGCGAGCCAGATGACGAGTGAGGCGACCACGACCATCGCCCGGAAGTTCGCCGCCCGCTTCTCGTAGCGGGTGGCGATCCCCCGCCACTGCTTGAGTCGATTGACACACCGCTCGACGACGTTGCGCCGGGCGTAGGTCGCCCGGTCGAAACCCGACTTGCGGCCGGGCTTGTGCGCCCGCCGGTCGCGTTGGTCGGCTCGCTCGGGGATGGTTTGGGCGATGCCGCGCCGACGCAGCTCCCGGCGGCACCGCTCGTAGCTGTAGCCTTTGTCCGCGATGAGGTGAGCGGGCCGGGTGCGGGGTCGGCCGCCGCCCGCGCGGCACCCGGATCGCGTCGAGCACCGGCCCCAGCTGGGTGCAGTCGTGGCGCTGCCCGGGGGTGAGGACCACGCTCAACGGGCGGCCTCGACCGTCGCAGGCCAGGTGCAGCTTGGTCGTCAGCCCACCCCGGCTGCGTCCGATCGCCTCGTCGTCGGCCGGTTCCGCCTCGGACGGGTCCGCACCGCCCCCTTTTTCGGCGCCCCGGCCGCGTGCTGGTGCGCCCGGACCACCGTGCTATCGACGCTGACCTCCCACTCCACCTCCCCGACCGCGTCGGATTTGGTCTGGGCGTGGGTGAGGAGGCGGTCCCACGTCCCGTCCCGATGCCAGCGTCCCAGCCGGGCATGGCAGGTCTGCCAGGGGGGATAGCGCTCCGGCAGATCGCGCCACGGGGAGCCGGTCCGCAGCTTCCACAGGATGCCGTTGATGACCTGGCGGTGGTCGGCCCACGGCGTGCCGCGTCCCCCGCCAGCCGGCAAGCGCGGCGCGATCACCGCCCACGCCGTGTCCGTTAGCTCTCCCCGTCCAACCCCCACCGACGTGCCTCCCCGCATCGCAAAGCGGATAGGCTAGCGGAGACGACTTCGATTTACCAGACAGGCCCGAGTCGGCTCCGCTCGTGGTCGCTGCCGTCGGCGGCCCTGGGCCTCGGCTCAGGGCCGATCGCTGCGTCTCGCGTTGCCCCCGTGGTTTCGCGGTGAGAGGATGCGGATCGCGGTTGACGCAACCGTGCCGTCCCCGAGGGTGAGGAGGAACCCAATCATGCAGCGTCTGTCGGTCTTCGGGGTGATCGCGCTCGTGGTCCTCGTCGGTCTCGCGGCGATTGGTGTCAATAGGGGGGGTGTCACCGCCCAAGAAGGCACCCCAGGACCGGGGGAGACCGAGTTCGCTCCCGGGGTGTTTGTCGCACCGCTTGCCGTCGCCGAGCGGCAGGAGATACCAGCCCTTTACCGTCTTCGGTTTGCCCCCGGCTCCGTCCTCTTCGCGGACACGTCCGACCCCTCGGTTTCTCTGGTCTACGTCGAAACTGGGACGATCTCGATCTCGATCAAAGCGCCAGTGGCGGTGACCCGTGCTGGTGCCATCGGTAGATCACCCGAGATTGTCGTCACCGAGACCGCGATTCTGCTGAGGGCTGGTGAATATTTGGTCGTCCCGTCGTTCGCCGAAGGGACGTACCGCAACGAGGGCCAAGAGGTTACCTCCCTCCTCGTCTCGGCAATCGTTCCGAGCAAGATGGCAAATCCCATGGTTGGCACACCAGCGCCGTAGGCGATCACACCAGCGGGCAACGAGGGGAGCCAAGTAACGAGGGGAGCCAAGTGTGGTTGGCGCCCCTTCTCTTGCGCCGACGTCGCTGGTCGGCGACCATGCCACGATGATGAGCGACCAACCCGACCAACCAGCCGACCAGGAGTCGACCGACCTGCGACCGACCGCGACCGACCAGGCGCCAGAGCCGGTCACGATCGACGAGGCGGCGACGGTGCTTGGCATCACGTCCAACGCGGTTCGGTAGCGGCTCAAGCGGGGCACCCTCACCGGTGAGTAGATCGCGGGCGGTTGGGTCATCTGGTTGCCGACCGACCAACCAACCACACACGGAGCCGCTCGGTCGCCGACCAACCAACCACCGACCCGGTCGCGACCGACCAACGACCAACCAGTCGACCCGGTTGATCTGTCGCCGCTCGCCGCGGTGATCGAGCGGCAAGGTGACGAGATCCGGCGTCTCGCCGAGGCCTCGACTGCGTGGCAGTTCCGGGCGCTGCAAGCCGAGGATCGCCTGAAGCAACTTACCGCTGGCGACGTTGCGTTCACAGAGCGCTCAGCGGGCACGGGTGAAGCGGAACGCGCCGAGATGGGTCAGGCACGCGCCCGTGGTGGCGGCGCCTATGGGAGCGGCTGTCGTGACGCTCATTGCGGTGCTCGATCTCTTCACTCAGGCTGGGACAACACCTGCCCCTCCGTTCCCCGATCCGCCAGACCCAAACGTCCTCTATGCCGCGGTGATTCAGGCCAGCGCGACGATCGTTGCGATCGTGGGTGGCTTCGTCACCGCCACCGTGGTCAATATTGTGACCGAGCGTCAGAGCATCAAGACCGAGGTCGCAGACTTGGAGCGGGCGACTACTGACGCGCGGCAGGAGCAGAGCGCCGCCGAAGAAGCGCGTGATCGGATGCGTGCGCAGTATCTTCTCTGGACCTATGAGGAAGATTTATTAGAGATGGAGCCCCATCTTGCGAGTGTGGGCCAGGCTTACCGACGACTGAAAGCGAGGGATATTCCCATCTCTATCTTCACAGAGGAATGGGAAGCGTTCGCCCTGGACGTGGAGAGCGCTAAAGCCACGGTGGCCACCTTCCAAGAGAACTGGCGAACCTTGCGAAACGAAATGCCAGACCTTGATGCCTGGCTGCAATCCGAGAGTACAGACCTATCGCTTCGGGGCGAACGACTCGCGAGCGTGTGGTACGAGGTGATCAACGAGAAGGCGAGGGCTTCTGCCCCTTACGACTCGATTCAGTCGCTGGTGTCCATGCCCCATTCGGACTCAGCTTCGATCATCGAGGCGGACTGGAATCGAAGTGAGCGTGAGCGTTGGGAACGTGCGGTTGACGGAAGCGTCAACCGCACGGTAGAGGCTACGGCAGAGGCACGCCGGATCGCTGCCGCGCTTGATCGCCAACGCGGGCGATTGCGTTACGTTCGCCAGCCGCCCCCCGATCTGTGGCTTGGGTTCGTTGCACTCCTCATTCTTGCCATCGGTGGCATCGGCTATCCGCTTCTCCTCATGCCACAGCCAGCCGCCGACTTTGACAACTGGGATAAGAGCATCGTTCTCGTTCCGTTCATTATCGGCATGGTGCTCTCGTTTGGATACGTGGTGCGGCTGTTTCGGCGTGGAAGTGTGCCGCCGCCCAAGATGACCCAGGGCGCTCCAAGCTCGGGCATAGAGGCACCGCTACCATGGTGGCGTCGTCTGCTCGACCGAGTTGGTCGCTAGTGGCGATGTTCGTCTACCTCGATGAGTCGGGAGACCCGGGGTTCGCATTCAGTCAAGGCTCCTCGCGGTACTTTGTGATTACCTTGCTATTAGTGGATGATCCGATTCCCTTGCAGTCGGCGATTGACGCCCTGCGGGTGAGCCTTGGTTTCGCCGCCGGGAACGAGTTCAAGTTCTACCACTCTAGCCACGAGGTGCGGCTATCGTTCCTGCGGATGCTCCGAACGCAGAGCTTTTCGGCCCGGTCGCTTGTTGTCGACAAAACCCTCATGACTCGACCATATATGCAGCGGCGCGAGACGTTTTATAGCTTCCTTGTGCGCATGATCTTGGACCATGACAACGACACGATCCGGGACGCCATGCTGATCCTCGACGAGTCGGTCAAGAGTAAAAAGAGCAAGCAACACCTCGCGACCTATCTTCGGCGGGAGCTCAACGCCAACCCGGCAGCGCCACGGTTGCGGGGGGTGCGGTATCACGACTCTCGATCCGACAACATCGTCCAGGCCGCTGACATGGTCTGTGGTGCGATCTACGCGCACCATCACCGGGGGGAACATCACCGGGGGGAAGATGTCTATCTCCGGGAGATCCGGATGAAGATCGGCGACCTGTGGGTGTGGCGACCCTATCAGGCGCAATGAGGCCTCGCGCTATCCTGGTGCTTGTCCAGGAACGCCACCCTCCGGGCAGCTATTCGCGCGAGGCCTCATTGGTTATTAGCATCATCAGGTGGTGCACGGATCCTAACAATAGCATAAACGGTCTAGACAATCGCGAACAGATGTACGTATACGGTCTTTTAGCGCCGTGACCGATGACGACATCGCCGCCGCCATGGAGCGCGCGGCCACCCGTCTCCGCGCCGGTGGACCCGCCCAACGTCTGACCCTGATGCCGAGCCGACCAGCGCGTGCCGCGGATCCGCGGCCAACAATCGTCTTCGCGCCCCTTGGGGCATCAGAGGAAGGACACTCCGCGATGGCTGGCATCTCGCGCGACGGTCCGGAACACACGAGCTCCGAACACTTCTGGGAGCGCCACTACCGTCGACAGGAGAAGCATGGAAGCATCGAGCCGAACCCGATCCTGGCTGAGGTCGTCCGACCGCTCACCCCGGGGACGGCATTGGACCTCGGCTGCGGCCAGGGCAGCGACGCAATCAGGCTGGCGCTGAACGGGTGGCGCGTTACGGCGGTCGACGTGTCGGTGTTCGCCCTCGATCTGGCGGCCGAACGGGCGGCCGCGGCTGACGTCGCCAACCGCATCGATTGGCAGCGTCACGAACTCGCGCACACGTTCCCGGTGGGGAGTTTCGACCTCGTCTCCGCCCAGTACCTGCAATCCCCCGTGGAGTTCTCCCGCGATCGCGTGTTGCAAGCAGCCGCTCGCACCGTGGCACCTGGCGGACTGCTGCTGATCGTCGACCACGGGGCGGTGCGAGCCCCCTGGGCGTGGAAGCTCGACCCCGAGACGCACATTCCCACGCCGGAAGAGATCCTGGCCGCGCTCGACCTGACCCCCAGGCACTGGCGCACCGAAGTCATTGCCTCTCCCGAACGCCAAGCCGCCGGACCGAACGGGCAATTTGCCACGGTGACCGACAACGTGGTCGCGATCAGACGCCTCCCGCAGAGGTCGGGGGACCGCGCTCTGGAAGCTGGGCTGAGATCGGGGTGATGGCCGACCCGGACCACTCGCACGACTGGCGAGTGTGGCTGAACCTGGAGACCGGGGCGGGCCGGTTGCGGCCATGGGCACGCACTTGAGACACTGTCCCTCTATCGAATAATGTGGATTGAGGGAGAGATCCATGCTGGAGACGACACCGACGAAGGACGACTTGCTTGCCGCTCTCGCGACCGAGCGCCGCTTCTGGGATGCGTTGGTGGCGGTCGTCGACGATGCTGGGCTGATGGACTGCTCCGGAATCATCAATCGATCACAGGTGGACGACCCTGGCACCACCGACGAGTCGTGGACTTTCAAAGACCTGGCGGCGCACCTCAACGGCTGGCGCGCGCAGACCGTGGCCCGCCTACAGGCCGCACACCGCGGGGTGGAACCGCCAGCCCCCCCGTGGCCCGCGGGCCTGGACGAAGACACGCCTGCAGAGGTCGACGCCATCAATGCCTGGTTCTACGAGCGCAGCAGGGAGCGACCCACGGCTGAGGTGCTGGCGGAGACCACGGTCCAATTCGACGCCCTCGTGGCAACCGTGACGACGATGCCGGCGGACGATTTGCTGACGCCGGGTCGCTTTCGATCGTTGGTTGGAGACCTGGCGATCGGCCCTGCGCTCGGGTACTCGTTCGTGCACCTGCATACGGATCACGAGCCGAACATCCGGGCGTGGCTGCGACGTGAGCTGGGGAACGAGCCCACCCTCCCCCCGGCGCCGCCAACCTTCGGCTGCGAGGACGAGGACTAGGTACCGGGCACCGCTGTGGCCTGGTCCTGGTGCGGACAATGTCGTTCGCTGACGACAAGAACGACGGGGCAAGTTGGCCGCTCAGCGAAGAGCAATTCCGATCCGCGCTCTTTCAGACCATCGGTCTTGCCGGGAGCGTGGCCTACGGGATGGCCTGAGAGAACTCCGGGAAGGCTGCATCCCGGTCAGGCTGGGGGACAGGTCGAAATTCTGGTAACGCTGGAAGGTGAGGAAGCCGAGGAAGTCTTGAGAGCCTTTGGCCTCCTCCCGTCCAAAGGCGACGGGAACGGTCACAAGCGGCCGCAGGCGCGAAGCGCGGCCCGGCTCTTTCCAGATGCCGGACCGCGCTTGCTTTGGCCAATCGCGCTACGACGTCGGCGTCGCCGCCGCCGGGCTGACCGCCGGCGAAAAGCCGCCGACCTGGATCAGCACGCTCAGGAGATCCTCAACGTGGTAGGTCTCGACGATCTGGCCGTCGACGACGCGGTGGATGTCGATCGTCTGGAACTCGATCACCCGGCCGGTCGGCGGGATGCCCAAGAACTCGCCCTCGTGGGTTCCGGTGGCGATCGAACGCACCGCGACCCGATCGCCGTCGACGATGAAGTCTTGGGTCTCGAAGCGGATGTCCGGGAATGCGGCGCGGGTGCCGAGGACCACCTGCTTGTAGTTCTCGACGTCGGTGCCGGGGCCGGGCGGCGGCGGGTAGTCGGCCCAGTCGGGGGCGAGCACCTCGTCGATGATGGAGAGGTCGCCGCTGTTGAAGCCGTCGTACCACCGCTGCGAGACGGCCTCGACGCTCCCAGGAACGGGGGTGCCTTCCTGGGCGGCAGTGTCGGCTGTCCCCCGACCGACGGCCTCCAAACCGACGACAACCGCCGCAGCGATCGCAACGAGAACGTAGGTCCGACCCATCATGGTCTCCTCCAAGGTTGCCGGGCCGCCGCGCCGACGGCTCATTGCTACATCGAGCGATCGGGGTGAGTGTAGGGCAAAACCGTTGGGCTCGCAACGATTTTGCGACGGGTGACGCGGTAAACATTGTTCGAGGCCACCAGTCGGGCGGCTCTCGGTAGACGGCACCCTGGTCGTGGGGAGGGGGCGGGAGATGGACGGCGAGGATCAAGGGGCGGCGGAGCGGGCGCAGGACGTGACCCACGCGCCGGTGCTGGGCCTGGGCTTCGTGCTCGGGCGCGTCGCGCACGTCTTGGCGCTTCGCTTCGACCGCGAACTGGAGCCCTTCGGCGTCCGCGCCTCCCACCTCTGCCTGCTGAAGGCGGTGCGTGCGTTCGGCCCATTGCCCCAGCAGCGCCTGGCCGAGTTCCTCGGGGTTGACCGCGCCACCGTCGCCGCCCTCGTCGACGACCTCGAGGCGCGCGGCTTGGCCGAGCGGCACCCCACCCAGGGCGACCGCCGAGCCAAGGCGGTCAGGTTGACCAACGCCGGGCGTCAGCTCCACGAACGGGCCGACGCGGCGGCATGGGACCAGGAGCGGCGGACCTTCGCGGCGCTGGACGTCGCGGAGCGCGACCAGCTGCGGCAGCTCCTGCTGCGGTTGGCACCGGACCCGGCAATGCTCGTGCCGCCGGAATCGGCCGGCAACCGTCGCCGGCGGCACGCCGCGACCCGCCGCTAGAGCCTGTCTGGAAAGGATTTACCGGGCGATCCGCGCCGCCATGAGCCAGACCATCGCGAGATGGACCTAGGCCTCCTCGGTCTCACCCATACCCACGTATGCGCATAAGATAGCTTATCGACCCTACCATTCGGGAAGTATCGGACCGCGCAAACACTCACGCTAAGAGGTATGCCCCCAGGACGCGCTCAGTGCCCCTGTGACGCGCTCGACCCCCGGTATGGCTCAGGTGCCAGGACCGCACGGATCGATGCAGGCGCCCCGCGTGGGGACGCGACGGACGGCGCGTGGTGGCGTTTCGCCGGCGCCGACTGTCGCTTTGTTCTGCGGGGAGACTGCGGTCGAGGTGCCCGGGGCGGGCTACCCGCTAGCCGTCGCGGTTGGGGGTGCCCAGCACGTGGCTGCCGACCGGCTGCATCAGTTCGTCGAACTTCTGCGTGAACATCGTTGCCCCGAAGAAGGCGATGCAGCGCAGGATCTCCGTCCCAGTGTTGATCAGGTCGTGCCGCACATTTGTCGGCAGGACGAACTCGCTCCCCGGTCCCACCGGGAAGGTGGCGTCGTCACGCCGCAACTCGCCGGTGCCGGCGACGATGTCCTGCGTCTCCTCGGTCTGGTCGGTGCGCCAGCCGAGGCGGTTACCAGGCGCGATCTCGAAGACGATCGTCGTCGTCTGGTCGGCGCCGCGCCCGCTGTAGGCAACGAAGACACCCTGCCACCGGACATTCGGCACCCCGGCCCCGTAGAGCTGGAGGCGTGGCAGCGCATCGGTGGCGACGGGTAGCTGTCGGCTCGTGGGGGTGGCAAAGCCAATCAGCCGGCGGGGGCGCTCAGGCGGCTGAGCGGTCGCCTCGCGGCGTTGCGGCGCGAAAATGGCCCGGCGACTGGCTGGTGAGAGTACGGTGTGATCAATCACCAGGTCAGCGCCCATCACGAATCGACGCTGCTCGAAGAGATCGCCAGGATGTGCCAGGCGACGATCGCCAGCGGACCATCCCCGCATTGGACAACGATCTGCTCCGGCGACTGTTCCAGCACCGTTCCCGGCACCGGCATCGGCTCGGCCGCGTCCGGTCGCGGCAGCAACCTGGTCTTGGTGATCTGCAGCGTCGTGCCGTCGACGACCCCGACCGCGCCCCGCGGGATATCCCGGAAGCCGATCCAGCTACGGACCTGGTTGTGGATGGTCCGCGCCGGCCGGCCCCAGTCGATGGTGCGCCAGGCGTCCTCGAACAGTCCTGCCTCAGTCGCCGCGGCCTCGTCCTGCGGCTCGCCCGCCTCCCCCCGCGCCACGCGCTCCAGCGCCGTCCGGAGCAGCTCCGGGATCACCGCCTCGAGTCGCGGGAAGATCGTGTCCGCGTCATCCTCGTCGGTGAGCGGCACCCGGGCTTGGGCGAGGATCGGACCGGTGTCGAACTCAGGGGTCAGGCGGTGAATCGTGAAGCCGGTCTCCGGCTCGTCGTTGCGCAGCGCCCAGCCGGTGGCGTTGGGACCGCGGCCGCGGGGGAGCAGGGCATCATGCAGGTTGACCGCGCCGAGCCGGGGCAGGGCGAGGACCGCGGGCGGAATCCGCCAGGGGAAGCCGCCGCAGATGATGAGGTCCGGCTGCAGCGGGGCGAGCATCGCGGCCCACCGCGCGGGGTGGTTGGAAACAAGGACGTCAACCCCGGGGCAAACGGCAGCAACCACCTCGAGGTAGGTCGCGCTGCGCCGACGCTTGGGGCCAGGAGTGGTGACGACGCCGACGACCTGGTGCCCCATTGCGGAGAGGACCTGATCGGCCAGCCGGTAGGCGGCGCCCCCGGGGATGACGGTGAACACCACGACTCGCCAGCGTTCGGGGCGTGGGTCGGCCTGCCGGGTCGGTTCCATCCTGGCGTCCTCCTCGGAGTCGGTGGGCAGCGCCTGCTCGGGGGCGATCGTGCCGCTCGCCGCGTCGGTGGTGGAGGTCATCATAGGCGAGGGAACGGACGAATGGGCGTCCAACATCCTCCGGAGATCCCGCCCGGATGTGGGACGGGCGGTGGCGATGATGAGCGCTCTGGAAACCGTGCTTGCGACGAGGCCATCACACACGGGTGGATGGACGCAGCACGACGGGTCGGGAGGCGGGCCCGACCCATCGTTGCCCCCGGCGCGTGCTGGGCCGAGGCCGGTTCGCCCCGTAGCTCCGACCGTTGTGCCCACTCCTGCTGCTCGACCCGGCTCACTAGCGATCCCAACCGCCTGACCTCGGTCGCTCGGCCGCGTGCTTGGTGCCGAGCCGGTCGAAGACGAGCATCTCCGCCACGGTCCACGCCACGGGCTGTCCCGCCGCGTTGGCCTCCTCCACCTTCTGCGCGAGCTCGCTCAGCTCCTCGATCTCGTCATCGGTGAAGCGGGCAAGATCATAGCGACCTCCCCGAGCACGCTGTCGGCGGTGCTGCTCC
>JAABUS010007456.1_pt1 | contig 12551 bp, 10 predicted proteins | sample 5560161 | NCBI WGS metagenome assembly JAABUS01 (sample SAMN10711885, study PRJNA513376) | rock metagenome | isolation source: Antarctica rocks | place: Antarctica: Victoria Land, Trio Nunatak nord | collected 2016-01-04 | reverse complement strand
CGAAGTCGCTCGCCACGCCCGCGTCATCACCAGCATCACCCGCCACCTGGACCGACTCGCCCGCAGCGACGCGCCCAGCGCAACCCCTTGACACCGGGCCCCAGGGCCGGTTAATCGAGCGCTGGTTTGGAAAACTCGACGACAAGGCGATCCGCCGCGGCGTGTTCCACAACGTGCCCGACCTGATCGCCGCGATCGAGTCCTACCTGACTGCCAACAACACCGACCCCAAGCCATTCGTGTGGACCGCGACAACCGACCAGATCCTCGCCAAGGTCCGCCGCGGCCGCGTCACCCTCAACGCAATCACCAACTAAAACCGAGACACTGCACTAGCTGTCGAGGAGCTCGCGCTGCATCGTCGACCAGAGCGACTCGATCATGGGTTTTCGACCGACGAGGCGGGGCGGCCCATCGATTCGAGCAACCCAACCCTGGGTTGACGATGTGCGTTTCAAAACACCGTTAGAGCTGTGGGAATCCGACGAACAACGCCGGTTCGTCCGTCAACGGGCCCACCGGGTCAGTGCGCCACCACGGCGCCCGGCTCGGCGCCCTCGGGGCTGCGCCTACCCAGCGGCCCGAGCCCGGCCAGCGTGGTCAAGAAGGCCACTGCGGCGCTACTGACGCCCAACAGCAGGGCCGCGGCGCTGCCGCCGACGTCTACCAGGCCGCCACCGGCCGCGGACCCCAGCGCCATACCGAGGGTGATGGCGCTGGAAAGCCAGGCGAATCCCTCGGTCAGCGATCTGCGCGGCACCAGGACCTCCACCAGTGAATTTGCCGTAATGAGGATCGGCGACACCGCGAGACCGGCGATCACGGTGAGTCCGGCCATAACTAGGACCGAATCGGCGAATATCAGCGGAATCGTACCGACGGCCAGCCCCATGGTGGCGAACAGCAATCGCCGTTCTGGCCCGACCCGCCAATTCACAATGCCGAAGACGAGACCGGAACAGAGGCTGCCGGTGGCCAGCAGGCCGAGCAGCAGCCCGGCCGAACCGTATGCCCCGTTCTCCTTGGCGAACGCGATGAGCGCGACATCGAAGGAACCGAAGAACACCCCGGCTACCAGATAGACGAAAAGCAGAATGAACAATCCGGACGAGCCGATAGAGCCTTTCCCGCCGTCCTGGCGGAGTTCGTGAATCACCGGTTCGGTGCCCCGCTGGGCGGCCAGGAACGCGCCGCCTAGCACGTAGAGCACCAGCGCACCGAGCACCCCAGCCACCGGGGACACCCCGACCGCGAGCGCGGTTACCAGGATCGGCCCGGCGATGTAGATGACCTCGTCGAGCACCCCTTCCAGGGCGTACGCGCTGGACAGCAGCGGCGAGCCCGCCGCGACCGCGCTCCACCTGGCACGGGCCAACGAGCCGATCGGCAGTGCCGAGACACCGGCCACCACGGCGGCCGGGAACAGCGTCCAAACCGGGGCGTGAACAGCTAATACGGCCAGTGCGACGGTGCCGAGGGTGTTGATCCCAATGGCCACCCAGATGACCTTGGCCTGGCCGTCGCGGTCGACCAGCCGGCCAACCGCGGGGGCCACCGCGGCCTGCGCGAGGACCAACACCGCAGCCACCGCGCCGGCCAACGCGAACGAGCCGGTCAGAGCCGAGACCATCAGGATGCAGCCGACCGAACGCATCGCGATGGGCAGCCTCGCCACGAACCCAGCGGTGACGAATCCGGCCGCGCCGGGCAGCCTCAGCAGCATTAGGTAGGTGCGCACGCGCACGGTCTCCCATCTGTGACCAAGCAATTATGGCGAGACCCAAACGGCACTCGCTTCGCCCCGTAAAGACCTCTCCCCGTAAAAAATCAAGGGAACATTACTCCAGACTCCCCGAACTCCTCAAGCCGTCCAACACGACAGACCTCAGCACTCTTATGCAAGTTGGGTGTGAGCTGCGTCACAATAACCTGGCTATGCTCCGCTCAGTCTGCTTGGGCTAATTCCGCACTCGGGGACTCGAGTAGCTGCGGCATACGATGCCCCCATATGAAGACGCTTGGCCGAACCAACCACTGATGCCAATAGTTTTGGCGTGCGGGAAACCGATCTTGGGGAGCATTGTGAACTTCCACGTGTCCGAAAACGAAGTGTTCGACGTCGTTATCGTCGGCAACGGGGCACTCGGCCTCTCGCTGGCCGTGACGCTGTCCGAGCGCGGACAGCGGGTCGCTCTGGTCGGTGAACCGCATCGGGCGGGTGCCGCCTCGACCGCGGCGGGCGCCATGCTCGGTGCCTTCGGCGAGGTCACCTCCACCCTGCTCCTCAGCGAGTACGGCAAGGCCAAGCACGACCTGGCGGTCCGGGCCACCAAGCTCTGGGACGACTGGTTGGCCAAGATCGCCGACCGAGCGGACGGCGGCGACGGCCGGGACATTGTGACCGCGGACGGCACCTTCGTCATCCTGAACACAGTCGGCGTGCCCGGCATCGACGACGCCAACTACGCCGCGATCCGTGAGTCGCTGATTGAGTACGACGAGCCGTTCGAGGACATCGCGCCGACCGAGATCGACTGGCTGGACCCAGAAGCCACCTCGCGCCCGCAACTGGCCATGCGGCTGCCCCACGAGCACGCGGTGGACGCGGCTGCGCTGCTGCGACGCCTGGAGCAGGCTGTGACCCGGCACGGCGGCACCCTAGTACCAGATCTCGCCGTTGGTCTTGACCACCACAACTCCAAGATGGACGGCGTGACGCTGGCCTCCGGGGTGCGGCTGTCCGCGCCGATCGTGGTGCTCGCCGGTGGCGCCCGGACTCAGGAGCTGCTTGATACCCTCCCCGAGGTGTCCGGCCGGATACCCCGGCTGATCAGCGGCTACGGGGTGTCCACCCTGGTCGACACCGAGGACGGCACCGGACCGCGCAGTGTCATCCGCACGCCGAACCGGGCGTTTGCCTGCGGCCTGCACGTGGTGCCGCGTGGCGAGGGCCAGGTCTACGTCGGCGCCACCAACATCCTCTCCGTCGAACCGCGGACCACGCCGCTGATCAGCGACGTCCAGTTCCTGCTGGGCTGCGTGACCCGGCAGGTGCGCCGCAACCTGTCCGAGGGCGGGATCGCCAAGATCCAGGTCGGCAATCGGCCGGTGGCGCTCGACGGCTTCCCGCTGCTCGGCGAGGCCGGCCCGAGTGGCCTGTGGCTGATGACCGGCACCTACCGCGATGGCCTGCACCTGTCGCCACTCCTGGCCGAGGAGATGACGAGGCGGATCCTGGGCGAGCCGGGCAAGCTGGACCTGGATGTGTTCCAGCCGGTGCGCGCGCCGCTGGCCGGGATGAGCCGCGAGGAGACCATCGAGACCGCGGTCACCCACATGCTGGCCACCGGGTACGAGTACGACTGGAACGTGCCAGTGGAGTGGCCGTACCTGATCGAGCACAACCTGCGGCAGTCCTACACCCGGGTCGCCGAGGAACTCGACCCGCAGTTCACCCCGCCGCCGGAGATCCTCGCCGGACTGCGTATCCGCCCGAACCTGGACAAGGCGCTCCGCGAGTACTACGCGGCCAGCCGCGCCAGCGCGTGATGGACGCGCTGCTCGACGAGGCGGAGCGGACGCTGTCCGACGCGGGAATCGTGACCGCACGGGCGGACGTCGAGCAGCTCGCGGCGGCGGTATTTGGTTCCGGTCAGTCGGACGCTCAGGTCACCGCCCGGTTCCGGGACCTAGTGGCACGCCGGGCTGAGCGGATCCCGCTGGGCCACCTGACCGGGACCGCGACGCTGGGCGGCGTCGAGGTCGCCGTCGGGCCCGGGGTGTTCGTGCCTAGGGTGCACAGCGAGCAGGTGCTGGCCAGCGGCAGGCAGGCGCTGCACGGGATCACCGCGCCGCTGGTGGTGGACCTGTGCACCGGGTCGGCGGCGATCGCGCTGGCCATGGCGCATGCCCGGCCGGACGCCACCGTGCACGCGGTGGAGTTTGCCGAGCCCGCACTGGAGTTCGCCGCCCGCAACATCGCCCGGCGCACCGAACTCGGCGACACCCCGGTCCGGCTGCACGACGCCGACGTCACCGAACCCGGGGTGCTCAGCGAGTTGGACGGTTCGGTGCACCTGGTGTTGGCGAACCCGCCGTTCGTGCCGGAGGCCACCGAGCTGCTCCCCGAGTACGGCGTGCAACACCCGAAGCAGGCCATCTTCAGCGGTCCGGACGGTCTGCACGTCATCCGGCACGTAATCGCGGTTGCCGCCCGGTTGCTGCGCACGAACGGCGTGCTGGTGGTGGAACACGGGCATATGCACGGTGCGACCATGCCCGCGTTGCTCCACGTCGACCCGCGGTTCGCAGACATCAGCACCGACCTCGATCACGACGACCGGCCGCTGTACTCCGTTGCCACCCGAACCGAGAAGGGAACCACTGCGCAATGAGCACCGACGTGACTGACCTCGAAGGTCTGCGCGCGGAGCTGGACGGCATCGACCAGCGGCTGCTGGCCGAGCTGGCCGCCCGAATCGGCGTGTGCATGCGGATCGCGGAGTACAAGCGCGAGCACGAGGTACCGATGATGCAGCCGCACCGGATCACCATCGTGCAGGACCGGGCCGCAGCCTTCGCCGCGGCCAACGGCATCGACCAGACCTTCATCCGACGGTTCTACGAGTTGATCATCGCCGAGACCTGTCGGGTCGAGGACGCGGTCATCGCGGGCGACTGAACGGAATTCGGGAACAATCGGGGGGCTGGGATGCGCACTCTGCTAATCGATAACTACGACTCGTTTACCTACAACTTGTACCAAATGCTCGGCGAGGTGAACGGCTGCCCGCCGGTAGTCGTGCGCAGTGACGTGGACTGGTCGGAACTCGCGCTGGAGGGGTTCGACAATATCGTCATCTCGCCGGGCCCTGGCCGCCCGGAACGGCAGGCGGACTTCGGGATCAGCGCGCGGGCGATCACCGACAGCGGGCTGCCGGTCCTCGGGGTCTGCCTTGGTCACCAAGGGATCTGCCACCTGTTTGGGGCCACGGTGACGCACGCGCCGACCCCGATGCACGGCCGGATTTCGCCGGTCACGCACACCGGGCAGGACATCTTTGCGGGCATCCCGTCGCCGTTCGACGTGGTTCGCTACCACTCGCTGGCCGTCACCGACCTGCCGCCGGACGTGCTGGAGCCCACCGCCTGGACCGCGGACGGCGTGCTGATGGGCGTGCGGCACCGGACGCTTCCGATCTGGGGCGTGCAGTTCCACCCCGAATCGATCGCAAGCACCTACGGCCGGGAGTTGCTGGCCAACTTCCGCGATCTCACTGATGTACACCAGGCCCAGCGGTTGCAGGTACATGTGCGACGGCTTCCGGTGGCGCCGGACCCGGAGGTCATCTACACCGAACTTTTCGCCGGAAGTGAGCACAGTTTCTGGCTGGACAGTAGCTCGGTACGCCCCAACACCTCGCGGTTCTCGATGCTGGGCGACGATTCCGGGCCGCTGGCGGAGTACCTGAGCTACCGGGTGGCCGAGCGGGAGGTCACCGTGCGGCGCGCGGACGGGAGCGTCGAGGTCATCGGGGGGACCTTCTTCGACTACCTGGACCGGCAACTGCGGGAGCGCGCGCTGCCCGTGCCGCCGGAGCTGCCCACCGCGTTCAACCTGGGCTACGTCGGTTACCTCGCTTACGAGCTGAAGGCGGAGACCGGCGGCACCGCGGAGTACCGGGCCAGCACGCCGGACGCCGCGATGATCTTCGTCGACCGGGTCGTGCTGATCGACCACGATGCGGGCGCCTGCTATTTGCTGTGCCTCGGCGCCGAGTCCAGCCCCGAGGCCGCCGCGTGGCTGGACGCCACCGCCGCCCGGCTGACCGCACTCGCCGAAGTGTCCACATCGGACGTACCCGACGTCGCGGTACCCGCCGACGCGTTCTCGCTGGTCGAACTTCGACACAGCAAGGACGCCTACCTCAAGCGGATCCTGCATTGTCTACAGGAGATCGACGACGGCGAGTCCTACGAGGTGTGTCTAACCAACACCGCGACCGTGTCGACTGGGCTGGACCCGCTGGGCACCTACCGGCACCTCCGCCGGATCAGCCCGGTCCCCTACGGCGCACTGCTGGCCTTCGACGAGGTCGCGGTGCTCAGCGCGTCCCCGGAACGGTTCCTGAGTATCGGCGCCGATCAGGTCGTGGAGTCCAAGCCGATCAAGGGCACCCGCCCGCGCGGCGGCACGCCGGCGGCCGACAACGCCCTGCGCGTGGACCTGGCCGGGCACGAGAAGGACCGCGCGGAGAACCTGATGATCGTGGACCTCGTGCGCAACGACCTGAACGTGGTCTGCAAAGTGGGCTCGGTGCACGTGCCCAAGCTGTTCGCGGTGGAGACCTACGCGCAGGTGCACCAGTTGGTGTCCACCATCAAGGGCACCCTGCGGCCGGAGAAGTCCGCGGTGGACTGTGTGCGGGCGGCGTTTCCGGGTGGCTCGATGACCGGGGCGCCAAAGATCCGCACTATGGAGATCATCGACAGCCTCGAAGAAGGCCCACGCGGCGCCTACTCCGGGGCGCTTGGCTGGTTCGGCCTCAGCGGCGCTCTGGACCTGAGCATCGTCATCCGGACCATTGTCGTGGAACCGGACCGCACCACCTTCGGGGTCGGCGGCGCGATCATGGCGCTGTCGGTCCCGGAGGAAGAGTACGAGGAAACCATGGTGAAGTCCCGCGCCATGGTGGCAGCCATCGCGGCGAGCCAGGCCCCTAAATGAGGTACGCGGTCGCGGTCGGCTCCGGCCCGCTCAACGAGATCGCAGCCGATGCGGACACGGATGGAACTCGTGCCCCCTGGAGACTGAAACTCGCGCTACAGAACAGTGGAACACGCGCCACCTTAAGGTGGACACGCGGGGTGAGGTGCGCATGAAGTGTGTTGTTGTGGGCGGCGCTGGGGCGGTTGGCGGGATGCTGGCTGGGTTGTTGAGTGCGGCGGGCTCCGAGGTTTGTGTTCTGGATCTTGTGGATCCTTTCATTGCTGGGCAACGGTTCTTGAGGGGGGATGTAACCGCGCCGGATGGTACGGCGCGGGCTGAGTTGGGTGCCGCTGATGTGTTGGTGCTGGCTGTGGCCGAAGCCGTCGGGGTGGCTGCGGTGCCGGTGCTGGCCGGGGTGCTGCGGGCGGATGCGCTGCTGGTGGAGACCATGTCGGTGAAGACGCCCATCGCGGCGGCGATCGCGAGTACCGGGTTGTCCGCGGTCGGGCTGAACCCGATGTTCGCGCCGCCCTTGGAGTTGGCGGGGCGGGCGGTCGCAGTGGTCGAGCATCGTGGCGGGCCTCGAGTGGCTGGGTTGCTGGCGTTGCTCGCTGAGCGGGGCGGCAGGCTGGTCACCGTGGTCGCCGCCGAGCATGACCGGCTGACCGCGGCGGCTCAGGTGCTCACGCACGCCAGTGTGCTGAGTTTCGGGTTGGCGCTGGCCGAGTTGGATGTGGACATCGACAAACTCAGTGCGCTCGCGCCGCCGCCGCATGCGCTGATGCTCGCGTTGCTGGCCAGGATCGCGGCGGGCACCCCCGAGGTGTACTGGGACATCCAGGAGGCCAATCCTTCCGCCGGGCAGGCCAGAACCGCTTTGGGTAACGGGGTTCGACAGCTCAGCGAGATCGCGGAAACCGGGGGCCTGACTGAGTTCGCCTGCGTTCAGGGCCGGTTGCGGAACACCCTCGGCGGAGAGTTGGCCGGCTACCGCAAGTTGTGCGCCGAGGTGTTCGGCGGACTGACGAGTCGCGAGGAACGAGTGGACCATGACTGAGCGGTGTGTGCTGGTTGTCGGCGGTCGGCCGCAATTGGTGCGCAAGGCGCACGAGGTGGGCCTGCGGGTGGTGCTTGTGCAGCAGCCCGACGAATACCAGTCAGACCAGGCTGAGCTGATCGAGGCCGCAATTCTCGTGGACTATACCGACTGGCACCTGCCGCGCCCGCTGGCCGTCGCCGCGCACGAGGTTTACGACTTCCGCTCAGCGGTGTCCACCACCGAACCGGGGCTGGAGCCTGCCGGGCTAGTCAACGACCTGCTGGGGTTGGCCGGGACCTCCTTCACGATGAGTCATCTGCTGCGGGACAAGTGGGCGATGCGTGAGCACCTGGCTGCGGTCGGGGCGGACCGGGTGTCCGCGGAGCTTGTGCGGGAGCGGGCGAGTTTATTGGAGTTCGGCCGGGCCAACGGGTTCCCGTTCATCGTCAAGCCGGTGGACGCCGCAGCGAGCCTGGGGGTGACGCTGGTCGCGGGCGAGGCCGATGTCGACCGGGTGTGGTTCGGGATCACCAAACTACGGGGCAGCACCGAGCACAAGTTCGCCAACTATTTCCCGATCGAGCGATTCCTTATGGAGGAATTCATTCCGGGACCCGAGTTTAGTGTAGAATCGTTTAGCTTCGACGGCAACCATGTGGTGGTGGCCATTACTGAGAAGCAGACCCACACCGACTTCGTGGAGCTGGGCCACGCGCTGCCCGCCCGGCTGGACGCCGCCGATGAGGACCGGATCGTGCACTGTGTCCAGGGTTTCCTGGACGCGGTGGGGATGCGGCAGGGGCCGGGGCACACCGAGGTGAAATTGTCGCCGAGCGGGCCGCGGGTGATTGAGGGCCACAACCGCACCGGCGGCGACCGGATCCCAGAACTGGTCGACGCCGCCTACGGCATCGATCTGGAGGCCTACACCGCGGCCTGGCCCGGCGGGATCTGGCCGGCATTGACCGGGCGACCGCGACCGAAAGCCGCGGCGGCGACCCGATTCCTGACCAGCCCACCAGGAAAAGTCAGGCAAATCCAGGGAATCACCGACGTCCAGGCCACGGAAGGCGTGCTGGACGTGGAGATCACGCTGGCGGTGGGCGACACCGTGCGGCCACTGAACGCCAGCTGGGACCGGGTGGGCCAGATCCTGCTTACCGCCGCGGACACCGCCGAGGCGGTGCTCGCGGTCGGACAACTCGCCGAGAAGATCACCATCATCGCCGAATAGCAGTCAGCACGTGGCGAACCTGGGGGACCCGATGCGAAGCCTTATCGTGCAACCACTGATTACTCCGAACGAACTGGCCGCCGATCTGCCGTTGAGCCCGGCCGCCGCTGAGACCATCCATAACGGACGCACGGCCGTCGCGCGGATCCTGGCCGGCGCCGATGACCGGTTACTGGTGATCGTCGGCCCCTGCTCGACCCACGATGTGGACGCAGGCCTGTCGTATGCGAAATCGCTGCTGGGCATCGTCGACGAGCTGGCCGAGGACCTGTTCGTCGTCATGCGGGTCTACACCGAGAAGCCGCGCACCCAGCTCGGATGGCCGGGCCTGGTGTCGGATCCGCACCTGGACGGCAGCTACGACCTCGCCCGCGGCCTGCCCCTCGCCCGGTCACTGATGCTGGAGGTGGCCGAATTGGGCATGCCCGTGGCCACCGAGTGGCTGAGCCCGGTCACCCCCGCCTACCTGGCCGACCTGGTGTCCTGGGGCGCGATCGGCGCGCGGACCGTGGAGAGCCAGGTGCACCGGCAGCTGGCCAGCGGCCTGCCGATGCCGATCGGGATGAAGAACAGCAGCACCGGTTCGGTGGCTGCGGCGGTGGACGCGGTGCACGCCGCCGCTGTCCCGCACGCCTACCTCGGCATGGCCCAGAACGGCACGCCCGCCATCTTGCGCAGCACCGGAAACCCGCACTGCCACATCGTCCTCCGAGGCGCTGCGGGCCGCCCCAACTACCGCCCGGCCGAGGTGGCGGACACGGTGGCCCAACTCGTCGCGGCCGACCTGCCGACCGGCATCGTCATCGATGCCAGCCACGGCAACAGCGGTAAGGACCACGAACGCCAGCCAGTGGTGGCCCGCGAGATCGGCACCCAGATCGCCGCTGGCACCACGGAGATCCGCGGCCTGATGCTGGAGAGCTTCCTGATCCCTGGCAGGCAGAATTTCGGCGACGGAAAGCCCGTGTTCGGCCAGAGCATCACCGACGCCTGCATGGGCTGGGACACCACCACCGAACTGCTCGCCGACCTGGCCACCGCGGCCCGCCACCGCCGCACCGGCCACTGAGCCGAATTGCCGGTCAGGGGGGTACTGCCGGATCCAGTCGATCTCCATAGTGGAGGTCTTGGGGTTCGCCGCACCCAGCCAGTTCATTTTCAGGAGAGGCCCGTCTCCGGCGGGACGAGCTCGCAACGGCTGCACCTGGTGTCATCCCACAGCTCGGTACACCGGGAGCAGTACCCGTGCGGCCAGGTCGTGCTGACCGGGCACATCCGGCACCTGCGGCCGTGCTCGTTGGGTTGGTGGATCCCGGAGTAGGCCACGTCGGTGCAGCTCGGTGGATGCCGGTGAGGGCGCCGGAGCGGGACAGGGGTCGACGGGTGGGGAGGGTGCCCGGTGACTCCCGGTGCAGCTCGGGGACCAACCTCCGCTGCACCGGGAGTCCAACCACTCGCTGGTCGTCCGCAACCACGCGGACGGAGCCAGTGAGGGCCGTCGGGGCCCCCGTGAGGGGGCCGCGGCCATCATAGGAAGCGGTGCGTGCCCCGGGGTTCGTGTGGGTCGGGATGGTCATGGGGTGGCTCCTACGCGGCCTTGGCCTGGGTGAGGGGCTGGGACGGAGCAGGGGGTGCGGCGGCGGGGACCAGGACCAGGGCGCCGCGGGCGGCCAAGTCCAGCGGGAGCTGCAGCTCGTGGTCCTGGCCGGGGGCGAGCTCGGGGTCGTGCGGTGCGGTGGGCAGGACGGCGAGATCACCGGGGATCAGGTCGAGGATCGGGCGTGTGGTGGGCATGGCGGGTTCCTTCAGGCCGGGTGGGTGTTCAGCGCAGCGGCGGTGGTGCCGGGGGCGAGCTCGGGGTCGTGCGGTGCGGTGAGCAGGCGGTAGCAGCGCTGGTGCACTGCGAGCCCGTTGACGAGGTGCGGACGCGGGCACAGTGGCTCCGTCCACACGGTGCGACCGCAGTGCGGGCAGCGGCCGAAGTGCCGGCGGCGGTTCACCCCGGCACGCTCGAGGTGGTGGTGCTCGCCAACGCGGGCGAGCAGCTGGGGCACGAGGACCTCGCGCAGCACGTTCTCGTCGAGCTCGAGCAGCAGGGATCCGTCAGGCCAGCGTGCGGTGGACGCTGACGCCAGGACCGCGTCCTCGAGCTGACCGGGTGTGCAGCTCACGGTGCTCATGTCGCGGCCGCGGTGTTCGCCGCCAGGTAGGCCTCCTGGACCACCAGGGGCACCGAGCCACGCGGTGGACACGGCAGCTGCGCGCTGTCGGCCCACGCCCGCATGGCGGTGGAGAGGGCACGCCGCTCGCTGACCGACTGGCCACCAAGGACGCCGTAGGGCTCACCGGTGGCCAGTCGGTCAGCCTCAGGCACTGCGCTACGACCGGGCAACGGTGGCAGATCCGGCGGGCCGGGAGCAACGACTCGCCCGGGATGGGGAAGAACACCTCGGGGTCGGTGTACTGGCAGGACGCAGTGGCCATCCATCCCGCCGGCGGGAGGGTGAGCAGATCCTCGAGGGACAAGTCCACCTCGACCGGGGCGTCGCTGATCGCGGTGGTGGTGGGCGACAGCAGGTAGGAAGTCCTCGGAGGTCTCCGGTGGTCGGGAGGGTCAGGGCCGGCACGACGTAGGCCACGCCGCGGGACACACGGCAGGTGGTGGTCGGTGCGGTCGGGGCCCCGGCAAGCTGGACCTCCCAACCGTCGCGGTGGAGCAGCTGCGTGAGGGTCGTGAGCGGATCGGTGGTGATCGGCATGGTGTGGACCTCCTTGACCGGGAGAAGGTTGCCGGCGGCGAGGACGGTGTGACAGGCCCGGGTGATGGCGCACCGCGGTGCGCAGCGGTGGGGTCGCACCTCGCGCGGTGCCGGTCACGGCGCGGCAAGAGAGGTCGGGCGACGCAGGCCGGTGGACACGGCCTCGAGCTCCTCAAGCAGCCACTTCCCGCCGGTGGGCAGCTGCACGATCAGCAGTGCGGGCGACTCGGCGATCGCCTCCCAGGCGGCAGGGCTGAGGTCACCGTGCGCGAGGACGTAAACCCCGTCCCGGGCGGGCAGGTCACGGGGCAGGTCGGGCAGCGCGTCGACGGTGAGCAGCACGACGGCCGCGGACTCCCAGTGGGCCACGACTCGCGGGAAGTCATCCAGGTGACACCGTCGCGGACCGGTCGCCACTGCCGGGCGAGGCCGATCGGGGGGCCGCTGCGCACCAGGGGACGTCGCCAGCTGCTGGGGGCCTCGGCGTAGCCGGGTAACGCCTTCACGGCGGCGCGGAGCAGGGCGGTGGTCAGGGTGTGGGCGGCGCTGGTGTCCCAGCCGGGGGACGCGGCGGCGACGGCCTCGTAGGTGTGGATTGCCTTGAGCACGTGCACGGGCTCGATGTGGACGACGGGCACGTGCTGGTAGCAGCGCAGCTCGCTGCTCAGCGGTGGGGGCGCGGCCAGGGTGGGGTGCTGCGCGGCGAGGTGCTGGGCCAGCAGCACCCGGCCGGCGTCGTCGGGCGTGGCCTGCAGGACGCCGGCGGTGGTGGGGCTGAACGCGTTGCGAGTTCGGCTGGCGAGGACGCCG
>JAABUS010007455.1_pt1 | contig 12553 bp, 13 predicted proteins | sample 5560161 | NCBI WGS metagenome assembly JAABUS01 (sample SAMN10711885, study PRJNA513376) | rock metagenome | isolation source: Antarctica rocks | place: Antarctica: Victoria Land, Trio Nunatak nord | collected 2016-01-04 | reverse complement strand
GTGGGCTGGTGGGCGTGCTCGGCGGCATGGGTCCGGCAGCAACCGCGGACTTCTACGCCAAGCTCATCCGCAACACCCCCGCAGTCGCAGACCAAGAACACATCCCGGTGGTCATCTGGGCTGATCCGACGGTTCCCGATCGGGTGTCCTCCGTGCGAGACGGAACGGACGCGGCCTACCCCGCGCTGTTGTACGGCGCGCAGCGCCTGCGCGATGCCGGCGCGACGCTGGGGGCGATGCCCTGCCACACGGCCCACTTCTTCCGGGAGCGGCTGCAGCAGGACAGTGGTCTGCCGTTCGTCGACATGGTGGGCGAGACGGTGACCGCGGTCGAACGTTTGTGCGGTCGAGGTGCGCGGGTTGGTGTGCTCGCCACCGCCGGGACCCTGCACAGCGGCCTGTACCAAGCACGCTTCGCGGACACCGAGGTGGAGATTCTGATCCCCGAACCCGATGGTCAGCGACGGGTGGCGGAGGCCATCGCGATGGTCAAGTCCGGCCGGCTCCCGGCGGCGCGCGGCCTGCTCGAGGACGCGGTCAGCCAGCTGCGTGAGCTGGGCGCCGACATCGTGGTGCTCGCGTGTACCGAGCTGCCGCTGGCCCTCGGGGCCGGTGATGGCGAGCTCGGCGTGCCCGTGCTGGACCCCACCGATCTATTGGCTGTTGCCGTCGTCCATGAGTGGACGCGGACGACGGCCGAGGACAGTGGGTCGAGGTGAGCAGGCAGATGGACATCGTGGAGCGTCGGCGGCAGCTGCATCGCCGTCCCGAAGTCGGTTTCTGCGAGTTCTTCACCAGCTCGGTGGTGATCGCTGAGCTGACCCGGTTCGGCTACGAGCTGCAGTGGGGTCCGGCGGTGGCAGACCTCAGCGCGGTGCGGGGACTTCCTGAACCCGAGGAGCTCGCCCACGCCAAGCTGCGCGCTGTCGGCTACGGCGCCGATCCCCATATCGTCGACGAGCTCGATGCCGGGGGCACAGCGGTCGTGGCCACGTTGGCGGGCATCCGGCCGGGTCCGGTGACCGCACTGCGGTTCGACATGGACGCACTGCCGCTGACCGAGTCCGAGCAGGTGTTCCATCGGCCGGCCGAGCTGGGATTCCGCTCCGAGCACCCAGGTGAGATGCACGCGTGCGGCCACGACGGGCATGTGGCCATCGGTCTGGCCCTGGCGGAGCGGCTCGCCGACCGCGACTTTGCCGGCGCGGTTCGACTCGTGTTTCAGCCCGCTGAAGAAGGTGGCCGCGGCGCGGCTCCGCTGGTGGCCGCCGGCGCCTGCGAGGGGGTCGACCGGCTGGTTTGCCTGCATCTGGGGCTCAACCTGCCCTTCAGTGCCATCGCGGCGGGCAGCACAGGTTTTTTTGCCAACAGCAAGCTTAAGGCGAGCTTTGCAGGAGTCCCTGCGCACGCGGCCGCGGCCCCTGAACAAGGCCGCAACGCGCTGCTCGGCGCGGCCACCGCACTGCTCAACATCCATGCGCTGCCACGGTTTTCCACCGCCGACACCCGGGTGAACGTGGGCACCCTGCGGGGTGGCACGGCCGCCAACATCATTCCCGCCGCCGCGCAGATGATGATCGAGACCAGAGCGACGGACGGGTCGGTCAACCTCGAGCTGACCCGCCGGGTGCACGGCATCCTCGAGCATGCCGCGGCGATGCACGAGCTGCAGGTTTCGGTCGAGAACATCGGTGGGGCGACCACGGCGTCCTGCGACCCGGCCCTGGTCGCCGAGGTGCGGCGGGCGGCTCAGGCGCTGCCCGGTGTCCTGGACATCACCGATGATCACGACGTGAAGGTAAGTGACGACGCCACCGTGCTGATGCGGACCGTCCAGTCCGGCGGTGGTCTGGCGACGTACGCCGTGGTCGGCGCTTCCAGCCCCGGCCCGCACCACAGTCCGACGTTCGACATCGATGAGCGGGCCCTGCCCCTGGCGGTCGATCTGCTCGAATCATGCTTGAAAGGGGTCACCGATGTCTGAGCCCTGCGCCGGTGCGTCCGTGCCGAGCAGGCGCGCGCCGCACCAAACGGGCTCGCGGCTGCGCTTCGCGATTCTGACCATCCCCTACCTGTGGTTGGTCGCGGCTATTCCCTTCGTCGGCTACCGGGATAACCGGATACTCGGAATCCCGGTGCTGGAGGTGTGGATGTTGGCCGGCGTCGTCGTGTGCAGCGCTTGTCTTGCCGCAGCCACCTACCGCCGCCGCGATCCCGTCGCCGACTACGTCCGGGCACGTTTGGCCGAGGAGGACCACCAGTGAGCCTGGCCATCGGGATCGCGTTCACCATTCTGATTGCCACCACGGTGCTCACCGCGCGCCTCGCCGCTCGCGGCCGCAAGGTGAGCATGAGCGAGTGGGCGGTGGGCGGTGGCAGCTTCGGCGCGGTGCTGGTGTGGTTCCTCTCCGCCGGAGAGATCTACACGACGTTCGCGTTCCTGGGCGGCAGCGGCCTTGCCTACGCCGAGGGGGCTCCGGCCTTCTACATCCTGGCCAACGCACCGCTCGCCTACGTGCTCGGATATTGGATCCAACCCCGGATCTGGGCGCTTTCCCGCGTGCACGGCGTCTACAGCCAAGGCGACTACTTTCAGCTGCGGTTCGGAAATCGGTGGCTGGCCACCCTCATGGCTCTTGTCGCCATCATCGGCCTGGTCAGCTACACCGAACTGCAGCTGACCGGACTCACCGTGATTCTCGAGGTGCTGTTCAAAGGGAGCGTCAGCAAGGGCGTCGCCGTGGCCCTGGGCGCCGCGCTGGTCATCATCTTCACCTTCACCGCAGGCCTTCGATCGATGGCTTTCGCCTCGATCGTCAAGGACGTACTCGTCCTGGGGGTGCTCATCGCCCTCATCGCCACCGTCGCCGGGGCCGTGCACCTTGGTTCGATCAGTGGGGTGCTCCACGCCGTGGACAGCGCGCACCCCTCGTACGGAGCGTTACCGGGCCTGTTGCCGAAGAAACACCACGGCGCCGCGTGGTACATGACGACCATTCTGCTCACCAACATCGGCTACTGGATGCTGCCGCACCTGTTCCAGTCGACCTGTGCGGCCAAGGACATCAAGACGATTCGTCGCAACGCGATCTTCCAGCCGCTGTACGGACTGACGTATTTCTTCGTGTTCCTGTTGGGCTTCGCTGCGATCGTGGCGATTCCGGCGGTGAAGGACAGCAACGCGGCCCTGGTCACCTTGGTCGCCACGGTGTACCCGAGCTGGTTCATCGGCCTCGTCGCGGCGGCGGCCATGCTCGTCGCGATCGTGCCCGCTGCGGTGCTGCTGCTGACCGTGGGCACCGTGTTCTCCCAGAACATCTACCTGCCACTGGTCCCGCAGGCTCGGGACAGTCAGCGTCTCCTGGTCGGCCGAATCGCCTCGGTCGTGGCAACACTCGCGGCCGCGGCGCTCGCCCTCCACTCGGTCAGCACCATCGTGACCATCATCCTCGTCGTCTACGCGGCCATCGCGCAGATCGCGCCGGGCTTTGTGCTGTCGCTGCTCTGGCGACGGGTCAGCGCGTGGGGAGTCGCCGCCGGCACCATCATCGGCGTTGTCTGCGTCACCTTTCCGCCCGCCAAGAACCTGCTGACCTCGATCTCCTTCCACGGCAACGTCGGATTCACCGCGTTCGTTGTCAATTTCATCGTCGTGGTCGCCGTCAGCGCCGTGACCAAACCCCCGCACCCCAGTTCGGTCAGTGTGGGAGTCCTCGACACAGCGCCCGTCAGGGCGCGCACGACAGCCTGAGCTGAGGAGTACACACACACAACCGCCCGAGCCCGCAACTACTCGCCAGCCGTTTGCGGGCCGTGCTACGCCCTGGTGTCTCGCCCATGGACTTGACCCAGTGACCCACTCGGGCGTTGCAAGCGGCTTACTCGCTGCCGCTCATCACCACGGTGCACCACCTCCCTGAGACATCGGAGTCAGAGACGCGGGGGGCGTGGCTGCCAAGGTGGCGGCTGGCCATCGACGGCTTAGAACGTCCGGCAATTGATGTGACTGGTGGGGCGGATGTTGCTGTTGTGTCGTTGCGGGTTGCGGCACGGACCCCGGCTTGATCGTGGGATTGCTGAAGTCCTACTGATCACCGGGCGGGTCCGTGCCCCTGCTGCCAGCATCCCTGACCGAACCCCTGTGGGTCCAGTTCTCCACGCTGTTGAAGGAGGACGATCGCCCCCGAATTCGTCGCGGATCATCCGTGGGGGTGTCACCGCCGCCGGATCCCGGATCGGGTGGTGTTCGACCAAGTGCTCGCCGCCCTGGCCGCTGGCCATGAACGGCCAGGTCATCGACTCCCCTCCTGGCCCGCGATACGGTGGCGCCCGTAAACCACCAAACGCTTTGTCGAGCGCCATGTTTCAAGTGCCGATAGTTATATTATGTCAGGATTGCCTGTTTGTCCTGTTTTGAGTGTGGGCCTGGCCGCGGTCATCGAAATGGTTGAGCACGTCATTGACCGAGGCGGCTGAAGCCGTCGGAGGCGCCTCGCTGTGCTGGTGGTGGCCCTCGGATACGAGTCGGTGCGTCTGCTGCTACAGACCTAATGGCCGATGACTGCCTAGCGGCGGTCCCAGAGCCACCTGAGGGTCAGGAACTCCATGATCTTCTGCAGCATTGGCCACTTCCCTCACGGGCACCGAACGCTACGCCCAGAGCGGCGTCGGTGTCATGGTCTGCGGTAGGCGTGCGCACGGTGGTTGACGCGGGAAACGGTGATGAGGTGGCGGGCGTCGTCGAGGCGGTACAGGATCCGGTAGGAGCCGCGGCGGGCACTGCACTCCCCCGCGAAGTCATCGCGCAATGGTTTGCCGACCCTGCGCGGATTCTCCGTCAGTGGGCCGTAGATGAACTCCAGCACTGCGGGTACCACTCGGGGTGGGATTCGATCCAGATCTCGGATCGCCGAGGAGGACAGACCGGCAGTCCAGCTCACCGGGCGGTGCCGACTCCGTACCGGCGGCGGACCGCCGCCTCGTCCATCAGCTGACCGGCCTCGGCCTCGGCCCGACTTGACTGGAGGTCCTCCCGGACGCCGGGCTGGGACTGCCAGTGCAGTGTCTCCTCCATGGATTCCAGGTCCTCGACCGAGATCAACACCACCGCCGGCTTGCCACGCCTCGTGATCGTGACGCGCTCATGCGTCGAGAGCGCCTCCTCCACCAACTCGTTGAGCTTCGCCTTCGCTTCGGTCAGCGGAATCGTCGCCATACCAACATCGTACGCCCTGAAAACAGGTTCGATCAGAGCCGAATGCGGCGCCGCTAATTGCTGTATGTCAGAAACAAGTTCGATTTGTCTGATGTCGCCACTATGTTGCCCCACGGTCGCGGGTGCATGCTCGGTTGGCGAGGTCCAGGGGCGGCGAACGGGGGAGACCCTCGGAGCTGCTCGGCCAGGTGGATGGCTAGCCTTGCCTTTCTGGAATCTTTCCAGTATGTGAAGGACACTGTGTTCATGACGTCTTCCGCTGCTGGTCGTGCCCTGCCCACCGAGAAGGCGGTTGTAGCTGTGGCGGCGGGTGATCCCACCCATGAGGGGGAGCCGCATGCCGGTGGTGGTGCGGGACGGCTGAACTGGTTGCGGGCCGGGGTGCTCGGGCCCAAAGATGGGATCGTGTCGGTGGCCGGCATCGTGGTCGGTGTTGCCGGGGCCACTATCGCCTCCGCGTTGTCTTTCACCCTCGGTGCGTTGTTGCCGCTGCTGGCGATCTTGCTGCCCCCCGCCGCGTGGCGGGTGCCCACCACCTTCGTGGCGGTGCTCATCGCGTTGGCGATCACCGGGGTGCTGTCTGCGCGCCTGGGCGGCAGCAACGCTCGCCGCGCCGTGATCCGGGTCCTGATTGGAGGGACCGCCGGGCTCGCCTTCACCTATGGCATCGGAGCCCTCTTCGGCGCCGCCATCAGCTGACCAAAGCGGAGCGAGCACCAAACAAACGGGACAGGTAGCGGTCGCAGGTCACGTCACGATCGCCCGACGGCTGGGCCAGCCGACACACCCCCTGTTCCGGAGGGGTGGGCGTCGATGTGGGCGGTCTCGTGGACATCCATGCCGAGGGTGTGGGCGAGTGTGGCCATGGTGGCGTCGATTGCGATGAGGTCGGCGATGAGGACGCGGTCGTCGAGGTCGTCGAGGTCGTCGAGGTGGGCGGGGTTGGTGGTGGTGAGCAGGTCGGCGGAGGGGGTGTAGGTGCCGTGTTCGTCGTGTTCGAGGCGCCGGCGGATGGTGTTCATAGAACTGAGCAGCTGTTCGGTGGCGGTGTTCAAGTAGGGGTGCGCTCGGTAGGGGTGGGGTGTGGTGTGGGCCAGGTCGCGGGCGTAGTAGCGGGCGGTGCTGGCCAAAGCCAGGATTGTGGTGAGCTGGGTGGAGTTGCGCCCGAATGTTCCCGCCCGCAGGGGTGCAGCTGTGGTGAGCAGCGCGTGGTAGGCGGCGTCGAGGCGGCGCACGTCCGACCTCGTGCGGGAGGCGGACTGTTCCTCGTCGCGGTTTCGGAGGGTGGTGATGATATGGGTCAGGAGGGTTTGCAGTTCCTCGAAGTAGGTGAGTAAGCCTGCGGTGAGGACTCGTTGCGGGCGCAGGGGAACCACGAACAGCACGGTGAGGATGACCGCACCGACCCCGACGGCGGTTTCGGCCAGCCGTAACAGCAGTAGGTGCCAGCTGAACTCGCCGAGCTGGACGTAGAGCTGGGACATGGTCACGGTGATACCGATGGCCATGAACATGTAGTTGATGCGGATGAGGTAGATGCCGAGGAACAGGGACACCACGACGAGGGCGAAGACGACCACGATGTTGGTGCCACCCAGATGTACGGCAAGGTCCCCGACGACGATCCCGATCGCGGTCCCGCCCACCCGGAACAGGGCCTTGCGGATCTGCTCACCAGTGTTCGTCGTGGCCATGAACGCGAGGAACGTGGCGAGCAGCCCCCAGTAGAAGCGGCGAGGATCCACGGCGTCACCGATGGTGATGGCAATGAGGGAAGCCACCCCGATCTGCAGTGAGGCCCGCAGCTCGGGTGCCATCGCGACGCGGGTGAACCATGGACCGCGCCCGGGTGTGGTGGAGGCCCGGGTGCTGACGGGCACCGACCCAGGCAACCAGCCGGCGAACAGGGCTACCGCCGGGACGAAGGGCTGCTCCTGGCTGGGGGTGGCAGTTCGGGTTGGGGTCTGCTCGCCGAGGGTGAGCCACTGGTGTTGCGCGGTAGCGAACATGTCGACGGAGCCAGCGAAGCGGTGCAACAACACTTGGGTTCTCGCGTCGATGCCCGCGGTGGGTGTCCCGCGTCGGATGTGCGCGGCCGGGCCGGGCTCACGCAATGGGTGGGCGTGCTCGCTCGCCGCTTGCAGGGATCCCTCGCGCAACGCGGTAAGCGCTGCGCGAATTTGGGTGCGCACCTCATCGGGCAGAGTGTGTTCGCTGAGGGCTTCGGTGAAGCGGGCGATGTTGGAGACCGCCAGTTCCATGTCGTAGAGCCGTTGGTGCAGCAGGGTCGCGGTGGGGGTCGCACCGGGTTGGGCGAGCTGGCCATCGATCATCAGCGTGGACTCGGTGACCCGGATCAGTTGACGGTGCAGCTGGCGGGACAGACGCCCGCGTTGGGGGGGCGCCAGTGTGCGCGCACTCAGCTGCCACGCCACGTCGATCAGCCGTTGGCTGCGTGCCACCCAGGAGCTCTGCAGCCGGAGGAGGGTCTTCTCGGGGTCGGGCGGGAACAGCCCGAACCGGACCAGCAGGAACGCCAGGACACCGATCCCCAACTCGGCGGCGACCCATCCGATGTTGCGGGCAGGAATGTAGGGGTTCAGGAAAAAGCCCATGAACCCACCGTTGAACAGCAGCATGCCGGCGGCGAACCCCCGCGGCCCGTAACGCCGCAGGTAGGTGCCCACCATCAGGGCCACGACCAGGTAGGCCAGTGAGGGAAGCCGGTAGGGGCCGAGCAACAGGCCGATCCCCATCGAGGCGAGCATCGGGATCGGTAGCAACAGGGTGCTCACCAGCTGGTCGCGCGGGGTGGGGTCGGCCACCACGAACGCTGCGACCATCGCCATCAGCGCACCCAACAGCATCGCGATGATCAGCACCCCGTGGTGCTGGGCCGCCACCAACGCACTGTGCTGCGGGGACAGCACCGCCCCGTGGGTGTCAATTTGCAGGGCGCCGGTGGTGCGGGCGAACACGTACTCCGCGCTCACCGCGACGGCAATTCCCAGCACCGCCTGCACCGCGGTGCGCAACTGGGTCAGGCCCGGGTCGAAACCACGCACCCGATCAACACCATCCCGGCGGCCCCACCGCCCGGACACACCCGATGCGGTTTCCGTCTTTCCGGCGGAGCTGCACGTCGCGGCGGTGACCGTCACCTGGAACCGTCGATGAGCGCGGCGTCCTGCTCAACCAAAGCACGGGCATGGGCCAGGAACTCTTCATTGGCGCACCGATTGTCGCTGTAGGCAGTCAAGGCGCGGCGAGTCAGCTCATTGACCGAGATCGACTCCGCTCGAGCCACCAGCTCCGCGCGCCGCGCCTCCGATGCCGGCAACCGAATAGTCAGTGTCCGCACCGCACCCGACACACCTTTCACCACCTCTGACTGCATGCCATCATGCTGCCACACTGGCACACCCATCGCACCGCATGAGGTCAAGATCGCGCTGGACGGGAGCAGCTCCTCCGCACTCGTCGTAGCCCCCGGCACCGGCGCCCACTGGGTCGGACACGGCATCGACCCCTCCAACCCGACCACGCCCCCACCAACAGCGGCTGCTCCACCACCACCGCCTACTGCTCCCCCGACCCCGCCAACCCCGTCCAGCCCGTCCCCGGCTGGCTAGGACTCACCCTCAGCTGACCCTCTCAGCCGTGACAGGGGTTGGTGATGCGTTCAGTGACCGTGGTGGGGCCCTGCGTCGTCGCCGTGGTGGAGGCCTGGCAGCGCTGCGCCCTGGCCGCCGTGGGCGGCCACGGACAGGGGCTGCCACTGGTTCCAGGTCGCGAGTCGGGACTCGTAGTCGGCGGTGGCGATGGCCAACGGCGCCTCGCCGAAGAAGATTCGCAGCGGCGGGTTGTCCGAGTCCACGAGGGTGAGAACGGCGTCCCTGGTCGCCACCGGGTCACCGGGGGTGCCGCGCTTGCTGGGCCGGTTGGCGGCCTGCTCACGGACCTCGTCGTAGGCGGGCAGCGCTGTGGCGTGTCTGGCCGAGCTGCCGCCCCAGTCGGTGGAGTAACCGCCGGGCTCGATAAGGGTGACCTTGATGCCGAAGCCCGCCACCTCTTGCGCGAGGGATTGGCTCAGCCCTTCCAGCGCCCACTTCGAGGCGTGGTAGATGCCGACGGTGGGGAACGCGGAGACCCCGCCGATGGAGGAGACCTGCAGGAAGTGTCCGCTGCCCTGGGCGCGCAGGAAGGGCAGCGCCGCCTGGGTGACCCACAGTGCCCCGAACAGGTTGGTCTCGATTTGGTCGCGGGCCTCCGCCTCGCTGAGCTCCTCGACCATGCCGAACTGGCCGTAGCCAGCGTTGTTCACCACGACGTCGAGCCGCCCGAAGCGCTCGTGCGCCCGGGCCACGGCCTCGAAGACCGCCCCCCGATCGGTGACGTCGAGGGCAATCGGGAGCACTGCGTCGCCGTGCGCAGCAACGAGGGCGTCGAGGCTGCTGGTGTCGCGGGCGGTGGCGACCACACAGTCACCGCGCTCCAGGGCGGCCTCGGCCCACTCCCGGCCGAAGCCGCGGGATGTTCCGGTGATGAACCAGGTCTTGGCGCTCATGTGTCTCCTCAAGAAATGTGTTAGCAGTTCGGGTTCAGCGGGGGTCAGTCAGCCCTGACCTGGTGGCGGAAGCGGTCCCGCTTGGTGTGCAGGTCCCACAGGTGCCCGGCCAGCACGTCGGGGTCCTTCTCCGCGTCCCCGGGGATGATCCGGCCGCCGATGATGAGCTGGGACACCTGAATGCCCTGCTCACCGAGGACCTCGTTGAGCAGCTGCGCGTAGGCGGCCTGGCCGGCGAACGCCACGGACGTACCCGTCACGCCCCGACCCGGGGTGAGGGCTGAGCCGCCGTTGACGAACAAGATGGTGCCGCGGTTCTCGCCGAGGAAGCGCATGCCGGGGAGCACCTGGTGCACCGCGGCGACTGGGCCGTAGATGGAGAACTCGATGGGTCCCACCAGATCGGCGGGGGTGGTCTCCAGCACTGGGCGCATAAAATCCTTCTGCGGCAGCGGGCTGTACTGCAGTACCTCGATGGGGCCGAGCGTCTCGGTTACCTGCTCCAGGGCCTTGGCGAGGGATGAGGGGTCGCGGACGTCGGCGGTGAACCCTTTGGCCTGCACGCCGTCGGTGGCCAACTCGTCAGCCAACGCGTCCAGACGCCCTTGGTGGCGGGAGATGAGGCCGACGGTGAAACCCTCCGCGCCGAAACGCCGCGCCACTGCGGCCCCGAGTCCTGCCCCTGCTCCGATGATTGCAATAGAAGTCACGCTGACTTCAAGGCGCGACGACGCCGAAGTGTTCCACCGCCCTCATCGCAGGGCTGCAACCCAGGTCGCCAGGGTGCACCGCGCCTCCTGGCAATCGTCCTCAGACGATCTGCTTACGCACATCCGATGGGCTGACTTCCAACCGGCCACCAGCGCGTCCTTCACCGCCAGCCAGTTCATGCCGGAGAACCGCTAGAGGTTCTGCTGACGGTTCCGTGGTGGCGTCAACTGACACTGTTAGGACAACCCGCACCGAAAAGCACTCCCCCGCAACATAATGCAGGTGCCGGTAAGTTATCTTATGACATTTAAGACTAGAATCGCCGCTTTCGATGGACGCTGGCCTGTCCCCTAGTCACGAAGCTTTCGAGTCGTGCGTAACCCTGTTGCGAGGTAGTGCCTTGGCAATCTTGGCGATCACCATAGCCGCGCGCGTCCATCACCGGGCGATATTCAAAACCCGAGCTGTGCGCAGCCGACGTGTCGTGTGGGCAGCGTGACGCTCGGATCGCCAACCGCGACGCGTACAGTATGTTGTACCTACTGAGGAGGTGCCGGGTGCGGACTATGACCTACACGGAGTCGCGGGCGAAGTACGCCGAGACCCTCAACGCGGTGGTGGACGACCGGGAAGAGGTCGTGATCACCCGGGCCGGGCACGACCCGGTCGTCATCGTGTCCCTGGAGGACTACGAGTCGCTCAAGGAGACGGCCTACCTGCTGCGTAGTCCGGAGAACGCCCGTCGGCTGCTGGCGGCGATCGACCGGCTCGAGGCCGGCGGCGGTGCCCAGCACGAACTCGCCGCCGGGTGAAGCTGGTTTGGGACGAGAGCGCTTGGGCCGACTATTTGTGGTGGCAGGTCCAGGACCGCAAGATCCTCAAGCGCATCAACGCCCTCCTGCGGGACGTCGCCCGCAACGGCAATGAGGGCATCGGCAAGCCCGAGCCGCTCAAGCACGGCTTCGGGGGCTACTGGTCCCGACGCATCACCGATGAGCATCGGCTCATCTACAAGATCGTCGACGACCAGGTCCGCATCGCCGCCTGCCGATACCACTACGAACCCTAGCCATACGAGCAAAAACTATGTCGTGCACCAATTACGATGCGCTGGTAACGACGAGCATGTGAGTCGGCAGTCGGGACCGCATTGCTCGTATGGCTTTTGATGCGTACGCGCAGCGCTCTGTGACAGCCCTGTCTCCGGTCAGCGGCGTTGGTGTCCGGGTATCAGGGGGTGACCTCGGTCAGGTGTCCGGTCGTCTCGTCGTAGACGAATCCGCGGACAGCGTCTTTGTGCGGGAGGAAGGGACTGGCCGTGATCCGGGCCAGCGATTGCCGTACGTCCTCGGCCGAATCCATGAAGGCCTCGGGCGCCCAGGAGGGCCGGATTCCGGTGTCGGCGTATATCTGGCGGTGAAAGTCTTCGTCGGTGAAGGTGCGCATGCCGCAGTCGTTGTGGTGGATCAGGATGATCTCTTCGGTGCCGAGTAGGCGCTGGGAGATGGCGAGGGACCGGATGGCGTCCTCGGTGATGGCCCCGCCGGCGTTGCGGATGAGGTGGGCATCGCCCTCGGTCAGATCGAAGATCCCGTAGGGATTGATTCGGGCGTCCATGCAGGCGACGATGGCCACGTGTAACCCCGGAGGCATCGGCAGGCTTGCCTTGTCGTAGCTGGCCGCGTAGCTCTCGGCGTTGCCGAGCAGTTTGTCGGTGACACTCATGGCGCTCTCCTCAAGGTGATGTCCTGGTCTCCCAGGACGTCCGGATTTCCGGCGGTGGCACTAATTTTGCACATTGCCTGGGCGGTTGGTTGGTGATTGTTCGTCCCTGCCCCTTGCCAGCCGCGGCGAGCGCGGCGTCGAGCCAGAGCCGCTTGCACGGTGCTGGTCAGCGGTACCTCGGTGTCAGCTGAGCCACCACCGCGATCACCGGGATCAGCGCCACCGCCTCAGGGGATAAGTTGCAGGCGACGGCGATCTCCTGTGAGGCTCAGCCCAGCGTGCGGCCTCGACTGGGCCTGCGCGTTGGCCGCACCGCACGGTCACCCTGCAGCATG
>JAABUS010007454.1_pt1 | contig 12553 bp, 11 predicted proteins | sample 5560161 | NCBI WGS metagenome assembly JAABUS01 (sample SAMN10711885, study PRJNA513376) | rock metagenome | isolation source: Antarctica rocks | place: Antarctica: Victoria Land, Trio Nunatak nord | collected 2016-01-04 | reverse complement strand
GGGACGAGTCGGAGCCCGCGAAGCAGCTCAAGCTCGCCGTCGACGGGCACGTACCGCACGCCGGGCGCCTCGACCCACTCGCGAATGGTGTAGTGGTCCTCGCTGCGCGCGTCGTCCAGCTCCCGACGCTGGACGTAGATCGGCCTGCCGGCGAAGAGGTGGTTGCCGCCGCAGTGGTCGAAGTGCAGGTGTGTGTTGACGACGATGTCGATGCCGGCGAGATTGAAGTCCTGCTTGCTTAGTGGCCAGAGGCGGGGATCGAGGTCGGCCGCCGCCGGGTGCAGCTCCGTCATGCCGGTGTCGACCAGCAAGCGCGCATCGGGATGGTCGATGACGTGCACGTAGACCGGCATCCGCTCGCCCTCGGCGAGCAGGTTGGCAACCCGGACCGGGGTGATGGTGATCGAGGCGGGAGCGTTCATCGTGTCCCGACCGCCGCGGTGGTGGTTGAACTGTGAGTCATGATGACCTTCCTCTATCGGTTGCTGGCTGACGCGCGGCCGTCCACCGACACACGTTCGCTCCTGAGCGCGACAACGGAGCTCTCCTACGTCTCGCATTCGTTTCGCCGCTCGCTAAGACGGATCGCAAGACGCAAACTCATCGCCGGAGCCATCCAAGCCATCACCTTTTGAGCGACGCACAGGACGAGAAGCGGAAGCCGTCGCCTCGCTCAGCTCGGTCGCCGAAGCTCGCAATCCTCACCGGTTCGATCGGGAATCTCCGCGGGGCTGTGGCTTCCGGGAGGCGTGCGGACAATCTGGCTGGTCCTCAGAGCGTCACTCCGGGGGACGAAACGGGCCACCTATTCCACCGGCGTGCGACGGCCCGCCTGGCGATCCGGACAACCTCGTCGTCGTCGTCGTCGTCGTCGTCGTCGTGGGGCGGAGTTCCTTGTGTGCGATACGATACCGCTTGCGATCATCCACGAGATCGGCGTTTATGACCGATCGGCGAGGTCCACGGTCGCCGCCGCGCTCGGCGACGGGCCGCTCCTTCGTGTCCGCCAGGACACTTGAGACACTGGTCGCAATGCCGGATGGGACAACAGCCACCGAAGTCGTGCTCGGAGCCTTGGAGCGCACCGTTGGTCGTGGCTCGGCTCGGATCGAGTTTCGCTTCGATGCCAAGCTCGAGGATGCCTTCACGTCGGGCCCTGGGCCCAGCCCGCTACATGGTGATCTCAAGGGTCGTCTGCTATGGCGCATGCTGGGGTGGGTGCTTCCCCGTGTCGTCACGCACATAACGAAGGAGCCCGCGACGGGCGTCGTCGACTTCCAGGCCCACCGCTGTGTGTTTGGTTCTTCACGGCCTACGTGGAACTCCGACCTGATCATCGGCGATCGGCACTGGAGCGGCAGTCCCGGGACAAGCCTCGCGGGGCTCCATGACAAACCGGCGACGACATCCCAACCGCTGTGGCTCGTCGACCTCCTACGCGGAGTCGTGGATGCCCGCGAGCAGGCAGTGGAGGACATCGACGGTCGCAGCGCCCGGCGCTTCCTGGCGCATGCGGATCTCGACCACGCGAGCGCCGCGGCCTCCTACACGTTGGCGGCCCCCGACGACGCCGAGATGCGCACTGACGACGGGCACGTCGCGGTGGATGTGTGGATCGACGACGACGGCCACATCCGGCGCATACGGCATGCGGTTCTGGCGGAACCGCATTCGTCGTTCACGGTCGACCTGACCGACTTCGGCGCCGCGTTGCCGTCGGACTGGTCGCGCATCCCCGCGTAGTACCGCGCGGCAAGCGGGCGGGACTAGGACTCAGCTCTGCACCGGCTCCAGCGCCCTCGCCCGCACCTCGCCCCACAACTGCTCAAGGCGGTAAAAGTCCCGCGCCTCGGGCGTACAGACGTGCACGACGACGTCGAGGTAGTCCATCAGGAGCCAGCGCGCCTCGCGAACGCCGTCGACGCGCCGCGGCAGCAGTCCACGGTCGTCCTTGAGGCTCTCGTGGATGCCATCGTGGATTCCCTTCATCTGACGGGCCGTGTTGCCGGGGCAGACGGGGAAGAAGTCGAAGGAGCGGCTCGATCCAATCCCCGCAAATCTCAGCCTCGTTGCGGCCTTCGAAGGAGTAGGAGGCCAAAGCCTCGAGGTCAGCAGCCCGGTCGGAACTCGGAAGCACTACTCCGAAGTGTGGTCGCGGGCCAGGCGGAACCCGTCACGGGTGCCTAACCGAGCCGTGACTTCGCTTCGGGGAGGGAGATCATGTAGCGGATCCGTGCCTCATCACTCCGAGAGACGAAGCGGGCCACCTATTCGACCGGACCTGCGACGGCCTCCGGGTTGTCCGACGAGCCGTTATCGCCCCCGATCTGTCCGATTCGTCGAAATTCTCCTCACTCGCGCCCGCCAAGACAGTCAGCGGATCTCCCGGTCAAGGTGTTCGAGGATGAGCCCGATGTTCTGGACCAGTCTGGTCGCCTGCCCCCGGAACGAGTCTCTACTGACTCGGGGCGGTTCGAGATGCTGCGGCGATGAGCGTCGCGGTCGATAATCAGTCTCTCCGGACAGCCACGCGTCTCTCGGGCCAACGAACGTGAAAGGTGTGCGGATCGTGCGGAATGTCTATGTGGTCACCCATCCGGAGGCCAGCCACCACGTGGATGGCGTTGTCGGCGGGTGGCATGACTCGGAGCTCACCGAGGCGGGCCGGAAAGACACCGTGCTGATCGCCGACGCGATCCGGATGATGGTGCCGCAGGGGGCCACCGCGGAGCTCCACTCCTCGGATCTCAAGCGGACGATGGCGGTCGCGACCGAGATCTCCGGCCGCCTGGGGGTTCCCGTCGTGACGAATCCCGGTCTCCGGGAGAAGTCCTACGGTGAGGCGGAGGGCAAGCCGCAGGCGTGGCTCGACGACAGGTTCGTCCCGCCGCCGGCGACCGGCGACCGGATGGGCCACTTCGAGGGCGTCACCGGCGCGGAGACCAAACGAGAGTTCGCCGCCAGGATCTACGCCGCGGTGGACCGAACACTGTCAGGCGCGGTTGAGCACGTCGTCATCGTCACCCACGGTTTCGCCCTTACCTTCGTGGTGGCCGCGTGGAGCCGCCTGCCGATCGAGTCGCTCGGCTACACCAACCTCCGGGCCACATCCGGTGGGATCACCGTGCTCCGGGAGGACGACTACTTCCACAACCGTCAGGTCGTCACGCTCAACAGCGTCAACCACCTCGGCCGATGAGGCTGCGCGAAAGCGTCCGGGCGCTGGTCCTAGACCCCGACGATCACGTCCTGCTGGTGCGCTTCCATTGGGACGCCCTTGAGTTCGAGGAAGGGTTCTGGGCCAAAACCCAGGAGGAGGGCTGGAGCCCGGAGAGACACGAGCCGCTGCCCTGCGGCGCGAGCTGGCCGAGGAGTGCGGCCTGCCGGTCGAAGAGATGGGACCCGAGATCTGGACCAAGACCGCCCATCGCGACGGCGGGACGCAGGGATACGCGGCGTAGGTCCAGGCGCATGGTGTCGAACGCTGCCGCTCCGTCGCTTCCGGCATCACCCGACCCAGTTCGCCGATGCCGACGTCAGCGGCCTTGATTTCGTCTGCTGAGGCAATTGTCTCTCGGACCAACTCAAAGCCCCCACAAAAAAGATCAAGGTCAGGAGGCCGCAGGAGATCGACTGCCATGATCCGCCCATGGACGCCGCCGAGGACTGGGGCGCCCGGCTGCGTCGACTCTTCGACGAGTTCGGCGAGGGCGAGTGGGATCGCCTGGAGAAGGATCCGCGGAGCCGGGTTTCGCTGGAGATCCACCGCCGCTTTCTGCGGCGCCACGTAGACGACGGTTCGAAGGTGCTCGAGATCGGTGCTGGCGCCGGTCGCTTCACGATCGAGCTGGCGCGGATGGCATGCCGGGTCGTCGTCAGCGACGTCTCACCGGTGCAGCTCGAGTTGAACGAGCAACACGCCGTCGCGGCCGGGGCCGAATCGGCAGTGGTCGAGCGTCGTCTGCTCGATATCTGCGACCTGTCCTCGGTGCCCGACGGCAGCTTCGACGCCGTCGTGGCGTACGGGGGACCGCTGTCCTACGCCTTCGCCGCAGCCGAATCGAGCCTCGCAGAGCTGCTTCGCGTGGTCCGGCCCGGAGGAATGGTGCTTGCCAGCGTGATGAACTCGATCGGCACGCTGCGTGCTTTCGTCTCTGCGGTCCCACTCTACGCTGGCCAGGGACGCTTGGGGGTTCTCGAGCGCGTGATGGCCACGGGCGACAATCGCCTCGACGAATCGGCGCACCCCTGCCGGATGTTCCGCTGGCGGGAGATCGAGGCGATGATCGGGCGGCTCGCCTGCCGGCACTGCGATGCGTCGGCGTCGAACTTCTTGTCGTCCGGCGACCAGCACGTGCTGGCCGCGATCGAGCAGGACGAGGCCCAGTGGGAGCTTCTCCTCGACTGGGAGGAGGAGTACTGCCGTGAGCCCGGCGCCCTCGACGGCGGTACCCACTTGCTCTTCGCCGTCCGACGGCCCGTGGGCTGAGCCGGACGGGCGGCGTCCTCTACAGCGGCTGGCGGAGCACGGGGCGCTTCGCGGCGTCCGCTACCTGTGAACACGCGGACGGTCGGTCGCCTCTAGCCTCCTAGCGTGCGCGCGAGCCCTGCAAGCGAACGCCGCCGAGCGGGCTTTGGGCTGGGCGTCATGGCTGGCGCCTTCCTCGCGTTCCCCGCGGCTATCTGGATATTGCCCGCCCTCGGTGTTCCCGCGGGCTTCATCGCGCTCGGACTCGTCGTCGGCATGCCGGTGTTCTTCGTTCTGTTCCGATCATTGGGGTCGTTCCGCGCGCTGCTCCTAGCCGCTGTGACCGCTGTGGCGGCGGCCGCGATCTTCGCGGTCCTGGCGTTTGGTGCGTGCGTGGCCACCGGGTGTATCGGCTGAGCGCCGAGCGCCGCATCGGACGAGATCCGGCGCTCGGGCGGCCGGGTACGCGCACCTCGCCAAATGTCAGGCAACGCTTTCTGTTGACAAGAGGTCAGGCCGCGCAGAGCTCTGCAAGCCGCGTTGTGCTCCACGTGAGGCACCTTGCGCCGCTATCGCGATAGCGGCGCCCAAGGTCTCGATCGTCAGGCTGCTTCGTGCTCGGCCGCCGGGTCGCCGGCGACGAGCAGGACTCGTGCTCGGGGATGAGGGACTCGCAGGCGTAGCGCTCGGTGGCGCGCTGGTCGTAGGGCCCGGGCAGCGTGCCGGTGAGGACGTCGCGGGCGTAGAGGCAAGCCAGGGGACGAAGACCCGGGGTCGGGTCCTCAACCCCGGCGGCATTCGTGGCCAGATCCGTCACGTCAAAGCCGCAGGGTGAGCAGCGCCTTTTCCGGCTTGGCCTCAGCAGGGAACCAGCTCCGTCGCTTCGACACGTGCGCCGTCACTCCGAGAGACGAAGCGGGCCCCCGCTATGTCGCAGACGGTTACCGAAAGCCCTCCATCTCGGAGGGCTTTCGTGCTCTCGAAGGCCTCCGCGACCGCCTCCGTGACCATCGCGGACACGATGAGGGTCCGGGCGACCTTGTCGAACTCGATGCGCAACCCGAACGCCTCGTAGGTCTGGCGCTGATCTCGCGGGGAGCGTCTCGAAGCTGCGCGGCCAGGTTGGGCACTCGCGCGAGCCGAGCCGCGAGGTCGTCCGTCTCAGCCTCGACCTCCTCGGGGCCGAGTTCAGCCAGGTCTTTCTCCGCTGCCGCCAGGTTGCGGTGCTCATCGGCCCCGGCCATCGCCTCCTCGAGCGCGGGTCGTGTTTGAGCTCGCGCGGATCGATCGCGAGGTCGCTGTCCTTGGTGGCCTCGGCCAGGGCGACCGCTGCGGCGCCGGGGCGCAGATGGACGACTTGGGCGCCGATCAGGATCAGCGCGTCGTGGTGCTCGGTGAGCGCGTCGAGTGCGTCGAGCAGCGCTGCCCGCGTGGCGATGAGCAGCTCATTCATCGCCAGGCCCGAATCGTTGACGATCTCGCGGCGACGACCGCGAGCTCGAGCGCAGGCGTATCCGCGTGGCCGGACACGCGAAACCCGGAAGCCCTCCAGCGGGCCATCACGTTCTCTTCCTCAGGGGCGGATCGGGCGACGGCGCCCGCGCAGGGCTGCGGGCCGAAGGAGCCCTCAGCCGCGCCGCATGAGGCGGGTGACGGCGGCCATCAGCTCGCTGGTGCGCTCGGCCTGCTTGCTCGGCTCGGCGCCGATCACGCACGTGCTGGCGTGCTCGTCGAGGAGTTTCAGGGCGACCTTGTCCAAGGCGGCCTGGACGGCTGAGATCTGGGTCAGGATGTCGATGCAATACCGGTCTTGATCGACCATCCGCTGGATGCCCCGCACTTGGCCCTCGACCCGCGCCAACCGAGCTTTAAGCTGATCCTTGGAGTCGGAGTAGCCGCGAACGGGCGTGGTCTCGGATGCGTCAGAGGGGGAGGTCGAAGTCGTCGCGAGCATGCACCGAGTTTAGCGTACCCCTGCGGGGTTCCCGTCCACCGGAGGTTCTTCTGCTGGACCTCGACTTCTTCCGCTCTCAGGTGTCGCGGGATCCGTCGACCGTGGCGCCGAGCCAGTGGTCGAGGCTGTCGATGAGCTCTGCGACGATTGGCCGCAGCGCAACGGCGATCTGTGAGGGCGCTTGCCCAGAGACGCCTCGGCGCCCGGTCTCGTCGGTGATCGTCTGAAACACCCAGGCCAGCCGGTCGGTGCCGTGGAAGTCTGGGCGGGCTTCGTCGAGCAGCCCGAGCGCGTCATCACCACCGTGGAGGAGATCACGGGCGCACCCGCCCGCACCTTCGCTGCGTGGGCTCAGAGAGCACGCCGAGGACTTCTGGGAACGACGGCTTCGGTTGCGCGTGGGCTGGTCGGGGTCGCGAACCATGACCCGGTTTCCGCCGCGCACGACGTAGCGCCAGTACACGTGGTTATCGTTTCTGATCTGGCCGAGCGCGACGACCTTCGAGGGCGAGCTGCACTGACGACAACGGATACGGATACACCCCAGGGGTGTGCTACGGTGGACCGTGTTGGTACCCCCACCCCGTACCCCCAGGAGCAATCGTGATGTGCACCACCGAGAGGATTTACACCGTGCAGGGCATGACCTGCGGCCATTGCGAGCTGTCGGTGCGCGAGGAGATCGAGGAGCTGGCCGGCGTGGAGTCGGCGAGGGCCGATTGCGCGACGGGGCAGCTGACCGTGCGCGGCGACGTCGACGATGCGGCCGTCCGGGAGGCGGTCAAGGCCGCGGGCTATGAGGTGGCGGCGTGATCGCCGCCGTTCCAGGACACGATGAGACGGCGGGAGACGGCTCGTGAACGCCCCGACTCGACTGGTCGCCTTCGCGGCGGCGCTGGCCCTCGCCTTCGGCGGCGCCGCACTGGCCGGCGCGGCGATCGACCCGACCGACAAGCCGTCCGGCGCGGCTGAGACGGGGCATGGCGAAGCCAAGCCCGCCGCTGCGGGTCACCGCGCCCACGACGACGAGGCCGCGCCTGCGGCTGCGACCGCGGGGGCACATGGCGGTCACGCGGCTCCCGGCGTCGCGGCCCGCGGCCTGTCCGTCGAGGACGGCGGCTACGGCTTGGAGATCGACCGTGACTTCTTCGCCGCCGGCCAGACCGCGCCGTTCACCTTCCGCATCAGCGACGATCGCGGCCGCGTCGTGCGCGACGAGTACGAGCTCGAGCACGACAAGGAGCTGCACCTGATCGTCGCGCGTCGCGACACCGCGATCTTCCAGCACGTCCACCCGCGCAAGGGTGAGGACGGCACGTGGACGGTCGACTTGAACCTCCGCGAGCCCGGCGTCTACCGCGCCTACGCGGACTTCAAGATCGACGGCCGGCAGCGCACGCTGGCGACCGACCTGTTCGTCCCCGGCGACTTCAAGCCCAACCGGCTGCCCGCACCCGCGTCCGTCGACCAGGCGGTCGACGACGCCGGTCGTCCGGCCGGCAACCTGGACGTCACGCTCAAGGCACCCGGCGTGCGCGCCGGCCGTGAGACGCCGCTCTCCTTCGCGGTGAGCCGCGACGGGCAGCCCTTCGAGCAGTTCGAGCCCTACCTGGGCGCCAAGGGTCACCTCGTCGCGCTGCGCGAGGGCGATCTGGCCTACCTGCACGTGCACCCCAGCGAGGATGCGCGCGCCGACGAGGTGCCGTTCATGGCCACGTTCCCGACCGCCGGTCGTTACCGGCTGTTCCTGCAGTTCAAGACCGGCGGCGAGGTCCGCACGGTCGCCTACACCCTGGAGGTCTCGCGATGAGTGCCGATGTCGAAACCCGGGAGCGCCTCGAGCTGCCGCTTACGGGCATGACCTGCTCGTCGTGCGCCAACCGCATCGAGCGCAAGCTCAATAAGCTCGAGGGCGTCCAGGCCACGGTCAACTACGCGACCGAGAAGGCGGCGGTCTCCTTCGACTCCGCCCTCGTCAGCACCGACGCGCTGGTCGGGGCCGTGGAGGCGGCCGGGTACAAGGCCCGGCTGCCCCACGCGGGCGGCGACGAGGACCAGGGCGCGATTGAGATCGAGGACCGCCACTTGGTCCAGCTGCGCGGCCGGCTGATCGGCGCCGCGGTGCTGTCGGTGCCGCTGCTCTTGATCTCGATGATCCCGGCCTTGCAGTTCGACTACTGGCAGTGGCTGGCCCTGCAACTCGCCACGCCGGTCGTCTTCTGGGCCGGATGGCCGTTCCATCGCGCGGCGTGGCAGAACCTGCGCCACGGCACCGCGACGATGGACACGCTGATCAGCGTCGGCACGTTGGCCGCATGGGGCTGGTCGGTGGCGGCGCTGTTCTTCCTCGGGGCCGGGATGCCGGGGATGCAGATGCCGATGCAGATCATCCTCGATCGGGGGGCCAGCGCGTCGCATATCTACCTCGAAGCCGCAGGCGTGGTCACGACGCTGATCCTCGCCGGGCGCTACTTCGAGGCGCGCGCCAAGCGCCGCTCCGGCGCGGCGTTGACCGCGCTGCTCGAGCTCGGCGCCAAGGACGTCGCCGTCCTGGACGCCGACGGCTCCGAGCGCCGTGTTCCTGTCGACCAGCTACAGCTCGGCGACCGCTTCGTGGTCCGGCCGGGCGAGAAGGTCGCCACGGACGGGATCGTCGAGGAAGGCTCCTCCGCGGTCGACCAGTCGCTGCTGACGGGCGAGTCGGTCCCGGTCGAGAAGTCTCCCGGCGACGAGGTCGTCGGCGCGACGGTCAACGCCGGCGGACGGCTCGTGATCCGCGCCACCAAGGTCGGCTCTGACACCGCGCTGGCCCAGATCGGCCGCCTGGTCGAGGACGCCCAGACCGGCAAGGCGCCGGTCCAGCGCCTGGCCGACCGCATATCCGGCGTGTTCGTGCCGGTCGTCATCGGCCTGTCGGTGATCACGCTCGGCTTCTGGCTCGGCGACGGGACCGGCCCGACATTCGCGTTCTCGGCGGCGGTCGCGGCGCTGATCATCGCCTGCCCGTGCGCCTTGGGCCTGGCCACGCCGACCGCGCTGCTGGTCGGCACCGGCCGCGGCGCCCAGCTGGGGATCCTGATCAAGGGCCCCGAGGTGCTCGAGTCCACGCGTCGCGTCGACACGATCGTGCTCGACAAGACCGGGACGGTGACCACCGGGCAGATGGGGCTGCTCGACGTGACCCTCGCCGACGGCGTCGACCGTGACGAGGCGCTGCGACTGGTCGGTGCCCTGGAGGACGCCTCCGAGCACCCAATCGCCCAGGCGATCGCCGCGGCAGCCAAGGCGCAGCTCGGCACGCTGCCCGCGGTGGAGGGGTTCGCCAACCGCGAGGGCCTCGGCGTGGAGGGCGTCGTCGACGGCCGCGCGCTGGTCGTCGGGCGCCCCGCGCTGCTGGAATCGGCCCACCCACCCATGCACCTGACCGACGAGCTCGACGCGGCCCGCCGGGGCGCCCAGGCGCTCGGCCAGACGGCGATCGCCGCCGGCTGGGACGGCAAGGCCCGCGCCGTCTTCGCCGTGGCCGACACCGTCAAGGCGACCAGCGCCGAGGCGATCGAGCGGCTCAAGGCGCTCGGCCTGACGCCGATCCTGCTGACCGGCGACAACCAGGACACCGCCGAGGCCGTGGCGGCCGAGGTCGGCATCGACGATGTCATCGCCGACGTGCTGCCCAGCGAGAAGGCCGACGTGATCGTCCGCCTGCAGGGCGAGGGCCGCGTCGTGGCGATGGTCGGCGACGGCGTCAACGACGCCCCCGCGCTCGCGCAGGCCGACCTCGGCCTGGCGATCGGCACCGGCACCGACGTGGCTATCGAGGCGTCTGACCTGACGCTGATCTCCGGCGACCTGCGCGCCGCAGCCGACGCGATCCGCCTGTCGCGGCGGACGCTCGGGACGATCAAGGGCAACCTGTTCTGGGCCTTCGGCTACAACGTGGTGCTCATCCCGATCGCGATGCTCGGGTTCCTCAACCCGCTGTTCGCCGGGGCGGCGATGGCGCTCTCCAGCGCCTTCGTCGTGACCAACTCCCTGCGGCTGCGCGGCTTCCAGGCCGAGCGCTCAGACAGCGGAGTCGCTGCGCCCTAGCAGCACATCCGGCGGGCGACGCGCAGTCAGCGCGTCGCCCGCACTCACCCTTCAGCTTCGAAATACCCAACTCCCGTACCGTTATAAGGACGTTGCACCGACATGCCGCAGCCAATCTCTACGAGCTCGGCCTCTCGTTCGAGACGCGCCTGGTGGCCGACGAGGAGTCTCGTCGTGAGCTCGCCGCACTGTGGCCGATCGGCAGCATTCCCGTGCTCCGCGACGAGACGGCGGATCTCGTCGTGCCGGAATCGACGACGATCATCGAGTACCTCGACGGCCTGACGCCCGACGGATCGCGGCTGATCCCTCGCGTGCCGCGGCGCTGCAGGCGCGGCTGTGGGATCGCTTCCACGACCAGTACATCGCGGCACCGATGCAGAAGATCATCGGCGACGAGCTGCGTCCTGACGGAGGCGGAGATCCCGTGGGCGTGACCGAGGCCAAGGGCACCCTGATAATGAGACCGCCTACACGATCCTCGACGCCCAGCTGGCCTACAGCGACGCGTGGACGGCGGGCTCGACGTTCACCGTCGCCGACTGCGCCGCCGCCCCGACGCTCTTCTACGCCCGCGTGGTGCACCGCTGGAACGAGCAGAAGCAACCCAACATCACGCGCTACTACCGCGACCTGATGCACCGGCCGTCGGTGGCGAGGGTCGTCGACGAGGCGCGCCCCTACCGCGAGGTCTTCCCCCTGCCGTGGCCCGCCGATGCCGACGACCACCAAGCTGGTGGCTGATCCTGAGGCGCAGCCCGGAGAGTTGCGGCCCCTCCGCAGCACGATTTGATCGAGAGCGCCGACGCCGTTCCGCGCCTGCGCTTGGTCGATTCACTGCGCGCGCCGCAGGCTCGCCTTCATCGGCGTAGCCCTCGCGAGTCCCCGCGATGATCGGCCTCACCCCTGACCTCACCGCCGTCACCGTCGTCGACCACGGCGTGCTCGGGCTCGCCTTTGCTGACGGTCTCCCCGGCGAAGTCGATGTCCTCGATCGCATGCGAGGACCTGTGCTCGAGACGCCCGAACCGCGGAGGGGTTTGCGAGGGCCGCTCTTGATTGAGAGAGTGGGACGGTCGCCTGGCCGGGTGGCGCGGACCTCGCGCCCGACACGCTCTATGAGCGCGTCCGCACCGGCATCTGGCCCGGGCAAGGACGTCGCCGCCTTATCGTCCGTCGCGAGCTCCTGGGCCCGGACTAGGATGGCGGCCCGTGGCTCGGTAGGTTGTCTGCGGTCACGGGAGAGGAGTCGCAGTGGTCGCAGCAGACGAACGAGCCGGCGTCGAGCAAGACCGGCCGAGAGGACGGATCGCCCTTGTGCTCGCCGGCGGTGGCGCTCGGGGCGCCTACGAGATGGGCGCGTTGTCGGTGCTGGCGCCGGTGTTGGAGGAGCGCGGCGAGCAGGTGGAGATCGTCGTCGGGACCAGCGTCGGCGGGATCAACGCGGCGTATCTGGCCGCGAACGCGCACCGGCCGCTCAGCGAGGCGGCCGCGGGCGGCATCGAGGTGTGGCGCGGCCTGCGGCATCGCAGCGCGATGCGCTCGTTGCTCTCGCCGGGCTCGATCACCCGATTCTGCCGCTTCGTCGGCACCTTTCTGGGCCTCCCGGTGCAGGCGGTGTCCAGCCTGCTCGAGACGGCTCCCCTGCGAAAGACGCTCGACCGAATCATCGAGTTCAAGCGGATCAGCGACAACCTCGCCGATGAGAGCACGTCGCTGAAGACCGTCGGCGTCGTCGCGACGTCGTACGAGACCGGGCGCAGCATCGTCTTCTGTCAGGGCGGTGCGACGCCACCGGTGGACGAGGAGCGGGCGATCGACTACGTCGCAGCTCAGATCACGAGCGTTCACGTGCTCGCCTCGGGAGCCATCCCGGTCGTCTTTCCCGCCGTCGAGGTCACCGAGCCCGCGTCGTGTCGGGGCTGGTACGGAGATGGCGGCGCGCGACTCAACGCCCCGTTGAACCCGGCGCTCGCGTTCGGCGCCGAGCGGGTCATCGTGATCGGCCTGAACTCCGCCGCCGTCCCCGACGAGGCGCCGGT
>JAABUS010007452.1_pt1 | contig 12558 bp, 10 predicted proteins | sample 5560161 | NCBI WGS metagenome assembly JAABUS01 (sample SAMN10711885, study PRJNA513376) | rock metagenome | isolation source: Antarctica rocks | place: Antarctica: Victoria Land, Trio Nunatak nord | collected 2016-01-04 | reverse complement strand
GGCGGTCTCGGGGACCAGGGGGCTAGCGGTCTGCCGTCACCGAGTGGCAGATGCCACCACTCCAAGATACAAGGGGCTTTCTGGTCGGCTTCGCCGTCCTTCGGACCCTGCATCGGCGCGGCGGGGAGCGAGACCGTTGTCGTAGGGGCGACGTTTACGAGCCCGGCCGCCGCAGCGGCCATCGCCCCGCAGGGCGATAACGGTGGCCATTACCAAATCGATTCCATTGAACGAACCGATCGGCGAGACCGTGGCGCCTGATGGCTCGGACAAGGAAAGCCATGTCCCTACGATGACGGCCGGTGGCGGCCCACCCGCCGACGCTGTCTACTCCACCACCAGTCCAGAGACATGCTCGTAGAACGGGTCGCCGGGGCCGATCGCGCCACGGGCGACCGGCTGGCCGGTCCGGGACGACTTGTAGAGGGCGGTGAGGAACTCGATCGTCGGGCGGACCGCCGCGGCATGGGCCGGTGGCTGCTGCCCGGATTCGAGCGCGTCCAGCACGTCGCTGAGCTGGGCGGCGTGGCTGGACCGCGTGTCGGTCTCCGGGGGCCAGCCGGCGAGGGCGTCCTCCTGGCCGTCGAGCGCTGTCAACGTCCAGTCGGCGTTGCCGTAGCCGTAGAGCCCGGTCACCTCGACGGTCGCCCGCTGGAAGTCCAGCCGCAGCCGCGTCTCCTGCCGGGGCGAGAGGACGCTGCTGACGACCGAGGCCAGCGAGCGGTCGGCGAACCGGACCATGCCCAGCGCGACGTCCTCGACCTCGATCTCGCGGTCGAGCGTCTCGGCGATGCCGGTGACCTCGGTCCAGTCGGAACTCAGCGAGAGCATCAGGTCGATCAGGTGGATGGCGTGACCCATGCTGACGCCGCCCAGCTCCGATGCCCAGGTCCCGCGCCAGGGGACGGCGTAGTAGGCGGCGTCGCGGTACCACGTCGTCGCGCAGAGCGAGACGGTGTGCCGGCCGAGCTGGCCGCTGGCGATCATCTCCCGCACCCGTTTGGCCGCCGACCCGAAGCGCCACTGGACGACGCTGACGCAGGCCCGGCCGGTCCGTTCCTCGGTCGCGACGATCTCGTCCAGCTGCCGGAGCGAGGCACAGAGCGGCTTCTCGCAGAGCACCGACGCGCCGGCCTCCAGTGCCTCGATAATCAGCGGGAAGTGGAGGGCGGGCGGCGTGCAGATGTGGACGAGGTCGGGCCGCTCCCGCTCCAGCATCTCCGTGGCGGAGGTGTACGAGCGTGGTATGCCGTGCTTCTCGGCGAAGGCCTGGACGCGGTCGGCGTCGATGTCGACGGCTGCGACGCGCTCCACGCGATCGCCGGCGGCGTCCCACGCCGCCGTGTGCTGCCCGGCGATCCCGCCCGTTCCAATAATGGCGACTCTGGTGGTCATCGTGCTCCTCAGTCTTCCTGACGGCGGTTTGCGGGTGTTGTATGGGGGGAACCGGCGATGCGGTAGCCAGGAGACAATGGCTGACCGTGAGTAGTCCCCACCCCCAGCTCCTCCCCGGCTCCCCGTCGCGCTCCGATCGGCTGAAGCCGACCGTCGGCTGCGACGGGCTCGCTTCGCTGCCCAGGGAGGGGAGAACTGGCGCAACGGGACCGCAACCGTCCGTGGCGAATGACGCCTGACGCGCCGCTAGAGCACGTCGCTCGCGAACCGGTCTCTCATCTGTCGCATGACGTCGTCGGCATCACGCGACCAGATCTCCTCGTTGAAGATCTCGACCTCGATCGGGCCGGTGTAGCCTTGGGCGTCGACGGCCTCACGGAGACGCCGGTTCTCGACGACGCCGTCGCCCATCATGCCGCGGCTCATCAGCGGCTCGAGGTTGGGAGACAGCCAGTCGTTGACGTGGAACCCGACGATCCGGCCAGCGGCGCGCTCGATCTCGGCGTAGACCGCCGGGTCCCACCAGACGTGATAGATGTCGATGACGACGCCGACCTGGGGCGTGTCGAATGCCGCCGCGAGGTCATTGGCCTCGCTGAGCAGCGAGATGACCGACCGGTCGGCCGCGAACGCCGGGTGGAGCGGCTCGATCCCGAGCACGACGCCCTGCTCCTCGGCGTACGGGATGATCGCCTCGATGCCCTCCTGAACCATCCGGCGCGCCTCATCGATCGCGCGGACGCCGCTCAGACCGCCGCAGACCATGACGAGGACCTCGGCACCGAGCGTGGCGGCCTCATGGATCGCGCGCCGGTTGTCCTCGATGTTGATGGCGCGTTGCTCCCGCGTCGGAGCCGGGAACATGCCCCCCCGGCAGAGGCTCGACACGCGCAGGCCCGATTCGCGGACGATCTTCGCGGACCGCTCGAGCCCGGTCTCCTCGACCTTGTCCCGCCACAGGGCTATCCACGGGACCTCATGCCGGAGGCACCCCTCGACCGCCTCGGGCAGCGACCATCGCTGCGTCGTCTTCTGGTTGAGACTCAACCGGCCCATGCCATCCGCCATGATCTACTCCACTCCCGCGAGCGCGAGGAACTGCCGCATCCGGCGCGACGCCGTCTCGGGGTCATGGAACAGGCTGGCCGCGTCCGCCAGGCGGAACAACTCGCTGAGATGCACGACCGACCGGGTACTCTGCTGGCCCCCGACCATGTGGAAGTGGTCCTGGTGCCCATTGAGCCACGCCAGGAAGACGACACCCGTCTTGTAGAAGCGGGTCGGGGTCCGGAAGATATGGCGCGAGAGCGGCACGGTCGGAGCGAGGATGGCCCGATACCGATCCAGGTCGCCGGCGTCGAAGGCGGCCAGCGCCGCGCCCGCCGCCGGGGCGATCGCGTCGAAGATCCCGAGCAGGGCGTCGCTGTAGCCCTGCCCGTCGCCCTCGATCAGCTCGCTGTAATTGAAGTCGTCCCCCGTGTACATCCGCACATGCGGCGGCAGGCGGCGGCGCATCGCGATCTCCCGGTCCTTGTCGAGCAGCGAGATCTTGATCCCGTCGACCTTGTCGGGGTGCGCGTCGATCACCCGGAGGCAGTTGTCCATCGCGACATCGAGGTCCTGGCTGCCCCAGTAGCCGGTCAGGGCCGGGTCGAACATGTCGCCCAGCCAGTGCAGGATCACCGGCTGGCGGACCTGCGACAGGATCCGCCCGTAGACGGCGGCGTAGTCGTCGAACGTCCGGGCGGCGGCGGCGAGGGCGCGGCTCGCCATCAGGATGATCTGACCGCCCTCGCCTTCGACGAACGCGCACTGCTCCTCGTAGGCGGCGATGACCTCACCCATCGTCAGATCGGTCGACGGCACGAGCTGGTCCGTGCCCACGCCGGAGGCGACGTGCCCGCCGACGGTGTTCGCCTCCGCGATCGAGCGACGGATCAACTCTCTGGACATGGTCCAGTCCAGCCCCATGCCGCGCTGGGCGGTGTCCATCGCCTCGGCGACGCGCAGACCCAGCGACCACAGGTAGCGGCGGTAGGCGAGGGTCGCCTCCCAGTCCAGGCTGGCGCCGAGCGTCGGGTCGATGTCGGCGAGCGGGTCGGCGACCACATGGGCCGCCGCGAAGGCGATGCGCCTGATCGGTGGCGGGAAGGACAGGCCATGCGTCGCGGCCGGACCCACCAGATACCGCTCGGTGGTCCCGTCGGCCCGGGGAAGGGTCAGCTGCGTCGTCGGGCTCATGATGGCCATGTCTAGGCTCCCGCCACTGGCTGCGCCACGCGTCCGTCGACCAGGCTGGACGCCGTCGGGACCATGAGCGGCTCGACGTCAACCCAGCGGCGCTCCCGCCAGGATTTCAGGCCGAGCTCGGCGAGCTGGACACCCCTGGCGCCCGCCATGAAGCCATAGGGCCAGGCCTCGTCGAAGGCGACGTGCCGGAGGAACATCTCCCACTGGACCTTGAATGCGTTGTCGAAGATGGTGTTGTTGGGGGTGTCCTGCCAGTCGTCGAAGTATCCGTGCGGATCGTCGATGTCCGGGTTCCAGACCGCCTTCGGGGTGGAGACGCGGTGCTGGGTCCGGCACTGCCTCAGCCCGGCGACGGCGCTGCCTTCGGTGCCGTCGACCTGTAGGGTGAACAGTTCGTCACGATAGACGCGGACGGCCCATGACGAATTGATCTGGGCGATGATCCCGCCCTCGAGTTCGAAGGTGGCGTAGGCGGCATCGTCGGCGGTGACGGTGTACGGTCGGCCCGCCTCGTCGAACCGCTCCGGAATGTGGATGGCGCCCCGGCAGCTCACGCTCCGCACATCGCCGAAGATGTCGTCCAGGACGTAGCGCCAGTGGCAGAGCATGTCGACGATGATCCCGCCGCCATCCTCCTTGCGATAGTTCCACGACGGGCGCTGGCCCGGCTGCCAGTCCCCCTCGAAGACCCAGTACCCGAACTCGCCCCGGACCGACAGGATCTGGCCGAAGAACCCGCTCCGGACCAGACGCTGCAGCTTCATCAGGCCCGGCAGAAAGAGCTTGTCCTGAACCACGCCATGCCTGATACCCGCCTGCTCGGCCAGCGCGGTCAGTTCCAGCGCCTCCCGCAGGTCGACCGATATGGGCTTCTCGCAGTAGACGTTCTTCCCGGCGGCGATCGCCTTGCGGACGCTCTCGGCGCGAAACTCCGTTCGCTGCGCATCGAAGTAGACCGTGTCCTGCTCGTTGGCCAGCGCGTCGTCGAGGCTGGTCGTCCAGCGCTCGACGCCATTGGCCCGCGCGAGCCGGGCGAGCTTCTCCTCGTCGCGGCCGACCAGGATGGGATCGACCTCGATCCGGTCGCCATTCGCGCCGGTGATGCCGCCCGCGGCCCGGATCGCGGCGACCGATCGGATCAGGTGCTGATTGGTGCCCATCCGACCGGTCACGCCGTTCATGATGACGCCGATGCGTGTCGTTGCCATGGATCGTGTCTCCCCTGGTTCAGGACGCCTGGTGGCCGGCCGCGACCGCGGCGGACGCTTCGATCTGGGCGAGGTAGGAGCCCTTCGCTCCCCGGTTGTGCTGGATCGCCAACTGACGGACCGTATCGGCGTCCCCGCGCTCGAGGGCCGCGACGATCTCGTGATGCTCGGCCTGCGCGGTTTCCATCCGGTAGGCCACCACGTTGTAGTGGCGCCGGACGCGCTCCCACTGGGCGATCGCCCGCTCGGTCATGTCCTCGAGCATCGCCATCCCGGTCGCGTGGGCGATCGCCTGGTGGAACTCCGAGTTGAGCCGTGCCCACTGCTCAGCGTCACCGGCGAGCATCGCGGTGTCCATCGTCGCCAGGTGCTGGCGCAGGGACGTTCGCTTGTCAGCATCGAACCGCTCGGCGGCGATCGGCATCGTGACGAACTCCAGCCCCTCCATGAGCGAGAAGACCTCGATCACGAGGTCGGTGGAGATGGGCGCGACCGTCACCCCCATGTGCGGCACGGTCACGACCAGGCGTTCGGCATGGAGCGTTTGCAGGGCCTCGCGAACGGGAATATGGCTGACGCCAAGCTGGCGCGAGATCTCGTCGATGACGAGCCGCTGGCCTGGAGCGAACTCGCCGGACATGATGCCGTCGCGCAACCATTCATAGACGAGTTCCTGTTTGGTTCGGTGCAACTGCCGCATCATCGACCGGGCTCCCTCACGACGACACTACTCGTGACGCTTGAAAATAATGCGATTCGTTTCAGGCACCGAAACCGGATGGGATTCGGTCTCCACCCTGGAACCCGGCGCGGGGAACCTCGTCAGACGCTCCGCGACGTGAGCCAATCGGTTCCTGGTGTGAGGGTGACGACGCCCTCGGGCAGGTAGGTGTCGAGCCGGCCACACATCCCGATCCCAGTGTGGTCGCCCGCCGGACGCAGTTCATCGATGCGGGCCGCCCCCAGCAGCTCCGTCCGGCCCGCGGCGACCTCGTCCAGACGCGCCCCGATCAGCTGCGCCTCGACCAGCGCCGCGCCGCGCCAGCGCGCGCGCCAGTCGTCGACCCGCGGCCGCTTGAGCCGGACGGCCGCTTCGAGGAAGTGTCGCAGCGGGGAGAACTCTCCGGCGTGGGCGGCCTCCCGCAGGGCGACGAACCCCTCCACGGCGAGATCCCGGCGTCGCATCGCCTGGGCTAGCCGGTCGGCTTCGGTCCCGTCCGGCAGGGTCGCGACGCTGGCGTAGCGGGCGGGGTCGTCGAGGTACTCGGGCGGGAAGGCGAGGACGGCGTCGCCCGCTTCCGGAAGCCCCGCGTTCTGCATCACGACCGTGATCTCGAGGTCTCCGGTCGTGACGAGCCGGTGGATCAGGCCGGGCTCGAACCAGACGATCACTCCGGGGGACAGGTCGAAGTCCGCGATGCCGCGCTCGATGCTGAGCGTCTCGACGCGACCGCTCCCCTGCGTGACGACGTAGGCCTCGGCGCTGGCGAGGTGCATGTGCGGACTGCCGCCGAGCTGGCCGTCCGGGGTAGGGGAGTCGTAGACGCGGAGATGGCTCAGGCCGACCGCCGCCGGGAAGGGCGGGACGCCCATCGAGTTCTGCCCGGATTCGGTCATGTGGCCGCGCTCCTTTCCGGGTCGGATGAACGGTCCCCGTCCGGCTCGGCGACGTAGCGCTCGAACTGGCGCCGGACATCCGCGACCTGCCACATGCCGTCATGAACCAGGATCCGGTAGCGCAGGCTGAGCGCCTCGCCCGCGCCAAGCGGCATCGGTTCATGGAACAGGATGGCGGCGTTGAGGAAGTTGCCGGCGCCACTGCCGGTGTACCAGGGCGTCGGGTGGCGCGGGTTGGATGGGTGGTCGAGGATCGCGACGCCGGCCGACCGGTCGGCGCCGCCGTCGATCGGGCCGCTGACATCGCACCACGGCGCCGTCTCGCCGAGCAGGAAGCCGTCCGTGACGTGGTCGCCGATGGTGCGCTGGGTCGGGTGCCAGAGCGAGGTCGCCCGGAACGCCACGCCACCGTAGCCACCCCAGGTCGTGTAGGGGGTGCGGTCCAGCGTGACATCGCGGGTCGGTCGCAGGGTCGTCGCCAGATCAATCTGCGTCGCATCACCGGTCAGCCGGATCGAGAAGCGACGCTGTTCCGAGATGAGCGGCGCCGCCTGCCCGCTCGCGATCCAGTCCAGATCGAGGTCGATCACCGTCGTCGCCACATCCGGGTGCGAGACGCGGGGGGTGCCGGCGACGTGCTGGGAACCGTAGCCGTCACGCTCCTCCCAGAAGTTCTGGCCGTCGACGAACTTGAAGGTGAACCACAGGCCGCGGTGCCAGAGATGATCGAACGGCTCGACCAGCGTCATGCTCGCGCCACTCGGCGTGGTGACCGGGTGAAAGTATGGCTTGGGCGCGGACGCGTAGTCGAGCGTCGCCACCGACTGCTTCCCGGGCTGAGCCGCGACCGCGATCTGCCGGCCGATGTCATGTTCGACGTGCATCGATCACCCTCTTGGCCAGTGGGGAGCGCCAGGCGCTCCCCACTGGCGTCGTAGCAAGCCGTCGCGTCTCTAGGAGATCAGGCCGATCTCTCTCGCTCGCTCGGACGCGGCCTCGACCCACGTCGGCAGGCCGACCCCGTTGAGTTCCTCGACATAGCTGCCCCACTCCTCGAAGGAGCGTTGGCCATTCGCGAAGGCGAACTCGCCCTCGGCGCGGAGCCGCGTGAAGTCCGCCGAGATCTCGGCCGGTGGCGGTGGCAGCGGCGCGAACTGGGTCAGGTCGACTTTCGGCAACTGCTGCGCCTGAGCCAGGATCTCCGGCACGTTGACCGTCTGGCCGTTGGTGTGTTGGGTCACCTCGGCGTAGCGGGCGTTGAACTCGGTGTCGCTGCCGACGTAGGCGAAGGGACAGAGCTGCCGGTTCTGGACCGATTCGAGGCTGGTGTCCTGGGTGATGGTGCCGTCCGGGTTCTTCTGATAGTTGGTGCCCTCGAGACCGAACGCCGTGCGCTCGTAGCCGCCGGTCGCGAACCACTCGAAGAGCCGGGCGGCCGCCTCGCCCTTGCCGGCGTCGGCCGCTTGCTGCGACAGGCCGTACATGGTGCCCGCCGCGTTGTACCCGCCGCTCGCGGACAGACCGGTCGGGCCGATGGGCGGGTTGATGATCTTCAGGACGCCGGTCGGGTTGGCGGCGGCGAACTGGCTGTAGCCCTGGTAGCAGTAGTTGGCGCACCAGTCCTCCTGGAAGATGCCGATCCGGCCGGCCTTCCACTTGCTCAGCCGGTCCTCACCGGTCTGGGCCGTCCAGTCCGGGTCGATCACTCCGGCCGCCTGCATCCGCGCGATGAACTCGAGCGCCTGCCGCCGGTTCTCCGTGGTCGACATCGGCACGAGCTGGTTGTCGACCACCGCCCAGTCGCCGAGGGCGCCGAACGCCGCGAGGATCGGATCGAAGTTGCTGAATTCGCCGTCGGAGTTCACCGAACTCGTCCAGCCGTAGGTGTCGTTCTGGCCGTTTCCGTCAGGGTCCTGCGTGGTAAAGGCCTGCATGACGGCGAAGTACTCTTCGGTCGTCGTCGGCACGGCGAGCCCGAGCCGGTCCAGCCAGTCCTGCCGGATGCTGACGACCGTCTTGAACGGATCGGTCGTGCTTCGGACGAGACCATAGTGCGTCCCGTCGAACGTTCCGATCTGGGCCAGCTCGTTGACGCGATAGTTGGTCGCGTAGGTCGGCATCGTGGCCACGTAGGGTTCCCAGTCGGCGACGAGGCCCTGGTTGACGAGGTTGCTCATGATGTCGGGCGGCGTCGTGAACACGTCGGGCAGGTCATTGGCTCCGGCGAGGGTCTGGAGGCGGGAGTCGTACTCGCTCGGCGCCGTCACCCAGTTGATCTGCAGGTCGATGTTGAGCTCGTCGCGGATGGCCTGGACGAGGAACCAGTCGCCCGGCGGCGGCCCGACCTCCTGGGAGCGGACCGTCGTCATCAGGCTCAACTCGACGGTGTCCTGCAATCGCATCGGATTCGCGACGCGATCGGAATCCCGGGCCGTCGCGCCGGCCGCGAACTGGGCGCTCAGGATCAATACGAGCGCGAGGATCGTCGCGAGGCGGAACGGATTGGGCCGTCCTGATGTGGCGTGGGTCGGGGTCGTCATCTTCCTGATCCTCCTTGATCACATACCGGGATCACATACCGGGATCACATACCGGGATCACATACCGGCTGGGCACCGACCGTTCGGTGCTTCCACTGATGACACGGCGCGCGAACCTTGACAAGTCCCGCGCTAGCCCTTGACTGAACCGATCAGCACCCCCTTCGTGAAGTGACGTTGCAGGAACGGGTAGACGACCAACATGGGAGTGAGCGCAATGATCACCGCGGCAGCGCGAAGCGCCTGGATCGGCATCTGGTTGCCGGTGGCCACGTCCACGAACTCGCTGGTGTTTCCGGACTGGAGGATCTCGCGCAGGACGACCTGCAGCGGCTGCTTCTCCGGGGTGGTGATGTAGAGGATGGCGTCGAAGAACGAGTTCCAGTGCGCGACGGCATAGAACAGCCCGATCGTCGCGAGGATGGGTTTGGAGAGCGGCAGGATGATCTGCCGGAAGACCTGCCAGTCCGACGCGCCGTCGACCTTGGCCGCGTCCCGCATGTCATCCGGCAGCCCTTCGAAGAAGGCTTTCATGACGATGAGGTTCCAGGCACTGACCAGGTTGGGAAGGATCAGCGCCCAGTAGGAATCGATGAGTTGCAGGTCGCGGACGAGGATGTACGTGGGGATGATGCCGCCGTTGAAGAGCAGCGTGATCAGCACCAGGATCAGCAGCGGCTTGCGCAGGCGGAAGTGCGTCAGGGACAGCGGGTACGCCATCAGCGTCGTCACGAGGAGGTTCAACGCCGTGCCGAAGACCGTGATCCCGATCGACACCCCGAACGCGCGCGGCAGGCGCCACGAGGAGAGCAGTTGATCGTAGCCAGCCAGGGTCATGCTGTCGAGCGACGGAAACAGGGTCCCGTTGGTCCGTGACCACACCTCGAACGGGGTGACCGACATGGCGATGATGTACCAGAACGGGACGATGAGCGAGATCAGTGCCAGGATCGCGAGGACGAAGACATCGAAGACGCGATCACCTCTGGTGATGTACATCCTGACAATCCTCCAGGATCAGCGAGCGGAAGCCAGCACGGGCGGTTGCTACCAGATGATGCCCTTGCCGGTGAAACGTCTCGCCAGCCAGTTGCAGCCGAAGATCAGGATGAAGCTGATGACGCCCTTGAAGAGGCCCACCGCCGCGGCCGTGGAGTACTGGAACCCCTGGATGCCCTGGCGGTAGACCCAGGTGTCGATGATGTCGCCGACCCCATAGACGGCGGGGTTGTACATGATGAAGACCTGCTCGAACCCGGCGCTCAGCAGTGAGCCGAGGTTGAGCAGCGAGACCAGCGCGACGACCGGAAGGATGCTCGGTAGACTGATGTCACGGATCTTTCGGAGGCGGCTGGCGCCGTCGACAGAGGCGGCCTCGTAGAGATCCGGGGAGACGTTGGCGAGCGCGGCGAGGTAGATGATCGCGCTCCAGCCGACTTCCTTCCAGAGACCCGACCCGACCAGGACCGTCCGGAACCAGGCGGGATCGGCGAGGAAATTGATCGGGCTCACGTTGAACGAATCGAGCCCCTTGTTGAAGAGCCCGTTGCCGCTGGACAGCAGGGCGAGCATGACGCCGTAGATGACCACCCAGGAGAGGAAGTGCGGGAGATAGGTGATCGTCTGGACGCTCTTCTTGAACCAGCCGATCCGCACCTCGTTGATGAGCAGGGCCAGCACGATTCCGGCGGGGATGCCGAACGCGAAGCGGTAGAGGCTGATGAGCAGCGTATTTGTGAGCACGTTGAAGAAGAACGTCGACTCGAAGATCTCGCGAAAGTTCTGCAGGCCGACCCACGGACTGCCGAGCATCCCGTCCAGGACCCGGTATTCCTTGAAGGCGATGATCGTGCCCGCCATCGGGACGTACCGGAAGATGAGGAAGTAGAGGATGCCTGGCACCACCATGAGGTACAGAATCCACTGCGAACGCATCTCGGCCACGAGACGCTCGCGCAGGGATCTGGTCCGCGGAATGGATCGGGAACCAAACCCCGTCGCCGCTGCGTCGCCGGCACTCGTCGCCATCGTCTCTCCTTGCCGTCCAGGAGCGCTACGCCGCGCTCGACCCTGGCACATCACCCTGACGATTGCGGCGGAGCGCTCCCGGTGCGCGTCACCCCTGACGTGGATGGGCGTGTTGTGCGCCGATCATACATCATATATTTGATCTGACAAGTGATCTGGTGCGTCTGGGTGCGATGCGGGCCGAAGCTCGGCTGACCGGCCGGCGAGCATTTGATGGGATTGTTCGTCAATCCTTCAGTAGACAGTATTTCAGGACCACTCACCGACGCGCGATCGGTCGGTCCCGCCCCGACGGGCAGCGAAGCGTGCCGGCTGAACGACATTGGTAGCGAGCAAGAGGTCCGGGAGTCGAGCACCGCAATCGGGATCTGTCGAGTGGCAACCAAGGTCGAATCAAATGTCATTCAGCTGGACCCTTATTGAGATTGCGGATGTACTTCGGTGCTCATCGTGACGCTTCGCGCCGTTCCTGAGCCCGGTCCCTTCAGGGCCGGGCTGCGCCGCCAGCGAAGCGAGAGGCGCCCTGACGCCGCCAACCAGCACATCGCCTGACCACCGGACTATTTTCGCAATCTCAATTAGGGCCGGTCTGCCGTTGATTCAGTTCCGATACGTGCTCATGGCTGACTGCGCATGGAGACAGTGGAACTGGATGGGGCCAGCGTCGTACCGGCCCTGTTGAAGTCGATGAGATCATTGTCCTTGCCCGGACTCAGTCGCTACGCGAGATTGCGATACGCTATGTGGATTCACAGAAGCCTTGTCGCCGCGTGATGCGCCAGCTGGGCGGCGGTGGGCAGGCTTCGCCGTCGAGAACCTCGCGGCGCTGCGCACCTCGCCCTGAACCTTCTCCAGCGGGAATGCTTTGCCAGGATCGGGAACAAGGCCGGGCGCCCCAAGGCCGGCTGGGACGAGGTCAATCTCCTCGCCGCCCTGGCATCTTGAGACGCGATCGCCCTGGGTAGCCAGCTGTTGGGCAATAGTTGCTCATGTAGTATATGTACGCTGCAAGACCTGCCAGCAATGGCGTATCCCACGACCAGGCCGTCCATGGAGCACCCTGGCTCGAGTCCCGCCATGAGGCGGCACAACCTACCGTCCCAACCTACGGAGTTGCTCGGACGGTCCGACGACCTCGAGCGCATCCGCGCACTCCTCGTCGGGCGGCAGACCCGGCTCCTGACGATCACCGGCTCCGGTGGCATCGGCAAGACCCGCCTCGCAGTCGCGGCCGCCGAGGCAGCGTTGGACGACTTCGCGGGCGGCGCCTGGTTCGTCGACCTCGCGGCCATCGCCAACCCGGACCTCGTCGACTCGGCCATCGCGACGACCCTCGGGGTGCGCGAGACGGCCCAGGCCACCCCGCGCGAGGCGTTGGTGGCCTCCCTGGGCGCGGCCGGCGCGATGCTGCTGGTCCTGGACAACTTCGAGCACCTCCAGGCGGCTGCCCCGAGCGTTGACGCCCTGCTGGCGATCTGCCCCGAGCTGATCGTCCTCGTGACCAGCCGCGAACCGCTCCG
>JAABUS010007448.1_pt1 | contig 12562 bp, 13 predicted proteins | sample 5560161 | NCBI WGS metagenome assembly JAABUS01 (sample SAMN10711885, study PRJNA513376) | rock metagenome | isolation source: Antarctica rocks | place: Antarctica: Victoria Land, Trio Nunatak nord | collected 2016-01-04 | reverse complement strand
TCCTTTTATATAAACTACAAGCTAAAGCAGGGACGATATTTTTAGGCGGAGGGCTTTATGCCGCTTATGGTATTGCCGGCAGATATACTTTGTCGGGGATTATTTATGATTCACCAATTGATGGTACTAACAAAGTATCTTTCGGAAACAATGAAAACAGCGACTATAAGCGCACAGATTATGGTTTGAACTTGCGGGCAGGAATCCGTTTGCTGCATGGGATTGGTTTTGAGCTGAACTATGAATACGGTTTGAGAAATATTGCAACGCCCGGGGTTTATGACGATGCCAATATCAAAACCCGGAACAAAGTTTTTGGAATCGCTGTTTCTTACCTCTTTAAAAAAAGCTGATACTTCTTTTACCAATGAAAAAACTGATCCTGATCCGGCATGCCGAAGCTGAACCGGAAACAAGTATTATCACGGATTTTGACCGCGCCTTAACCGATTCCGGCAAAAAGGAAGCAGCAAAAACGGCGGCTTTTTTATTAAATAAATGTGCTGCCCCGGAAACTATAGTCAGCAGCCCGGCCTTACGCGCTTTAGCTACAGCCAAAATTTTTGCGGCTACTTTTGGCATGGATGAAGTAAAAAGCAATCAAAAAATTTATGAGGCTGATGCCGGTTCCCTGCTTCAGATAATTACTCAATTGGATAGCCGGTATGCGGTTGCGGCTTTGGTTGGGCACAATCCCGGAATCAGCAACCTGCTTTATTCTTTGACTGACAAAATCACAACCATACCTACCGCCGCTTGGGCAGAGGTTGAATTAGAAGCAGAAAGTTGGGACGAAGTGAGCGCTGCTACCGGAAAGCTGCTTCAATATCAACATCCTTAAAAAAACTATCGGACCAAGTTGTAAGATTTGCCGGGCAAAGCACGCACCAAGCCCTGCATTTCCAGGTTTAACAGGTTCATGGCCAAAATGCTGACCGGCAAATTAGTTTTGATAGAAAGATCATCAATACCGGTTTGACCGTCGGCTTGCAAGGTTTCAAATATCTGTTTTTCGTTTGCCGTTAAATCCAGGGGAAATAATAACTGCTGTTTTTTTACCGGCAAAACGTTGTCCAGCCAGCCCAATTGTTCGGCCAGATCAGCATAACTCGTCAGCAATCCGGCTTTGTTGAACCGTACCAAAAAATTGCACCCTTCCGAAAATTCATCGCCAATCCTTCCTGGAAAAGTAAAAACATCGCGGTTGTACGAGTTGGCAATTTCTGCCGTAATCAAAGCACCGCCTTTAATGCTGGCCTCTACCACAATCGTTGCATCTGCCATTCCTGCAATTATTCGGTTTCTTTTTGGGAAATTTTCCCGGTCAGGATTGGATTCTGAAGGAAATTCCGTCAGCAATCCTCCGTTTTCTATCATTTTTTCTGCGGTATTACGATGCACGGCCGGATAAAGACGGTCTAAACCATGACCAAGAATACCGATTGTAGGCAAATGATGTTTTACACAAGCTTTGTGTGCACAGATATCAATGCCGTAAGCCAGCCCGCTAACCACCGTTACCTGATGGTTTTTTAGCGAGCCGATCAATTCTTCGCAAAGCTGCCGACCATAATGGGTAGCCTTGCGGGTACCCACAATGCTAATGATACGTTGCCTGTTCAAATCCGCATTACCGTGATAAAACAGCATCATTGGCGCATCGATACAGCTTTTTAACCTTTTTGGGTAAGCAGCATCCGTAAAAAAAATAGCCCGAATTTTATTTTTTTCGATGAATTTGATTTCCTTTTCTGCCCTGCTAAAACAACCCGCATTCAAAATGGAAGCCGTCATTTTTGGGCCGATCCCGGGTATCTGCAATAGTTTTTGACGCGGTGTTTTAAATATCTCTTCTGCACTTCCGCAATAACTGATTAAATTTTTGGCAAGTACATCGCCTATTCCGGGAACAAATGTTAAGGCAAGCTGATTTAGTAAGGACATAAATACTTTCGCCTAAATTAAAAATTTATTTTAGAAGTATAAGAACCTGCCTAACTTTTGTTCAATATATTTTAAATGCTTCTTTTATCGCATAAAAACATGAACATATATACTATTTGTACCAATTTAAAATACGTACTCAAATTTTTAGGCATAAAAGAAGTACTGAAAACTTCTCCGATTTAAATTTAAACAGGTTTTAGGGGCGATGCTTCTTTTGCAAGTTAAAATTCAAACAGGCGTCTGAACTATTTGCAGCTTGTAGAATGGCAAATCAGAAGTACTATGTTCAATTTACCAATATGCCACAAACACAAATTAAAATCAAGCACCTCAATTGTATTGTGCCAAGTAAATTTTACAGTTAGTTTTTCTATAGTCAAATCTTTTTATAATTAAAGTCAGTAAATCTTTTTTCAAGTAATACTTTGAGTTCTTTAGAATTGGATTTTAATCCGTTTTCGGAAATGCTAATTGCTGTTCCGAAAGAACTATAATTTGCTTGAACAAGCTTTCTTTTGAAAATATTTTTTTGTCTTGCAATATATTCTTCCGGATTTTTAACAATCAAATTTATAAACCTGTTATTAAATACTCTGGATTCTTTTATTGCTGTAACGTCTGTCCAGGGAACAAAACCTGCACTAATACCACTTGAATTATCAACGATACCTTTATCTGAAATAATGAGTCCAGGAGAATTATCGTTCAATTTTTTAAAAGCAAAAATTGCTGCAATTCCTAAAAGTAAGACAGTTGCAATTCCTAAAATAAAATTTATTGTTGGGTACTCGAAAATTGAATTATTAATTTTATCAGGATGTATCATCATCGCTATTCCAGTTCCAAAGAACACGATAGAACCTAAAAGCATTATAGTAAGCTTTATTTTACTAAGCGGAATTTCTATTTGTTTTGAGGTGTTCATGTTTGTATAGATTTATATTATAAAATTAAATTAATTTTGGATATAAACCACTTTCTTCGTCTCAAAAAACGCTTCTTCAAAAAAATCGCTTAAAGGAAATTGCCGGACTTTTAAACCGGATGCTTTAATTTCCTGGGTCAGCTCGCCTCCTTTTAAATACAAGATGCCGTTTTTAAGCTTGTTTTTTGATTGCTTGTTAAAACTGTTTTTCACCAAGGGATAAAAATCCATCAGTTGGGAGACGGCACGCGAAACTACAAAATCATATTTCCCTTTGATTTCCTCTGCCCTTGCCTGTATTGCTTCTACATTATCAAGGCCAAGGGCTTGAGATACTTCTTTTACCACCTTAATTTTCTTACCAATAGAATCGACCAGATGAAACCGGGTTTCGGGAAACAGGATTGCCAAAGGAATGCCGGGAAAACCACCGCCCGTGCCTACATCCAAAACATTTTCTCTGGGTAAAAACTGGCAAACTTTGGCTATTCCAAGCGAATGCAACACATGCCGTTCGTACAGCAGATCAATATCTTTTCGGGAAATTACGTTGATTTGTTCGTTCCAAAAACTATAAAGCTCTTGTAACTGCCGGAATTGTTGCTGTTGTGTAGCGGTTAAATCAGGAAAATATCTCAGCAACAACTCAAAAGTCACTGTTAATATCTTTTTTTCTTCTGTTCAAAACATTGGAGAGCAAGTCCCGGGCTCGGAAGAGCTGCGCTTTTACTGTTCCCAAAGGCAGATCTAACGCTTTGGCAATCTCATCATACGATAATTCTTCAAAATAACGCAGCGTAATGAGGTTACGATAACGCAGCGGCAAACCTTCTACAATCAATTTCAGCTCTTGTGCCTGCTGTTTTTTAATAGAATGTTCTTCCGGGTTTAACGTATCAGATTTGATTTGCAGCGGCTGGTTATTGCCTTCTTCATCCACCAAACGATCAATAGAAAGCGTGTTGAGCTTCTTTTTACGGATAAAATCGATACAATTATTGGTAGCGATACGGAAAAGCCAGGTGCTGAAAGCAAATTCGGGCTGGTATTTATCCAATTTTTGAAAAGCTTTGCCAAAGGTTTCAACCATCAAATCCTGTGCGTCGTCCTTATTGTTCACCATCTTCAAAACCATAAAGTAGATAGATTCTTTGTAACGCTGCATCAAATCGGCATAAGCTTTTTGCTCGCCTTTCCTGGCACGCACCACCAGGTTAAAATCGTTTTTTGCGTTCTCAGAAAAGTTAACGTTTATTTCCATTTCAGATTTTTTGTAACCGACCCAATCATCCCAAACACGTTTAGATATATGTAATAAAATAAATCCAGCAGCGGAAACCACCAGATCAAATCCCCTGCATCCAGTTTTTTGAAAATTACAGGATAAATAATGCTTTGCGCCATCAGCCGGAAAATAAATATTCCGGCAACTATTGCTAATTCAAATTTCAGGAAAATTAATACAAACAGAAAGATATAAAAAAGAAAACCACTTAAAGCATCTATCGTGATCAAAAAGCGGTTTTTTCTTTTATAATATTTCCCAACACCCATGTGCCGTCTTTTCTGGCGGTAATAAGCTGATAAATCCGGCTTTGTTTCACTAAAAGTATGTGATTCAGGATTGATTTGCACAGCCGTGTTTACTGCGTTTGCATTTTGATTGATGAACAGATCGTCATCTCCGGAGATCAGGTGCATGTGGGAAGCAAAGCCTTTGGAACGAAAAAATAATGACTTGGTATAAGCCAGGTTACGCCCAACGCCCATGTACGGATTGTTGTTTAAAGCTGCGGATAAATAATTGATGGCTGTTTTTATCGTCTCAAAACGGATAAACGTATTTAAGGACCCGCTGGTTTTTCGGTAAGGGGAATATCCAAGCACGATTTCTTTCTGATCCGTAAACCTTTCCTGCATCAATTGGATCCAATGTTCGGAATTCGGCTTGCAATCGGCATCTGTCAGCAGCAAATGTTCGTTTTTTGCCGCTTTGATGCCCATGGTCAGAGCAAACTTTTTACCGGTTTTAAAACGCCGGTGTTCAGAAACAGTTACCAATTTCAGCTTGGGGTAATCAATCGTGAACTGCTCAAGCAAGTGGGATGAATTATCGCTGGAGCAGTCGTTCACCACAACCACTTCAAAATCAGGATAATTTTGGGTTAGGATTAAAGGCAAATTTTCCTGCAAATTCTGTACTTCGTTGCGGGCACAAATGATAACGGAAATGGGTAAGGTTTGCCGGGAAAACTCCTCTGCCTGACCTGTTTTTTTTAGCTGAAGGTGTTGGTAAACCAGGAAATAAAACTGGATAACAAAACAAAGCAGAAACAGCGCAAACAGTAAATGAGGGACCAGTGATTCCAAAGTTAAGACCAATTTTCGGAAGGCGAATTTCTTAAAAAGAAACCGGATTACCGTCTCTACCCGGCAATAAACAGAAACTAAAATACTTTTATTTTCTACTTTTGCAGCAAAATCGGTGTATATAAATGAAGTTTCAGCAGATTGCCCTTGATCCTCTTTCCAAAGCCCGGGCAGGAGAAATCACAACGGATCATGGAACGATACAAACGCCGATTTTTATGCCTGTAGGCACAGCCGGAACCGTAAAAGCAGTGCATCAGCGGGAACTGGCCGATGACATTAAAGCGGAAATTATCCTGGGAAATACTTATCACCTGTATTTGAGGCCTGGATTAAATACGATAGAACAAGCCGGTGGATTGCACAAATTCATCAACTGGGACAAACCTGTTTTAACAGATAGTGGCGGCTATCAAGTATATTCATTAACAGAAGTAAGAAAAATCAAGGAAGATGGCGTAACTTTCCGTTCGCATATTGATGGCTCAAAACATTTGTTTACACCGGAAAACGTGATGGATACGCAAAGGATCATCGGAGCCGATATCATCATGGCTTTTGATGAATGCACGCCTTATCCCTGCGAATACGGTTATGCCCGGCGTTCTATCGATATGACGCACCGCTGGCTGAAAAGATGCTGTGACCGTTTTGATACGACCGAACCAAAATACGGTTATTCTCAAACGCTATTTCCGATAGTCCAAGGTTCCGTTTACAAGGATCTTCGCGAAGAATCTGCCGAAGTAATTGCTTCTTTTGATCGGGAAGGCAACGCAATCGGTGGTTTATCTGTTGGAGAGCCGGCCGAAGAAATGTATGCCATGACAGAAGTTGTTTGCAACATCCTCCCCAAAAATAAACCGCGTTATCTGATGGGTGTAGGAACACCTGTCAACCTGCTCGAAAATATTGCTTTGGGTATTGATATGTTTGATTGTGTGATGCCAACCAGAAACGGCCGCAATGGAATGTTGTTTACCAGAGATGGGATTATCAATATCAAAAATGAAAAATGGAAAAACAATTTTTCGGCTATAGATGAGCAAAGTGCTTTGTTTGCCGATATAAATTACTCTAAAGCTTATCTTCGCCACCTGATCCATTCCGGCGAAATGCTTGGTGCCCAAATTGCTACATTGCACAACCTGCACTTTTATTTATGGTTAGTAAAAGAAGCACGTACACAAATTATTGCTGGAACTTTTTATGATTGGAAGAACAATATGGTTAAAAAATTGGCCCAGCGCTTGTAATGCAAAAGCTGACAAAACGGTATCTTAAAATTATCGATTGGTATATCATCAATAAATACCTCGGCACTTTCGTGTTTACTTTGGGTATTTTTTTGGTGATTATTGTCGTTTTTGATATTTCTGAGAAGCTGGATGATTTTTTGAAGCACGATTTGAGTTTCTGGTACATTGTAACCCATTATTACTTCGGCTTTATACCCTTTTATCTCAACTTTTTATCCCCGCTGATCAATTTTATAGCTGTTATTTTCTTTACGGCAAAAATGGCCGATCAAACCGAAATCGTACCAATTTTAAGCGGAGGAGCAAGTTTCAGCCGGTTTTTAAGGCCTTATGCAGTGGCTGCATCTGTCATTTTTATCGTTTCGCTGGTGTTTAATGTTTACATCATTCCAAACACCAACCGGCTTAAAACAACTTTTGAAAACAACTACGTCAACAGTGGCAATTCGGAATTGAAAAACGAAGTGCACATCAAGCTGGACAATGAAACTTTTGTTTATGTGCAATCCTTTGATAATACCCAACATACTGGCTACCAGTTCACTTTAGAAAAATTCAGACAGGATTCGCTGAAAGAAAAGATCATGGCCACACGTGTTGTTTATGATTCGCTGAAAAGAAAATGGGCAATGATGGACTACTCGATCCGATACGTCAACGGTTTAAAAGAAAAAATGGTCAGCGGCGTTAAAAAAGATACTGTTTTAGATATGCAACCAGTTGATTTTGAAGCGCACAGCAACTTGTATGATGCCATGCCAATGAAGGAATTAAATGCTAACATTGAAAAAGAAAAAATACGGGGCACTGGCATAATGGTGGATCTTTTGTATGAAAAATACCAGCGGTTCGTCTATCCGCTGTCTTCCTACATTTTAACGCTTATTGGTGTGGCTATGTCCTCACGCAAGGTTCGCGGCGGGATCGGTTTGCCTTTGGGGATTGGGATTTTCCTTTGTTTCGCCTACATTGTAACCGTAAAGTTTTCATTGGTTTTTGCTTTAAAAGGAGGTTTGCCGCCTCTTGTTGCTGTTTTTATACCCAATATTATTTTTGGTATCCTCGGCATTTACCTGCTTAAAAAGGCCCCTAAATAATGAAATTTAAAACTTCTGTTAATGCGTCGGAAAAAAATCTGCTCATCCTGCACGCTACTGTTTTTATCTGGGGTTTTACCGGGATACTGGGCGCGCTCATATCCGTTTCGGCGGTTTACTTAGTTTGGTACCGCCTGCTGATTGCCTTTGTATCCCTGTTTTTGTACTTTATTTTTGCCAGGGTTGATTTTAGAGTTGATTGGAGATCTTTCTTTCAACTAATTTTTACCGGCGCACTTGTAGGGATGCACTGGCTCCTTTTTTTTCAATCGATCAAAATTTCCACTGTTTCTGTAACCCTGGTTTGCCTTTCGGCCATGACTTTATTTACAGCAATTTTTGAACCTTTAGTTACTAATAAAAAAATATCCAGGCTGGAAATTTTTGCCGGATTAATGATTATCACCGGTATCGTTCTTATTTTTAAATTTGAAACTCAATACACTAAGGGGATAATTTTAGGTTTGATAAGTGCGGCTACCGCAAGTATTTTTTCCATCATCAACTCACAATTAGTTCAGCAAAAACCTGCACCGGTAATTGCTTTTTACGAACTTTCCGGGGCTTTTTTCTGGCTTTCCGTTTACCTGTTTTTTATTGGAGGTTTTAAAAATAGCTTATCCTTAAAACAGGATGATCTGGTTTACCTGCTTCTTTTAGGCACTGTTTGTACTTCTGTTGCCTATGTTGCGGGTGTTTCTGTAATGCGGGAATTGTCTGCATTTCGCGTTGCCCTAATCACGAACCTGGAGCCGGTTTATGGCATCCTCCTAACTTTTGTTTTTTTTGATGATTTAAAAAAGATGACTGTCGGTTTCTGGATCGGTGCATTTCTGATCCTTTCGACCATCTTTTTATTTCCGGTAGCACAACAAAAAATTGCAAATTACAAAATGAAAAAACAAGCTAAATAAAAGGGTTAATTCCTAAAAAAATATTAACTGTCCTAAAAAAGTAAAATCATAAAACGCTAATTATGAATTTATTATAAAGTCGATGGTTAGTTATAATTGAAGTAAAAGAAGGAAGAAACAAATATTTAGCTAATATTTTTAGAAATAGAAGAAAAATATTAATTAAAAACAATATAGCACATTGTTAATCAAACCATTAACACATCTTAGCTAATGTAATATCAGCACCTATTTTATTTAGATTTAACGAACTGTAAGTCTTAAAAATTAAAATCCCAAGCAGTAATATGTATCGTAGAAATGTGAAATTTTGAAAAAAAAACATATTGACAATAAAGCAAAGAATATACAAGAAGTACAAAAGCTTATTTTTATAGAGTTAGGAGGAAACACAATATCTTACTGTTTTAAAAACATCCTGTTCCAACTTTATGTTGCCTGATTAAATATGAAAGCCAAAACTTTTTTTGTCGTTTTCCTAACCGTATTGATTACCATCGTTTTGATGCAAAATGCAGATGAGGTAAAATTTAAATTTTTATTCTGGGATTTATATCTGCCCAAATTGGTGATCTTAACCGGAAGCGTGGTAGCAGGAATCATCCTTGGTTTGCTGCTGGCAAACAGGCCTGCACGCGCCGAAAGCAATACAAATTATACAGACCAAAATAATAACCAACCTCCTTACGATACACTAAGTTCGGAAGACAGGGATTACATCAGCGATTAAAATGAAAGAAAAAATTGGATTTATCGGATTGGGCAACATGGGTTTGCCAATGGCCAAAAACTTGTTGAAAGCAGGTTATCAGTTGCAGGTTTATAACCGCACAGCTTCCAAAGCGGATAAATTGGATCAAGCTGAAATTACCGTTTGCAACTCTCCTGAAGAAGCTGCCCGCGAAGTACAATACGTGGTAACGATGTTGGCGGAAGACGCGATTTTGGAAGAAGCAGTAAGCGGGGAAAACGGATTGTTGAAATCCCTGAAAAGAGGTGCCGTGCATATTTCCATGAGTTCGATCTCACCGGAAATCTCATTTAAATTGGATAAACTTCATCAGCAAAACGGAACGCATTATCTGGCCGCACCTGTTTTTGGACGGCCCGAAGCAGCAGCAGCACAGAAGCTATGGATCTGTACTTCCGGAAATCCATCGATAAAAGAAGCAGCAAAACCAATTTTGGAAAGCATGGGACAAGGTGTTGTGGATTTTGGGGAAGTACCCGGAAATGCCAACGTTGTTAAAATCACGGGTAATTTTATGATTATGGCTTCCATGGAAATGATGGCCGAAGCATTTACACTGGGCGAAAAGAACGGTATTGATCCGAAAAAAATGGCTGATTTCTTTGGTTCTACTATATTTAATGCACCCATTTACCAAAACTACGGCAAACTGATTGCCAATAAACAGTATGAACCGATTGGTTTTAAAGCAAAATTAGGTTTGAAAGATGCACGTTTAGCTTTCACTTTGGCACAAAAAAGCGAAACACCAATGCCTTTTGCCGCTGTCGTACACAATCGTTTGCTTACCGCCATTGCAAAAGGCCAGGGAGACCGCGACTGGGTAGAAGGGTTTGGACAAGGCGTAACCGATGATGCCGGACTCTAAAAATTAAACATCGTAAAAAACCTGGTTTGCTTTTTCCAGTTCCTGCAAATCAGGTTTTTTGTCGAAAACACCAAATACAGCAGCCCCGCTCCCACTCATCGCACTATAAATTGCACCTTGCTTATATAATGCTTCTTTTATCGATAGAATTTTGGGATGATGCAAGAATACGGATTTTTCAAAATCGTTCTTAATTAAGCCTTTCCAATTTTTTACCTGCAGTTTGATGGCTGATTGTAAATCATTTTCTGAAGCCTGGGGCTGAACACCGCTATAAGCTTCTGCGGAAGAAACATGAACAGGCGGCATCACCAAAACTAAATGATAAGCAGAAAGGTCAAGCTGCAATTCCTGAAACCTGTCTCCTTTCTCAAAAGCAAACACGGATTTATTATCGATAAAAAAAGCACAGTCGGCACCCAATTGACGAGCGTAATTTTGCATGGCTTCGATACTCAACCCGATTCTGCAAACTTCATTTAATAGTTTGATGAAAAATCCTGCATCGGCTGACCCTCCGCCTAAACCTGCGCCAATAGGAATATTTTTATGCAGATGGATATTTACCGGAGGCAAATTATGCTCTTTTTTGATGAGATGATACGCCTTCAAACACAAGTTGTCCCTTGCGTTTCCGGGAATGGAGTTACCGGAAGAAGTAAATTGCAATTCATCAGCAAGCACAACTTCTAATGCATCATGTATTTTTACCGGATAAAAAACAGTTTCCAAATTATGATAGCCGTCTGTTCTTTTTTCAACTATGTTTAAACCGATATTTATTTTTGCGTTGGGAAAAACGATCATGGAATGTGCAGCTACTACTTTTAAATATTTATAGGATTCCAAAAATAGATTATTTTTCTTTGTGCTGCTGCAATGCTTCTTTTATCATACAAAAATCAACATGAAACAATACCAGGATTTGATGCGCCATGTTTTGGAAACCGGTAACCAGAAGCACGACCGCACCGGCACCGGAACGATTAGTGTTTTTGGTTACCAAATGCGCTTTGATTTGCAGGAAGGTTTTCCGGTGGTTACCACAAAAAAGCTGCATTTAAAATCTATCATCCATGAATTGTTGTGGTTTTTAAGCGGAGATACAAACATCAACTATCTGAAGGACAACGGTGTAAAAATTTGGGACGAATGGGCCGATGCCGAAGGAAACCTCGGTCCGGTTTATGGTTACCAATGGCGGAGCTGGCCAACGCCGGATGGTAGTCGTATTGATCAGATCAGTCAGTTAGTCAATCAATTAAAGAACAACCCGGATTCTCGCCGCATGATTGTTTCTGCCTGGAATGTGGCCGATGTGAACAAAATGGCCTTGCCGCCCTGCCATTGTTTGTTCCAGTTTTATGTAGCGGATGGGAAGCTTTCCTGCCAGTTGTACCAGCGCAGCGCAGATATTTTTCTCGGCGTGCCTTTTAATATTGCTTCTTATGCTTTGCTTACGCTGATGCTGGCACAAGTCTGCAACCTGGAACCCGGAGATTTTATCCATACTTTGGGCGATGCGCACATCTACAACAACCATTTGGAACAAGCCCATTTGCAGTTGGGTCGCGAGCCGAAAAAGCTTCCGTTGATGAAGATCAATCCGGAAGTAAAAGATATTTTCGATTTTAAGTTTGAAGATTTTACGTTGGAGAACTACGAAGCCTGGCCTCATATCAAAGGACAGGTTGCGGTTTAAAACCAAAGAATTGAACAGAAAAGCACCATGCTTCTTTTACCCCTATAAAATTGATAATGAAATTTAAAGATCAATCTAAAATTATATCATCAGTAAATTTCTTGCTGGTTTTCTTTTGTTGCTTAAAAAGCTATGGCCAAAATTTGCCCATGTCTGACGATATTCAAAGAGCTTATCAAAAAGGAACACACTTAACCAATGGCAAGCCTGGCAAAAACTACTGGCAAAATTTCGGCCGTTACAATATTTCAATTACGGCAATGCCACCAGACCGAAATATCCGGGGAACCGAAGATATTACCTACTTTAACAACAGTCCGGATACGTTGAAGCAATTGGTGATGCGGCTGGTGCAAAACATCCATAAACGCGGAACCAGAAGAAACCCGAACAGCAATGCGGATACGTTGAGCAACGGTTTGGTGATCGACCAATTTACAATAAATGGAAAAACTAAATCTTTGCCGGACAATGAAGGCCATTACACCTGGCAAAATGTGGATTTAGACAAACCTTTGCTGCCGCACGATTCCATTAAGCTTACTGTGAACTGGCATTTCTACATTTCTCCGCAAAAAGGCCGCGAAGGAATTTTGGATGAAACCACTTTTTTCCTGGCCTATTACTATCCGCGGGTTTCTGTTTATGATGATTACAATGGCTGGGACCGCTTGGATTTTACCGGAGGCCGTGAGTTTTACAACGATTTTAACAACTATACTTTGCAAG
>JAABUS010007447.1_pt1 | contig 12567 bp, 11 predicted proteins | sample 5560161 | NCBI WGS metagenome assembly JAABUS01 (sample SAMN10711885, study PRJNA513376) | rock metagenome | isolation source: Antarctica rocks | place: Antarctica: Victoria Land, Trio Nunatak nord | collected 2016-01-04 | reverse complement strand
GCCCTGCTTTTTTCCATAAAGAAAAAAGCAAGCTTTGCGTCTCCCGCCTGGTAGGAAGCTTCGATAGCATTTGCGAAAAATTCTCTTGTTTCATTCCGCCAATAGAGCTTGGGATACTCTTTATTACCATTTCTTAAGTAATTCCTCGGCTTCTTTGCTGTGTTCCAATTTCTGAGTTACTACCTGTTGTAAAAGCCTCTTTGCTGCATCTTTATCATTCTCCTTATTGCGTTCTAACAAAGTCAAAGCTTTTAGAAATAATCCCGGGTTACTGAATAATTCTTGTTTCTGCGCCAGTTCATCAAAATGGATCAATGCATTGTCGTAATCTTTCTTTACCAGGTAAATAATGCCCAGGTATTTTTTTGCATCGCTGTTGTCTTTGTGGGCTTCAAAAACCTTCTGAAATAAAAGCAATGCTTTATCGTAATCTTCCTTATTGTAGGCAGCAATGCCTTGCTGAAGGCTATCAGTTGAGGCATCCATATTTTGACTTAATTGACTATAATTATTTTTTATATAATTATCTGCAAACTTTTGCGGGGAATCTGAGCTGTTAAAAATATAAATGAGCGCTGAAGCAAACAATATGCAGGCAGCAGCAGCATAAGGCAGCCAGTTACGAAAACTTATTTTTCTTACAGGCGCTGAAGCGGATGCGGCAGTTTCAATTACATCATTTTCATACTCCCGCCATTGTTGTTTTTTCTGCACTAATAGTTCTTCCCGTATTGCTTCTCTTGACATAATATAAAAAGCTACCTCTTTAGCAAAATCTTCATCATTGTCACATCGCTCTTCAAATAACTGCCTCTCTGCATTACTTAATCCTTTTTCAAAGTAAGCTTCTATATATTCAAGTGTCTCACTCATGATTTATAAATACGTTTTTCATTTTTTCTTTTATTTTATCCAGGCATCGCAACCTGGTAGTCTTGGCTACAGAAGCTGTATTATATGATAGTTTTTCTGCAATTTCTTTATCGGTATAGCCATATTCAAACAGAAGCAATATTTCCTTACATTTTTCCCCGATCAGTTCCAGGTATTGCCTTATTTGCAAAAGTTTTTGCTGATCTATTAATTTTTCAATTACACTCTTTGACTTATCCGGCAGATGGCTTAATAACTCGGGTTCTGCTGCTGATTGATGCACCTTTTGTATATTAGTCGTTCTTTTCCTGATAAGGTCAATACATTTATTAGAAAAAACCTGAAATAAATATGTTTTGAGCGAAGAATTGTTATTAAAGCTTTTGTTAATGACGTTTCTGATTACCGATAATACTGCATCATTATATGCACTGAAGCTGTCATCATGGTTTAATTTGTATTTCCGGCTTCCTTCTTCAATAAAGTACCTGTATTGCAAATACAATGCTTTTTCGAAATGTTGCCTTTGACTGCTGTTATTTACAAGGCCGTCAATAATCTCCCTGTCATGCATCTGGTAAAGGTTACTTAAGCACTAATTTACATATTTGCATTTAAAAAACAAACATTTGCAAACAATTAAATATTAAAAAAGGATATTTATTAAAATAATCTTTAATTTTTTAGCTGCCTTTGATAAATTTAGTTTCTGATTGTTATTATCTAACTTATTATTTGATGAGCAACCGGGCTGAAACAGATGTAACAGTTGCCGCTATTATAACCTGTAGTTACGAGATAGCATAAGATTTGCATTCACATAAAAAACACACATGGCAGAAAACATAAAGATTATTTCAACAGAAGTACTTTCTAACAATTTTTTTCCCCTAAAAAAAGTAATATATGAGTTCGAAAAGCAAGATGGCACAACTGAAGAGATAAGCCGTGAGGTATATTTGTCATTGAACGGCGCTGCTGTTTTATTATATAACATCGAAAAAAGCACTATAATATTAACGAAGCAATTCAGACTTCCCACTTATTTAAATAAAAATAAAACAGGCATGCTGCTTGAAGCATGCGCAGGCATTGTAGAAGAAAATGAGAACCCGCAGGAGGCTATTATTCGTGAAATTGAAGAGGAAACAGGTTACCGGGTTAAGGAGGTCAAGAAAGTATTTGAAATGTATATGACACCAGGGTCAGTGGCAGAAATGGTGTATTTTTTTGTTGCCGAATATACACCTCAGCAAAAGATTAGCGATGGTGGTGGATTGGAAAATGAAAATGAAGATATTGAGGTAATTGAACTCACTTTTGAAGAAGCTTATGGTAAAATTCAATCAGGCGAAATTAAAGATGCAAAGACTGCTTTGCTGTTGCAGCATGCGAAGATTAATTTATTCACTGAAGAAAAAGTATTTGAGATGTTATAAAAATACCATTTGATTCCCGGAAAATATCAGATGTTCAATGAATATTGAAAGTTGAATATTCTTTATTGAATATTGCAGTATGAAGAATGGGTTCTTAATTTATGACATTGAGAAAATAAGTTTAAAAACCTCCGTATCCTTCAAACCGTGGGTTTACAAAATTGTTTAGTATGCTTCCAAATCTGAAGTTTACACCAAAAGAAGTATTATAATTAAAGTTCGATGCTATTTGCCGCTTTCTTGTAAGTACTTCCTGTTCTGATGCACCGCTTTTTACAAGATTGATCTGGTCATGCACTATAGCGGCATTTACATTAACAAAAAAAGAAAATGAGCCGCTTATTTTAATGTCAGCATTAGCACTCATTCCCATGCTGTTTAACTTCGGGTCTTTGAAAAAATTGCGATAATGAATTCCTGTATTTATTGTTCCCCACTTTTTGTTTAAAGTAAGCGTCACCGATAGTTTGTTTCCATAAAGTGTTTCTGATATTTTATCAAAAATTGTAGTGTCATAATAATGATTATTGGTTAGATCAACTCCATAGCGGATAACTAAATAACTATTGTTAACATCTTTGAAATTATAAATATTGTACTCAATGGCAGGTTTGAAGTAAAGCTTGAATTTGGTATTGGTGAAAGTGTTATTTGAAAAATCAGCCTTGTAGCCAATGCTCCAATGAGGACCAAGTGATTTAACCACATGATGATAGAAGCCAATCTCCCTGTTCTTTACCAGGTAAGTAGTTGTAGTATCTCCATCAGAATAATTATAAGTGGTATTGTTTAAACTTCCATAAGCGGAAAAAGCTATTTTTAATTTATCGGTCGTTCGGTTGGCAGAAAGATCAGAACTAAAAATATTTGTTTTATACACCTGGTCTGCATTCAATTCTCCCTTTACCCCGACCGTATATACCCAATAATTCCATTTATCTTTCGTCTTACTTGTATCAGCAACTTCAGTTACGGCGTTTTTACCCTTCATAGATATTTGTATATCCGGGGCATAAGAAGTTTTAGCGATAAGGGGTGCAAAACCCAACATTAAATATTGTAGAAGATTTTGCCGTATTTCTGCATCTGCCGCATTAGGTTTGGTAATAAAATGAATAGTATCTATATAATTTTTATAATCGTTCTGCCCGTAAAAATTTAATTGATAGTCTTTGCCTCCGCTGCCAACGGGTTGAGAAGTGATGAGGACATGAGCATCAGCAGCCGTTCTGTCAATTACAAAATCAATAATAGTAATTTCTGTTTTAAGAAATTGAACGTCGCACCCTTCCCGGCAGTCTACAAACACTTTCAGTTTGGCTTTTGCTGTATCCTGTGCGTTTACTTGTATAAAATTAAGGAGAACAATTGTGAGGCAAAAAACTTTTCCCATAGTGTTGAATAATCCCGTAGCTGTAGAATTATTTCAGATATTGCAAACGGTAAACCAAACTATCTTCGTAACATTCGTTTCCCGGAAATGCTTTCTTTGATTTTATAGAATAAGCTGCGGAAAAAGCACATTTATCTTTAACAATTAGTGCACCTCATCAATCAATTAAACGAAAATCCCGATTACAAAGGCAATTGGGACAAATTTAAAACCGCCTGAATATTTTAAGGCAATGAAAAATATTTTTAATAACCCTCGTTTTGAACGAGATTGGGATTTGCAAGAATTTCTCTTTTAGGGATGGGGAAAATAAGTTCAGGTGAATTCCAGGGAAGATTTGCAACACTTCCTTTTAATCTTTTAAAAATAAAGCTTATAAAAAGTTCGCGGTTACATATTATTTATTAATACCCTTCATTTTGCTGCAAAATAGAAGGGCCTACTGCATTTATTTCACTAATAGGTATAGGCAAAACAAGCTTGGGTGAGTCGTAAGGCAAAGTTTCAATGGTTTCCTTTAAACGCTTAGCATCCTGTATCGCCTGACCTTCGTGTGCTAGCTCTAATTTTCTTTCTTTTAAAATATTGTCTAAAGTGATATAAGCAGGATCAGTTGCCAATCCTGCCCTTGTGCGGATTATAGATATATCGTCGAATGGAGTAGCACCGATAGTTGAAGACAAACGAAAATTGCATTCCGCCCTTGTAAGATACGTTTCTGCTAAACGAATAAAAGGAAGATTTCTATACTGCTTTCTCCACTTGCCGCTGCGCCATACAGCACCGTCTTCGTAAAATAAATTATACCTGGCATCACCAGTCGTATCGGGATAAAGGCTAAGGTGTTTCTGCAATACGTCCACATCTCCGCTACGGGCGCCTTCAGCTCTTATAGACCAGAATAACTGCATATCATTGGCACCATCCTGTGAAGAAACCTGTATAGCAAAAATATCTTCAGTTGAATTAGTTGTATTATTAAAGGCGGCTTCATACGTATCAGTAAGTGAATAAAAACCAGATTCGATCACCGTGTTCGCCTCGTCTCTTGCCATGGCATAATCACCCAACTGAAGGTAAACCCTGGAGAGAATAGCTGATGCGGCAGAAGTGTTGGCATAAATGCCATTATCCTCAGGTAACAAAGATTTAGCTCTTGTAAGATCGTTTAGTATAAAACTATATGTCTGTTGCAACGTACTTCTTGGTACAAAATTCGAATCCGAAATATTACCTACAGTGGGCTTTGTGATCAGGGAAAGCCCTAGATTTGTATTCACATTACCAGCACTGTATGGTTTAGTGTAGAGCACAGCCAGTTGATAATATATTGTTCCCCTTAAAAATAGTGCTTCACCTTCAATCCTGTCTTTGTCAGCAGGATCAACCACTGCAAGATTTGCAAGTATATTATTGCAGATGTTGACCGCTTTATATGAATTGGAATAAGTGTCTCTAACATAGCTGTTGTTAGTGAGAATAGCTTTATTGATAATTTCACGTGGTTGATTAAAAGTGCCATCCCACCTAAGTTCTCCATTAGCTGCTAGTAACTCAGAATAAAGCATCATATCTCCTCCTAAAACGTAACCGCTGCTGGCAGCATCATATGCGCCATTTAAAGCCTTTTTTATGTTTGCATCTGAAGTAAAGACTTGTGCTTCATCAATGCTTTGAGTAGGGTCAATTTCGAGTTTTTTATTGCATGAAGTAATGCTACTAAACAAGACAATTGATATAAATAGTATTTTTTTCATTTGTAATAGTTGAAAGTCCGTGATCAAAATCCTAAGTTTAATCCTGCTGTGATGTTTTTGATTTGGGGGGCTGCATAAAAATCAGAACCTTGGTTTCTGTTGACATTTTCACCTGTTCGGTAATCGGTATTTACTTCAGGATCCCAGCCGGGGTAATTTGTGAACGTAAAAAGATTAACAGCTGTTAGATAAACCCTCAAAGAATTAAGGCCTAATTTTTGAATAGATAAATTTGGTAGTGTATAACTTAAAGTGATATTTTTTACTCTCACGTAGTCCCCATCATACACATACCGGCTTGAAGCGCCGGTTCCATTACCTCCTAATAACCTTAGTTGCGGAACCTTGGTAATATCGCCCCGCTTTTGCCATCTGTCTAACTGCTCCCTGGTTTGATTATCAAAATAATCAAAGCTTGTGCTCATAAACCCGCCGGCGCCGTTTGAAATTTGGTTTCCGAAAACACCCTGCAGTAAAACATTGAGTTCAATTCCTTTATAACTAATAGAATTTGTAAGACCGGCAATGATATCAGGATTAGGATTACCAACAACAAAATTACCTGCACTGTTATAATCGTTTGTTGTTTCTTTACCATCGCTTGCGTAGTATAAAGCATCTCCATTCTCAGGATCAACGCCTGCAAACCTGGGACCATAAAAAACGCCTATAGATTCTCCTACCAATAAAGAATTAAGATACCGTCCATCATTTCCGGGAATTATGGTTTGATCTCCATCGAGCCTTAAAATCTTATTTTTATTAAAAGCTATATTAAAACCAGTAGTCCATCTAAAACTTTTAGAAACGATGTTCTGGGTATTAAGTGCAAATTCAACGCCTTTATTCTCCATTGACCCAATATTTTTCAATTGGGAAGTGAACCCTGAATTTGAAGGTACAGGAACTCTATAAATCAAATCACTTGTGTTCTTATTGTAATAATCTATTTCACCTGTTACCCTGTTATTAAATAATCCAAAATCTATCCCCACGTCAACCTGTCTTGATTTTTCCCACCTTAATTCAGGATTACCGAGTTGTGTAGTACTTAAAGCTGAAGCCCCCCCATAGCGTACCCCGCCCCAAAGACTACGCGAAGCAAAATCTCCAAAACCTTCAGCATTGCCCGAAAGTCCCCAACTACCCCGTAATTTTAAAAAACTCAAGACAGATGATTTCTGAAGAAAACTTTCTTCGCTTACTATCCATCCTGCTGAAACTGCAGGGAAGTATCCATACTTTCTATTTGCACCAAATCTTGATGAACCATCTGTTCTTCCGCTAAGGCCTAAAAGATATTTATCTGCGAACTTATAATTGACCCTAGCAAAATAAGATAGAAAAGAAGAGTTACTTGATGAAGAAGTTCCTCCTGTTATTTCGCCAGCGCTAGCCAGTTTCTGCAAGGCATCTACCGGGAAATCCTGCCCATACACCTGGGCTTGCTCAGAACTATACTCCTGGTAAGCCATTCCCGCAGTTGCGCTGATGTCATGATTGAGACCAAAGGTTTTATTAAATGAAAAATAATTGTTGCTGGTAAAATTCAGGGAGCGGTACCAATCTGATTCTCCGTAACCATTAATGCCTCCGCCATTGACAGTTTGAGCTCCGTAAAACTGATCATCATTCTGATTTTGAATATCAAGGCCAAATTCACTTGTTAAAGATAAAGAGGGAATAATTTTATAAGTTCCCGACAGATTTCCGATATTCCTATAAATTTTTGAAAGATAGTGACCAAATGCTATATCTACCAAAGGATTAGAATATGTAGTTACTGGTTCATTGTATATGTTACCTTCTTCATCTCTTACAGGCGTTATAGGAGATAAAGCTACAATCTGCATAGGAGTACTAAAGTCATTATCAGACGCAACCCGTCCGGAATTTGTTTGAGACAAATTTAAATTAGCGTTGATTTTAAATTTACTGCTTACATTATGCTCAATATTGATTCTTCCTGAAATTCTTTTGAAGTTATTACCAATTAGTATTCCGTTCTGATCATTGATTGATCCGCTTAAATAAAAACGGGTTTTATCATTGCCACCTGCAGCAGAAACATCTACTGCATATGTTCGGGCATCATCATTAAAAGCTAGTTTTTCCCAGTTTGTATTAATGTTACTGGTTCGCCAATTTGCATAACCGGAAATAGCATCCAGCGTTTGTTCTGCATATTCGAGGGTAGAATTAGGATAATTGGCTGAATCAGTAGGATCATAGCCTGATGCAAGATCAGAGTTTATAGCCGCTTCTCTCAGTAAATCAACGTATTCTTTTGCATTAAGAAAACCACGCAAATGTGTAGGTTTATTAAATCCATACTGGGAGTTAACCTGGAAATTCGTTCTTCCTGATTTGCCCTTTTTAGTAGTAATCAATATTACCCCGTTTCCTCCTCTCGAACCGTAAATAGCTGTAGCTGCGGCGTCCTTTAAAATATCAAAAGACTCAATATCATTAAAGTTGATATCTGCCAAAGGATTTCCGGAAAAGGAAGAATTATTAATAGGTATTCCATCAACTACATACAATGGATCGTTGGAAGCGCTTATAGAGCCGGCCCCTCTGATTCTAACCTTAACACCTTCGCCAACCTTTCCATTGTTCGCTTCCACAAAAACACCTGCTGCCCTGCCCTGCAGTGCCTGCGTAAAATTAGGTACAGGAATGTTTGCTACATCTGCACCCTTTACTTTTACCACACTTGAGGTTATTTCCTTTTTAATAGCTTGCCCGTATCCAACCACAACTACCTCACTTAAAGTAGCTTCACCTGGTGATAGCTTTACCGGTGAAGATGCTGCTGATGCTGCAATTTCTATTGGCTTATAACCTACAAAACTTATCACTAGCTTAGAATTTGAAGGGACACTTAAGCTATATGATCCATCTTCGGCTGTAGCAGTAGAAATATTGGTATTATTCTTTACCGAAACGGTAGCACCACTGACAGGTGTATTATTTCTCTCATCAATTACTTTTCCTGAAATTCTTGTTTGTGCATAAATAAGTTGCACCTGAAAAATTCCAAATAATAATAGGAGTAGATTTAGTTTTCTCATGCTTTAATTGTTTTTCGTTAACAATATCTTCAAAAATATCGTACTAATGATAAAATTATAAAAAAAAAAGAATATTATTATTTGTGATCCAAAAGGAAATTGGCAAGAAGAGAAGTTAAAGTTACCAATAAAAATTATTAAATGAGTAAAAAATCCTACAAGCGTGAAAACAGATATATTTAATTAAAGGTTTTCACGAATAGTATTTACTATTTCTGCAATACTATGTTTCTCCATGCATTTAAAATGTCCTAACGGGCATTTCCTATAACCTATTTTACTGCATGGCCGGCACCACAATCCGGTAATTTGAAATAACTCATTTGCTGCCATTATTTTTCCATAGTAAGGTGTCATACCAAAGGAAGGCACTGTGTTTCCCCAAATACTTATAACAGGCTTTTTGAAAGCAGCAGCTATGTGCATCAGACCTGTATCATATGTTATTATAAGCTTTGCTCTTCGTACAAGGTCTGCACTTTCGTTCAGGTTAAATTTACCACAGGAGTTATATACTTTTACAGGATCAACAGAAGCAATTTCATCACCCGTCATCCTGTCTTCCGGGCCTCCCAACAAAATAACAGGATGATCAATTTTTGTACATAGCTCTTTTAATTTATGTACCGGAAGTTTTTTGGTATTCAGAGCAGCGCCAATTACTATACCTATATATCCTAATGATTGGGCAGTTGGTATATGATCATTAGGAACTATATCTTTCTCCGGAATAAAGTAATCAAGCCCTTTTCCGTCATTCTTTACGCCAAAAGTTATTACAGTATCAAGGTAGCGATCTACTATATGTACCTTCGGCATTATATTTATTTTCAGTGCAGTTAAGAGCCATTTTTCTATATTTAATTTATTATAAGAAAAAGAAGGCACTTTTTTTAAAGCTCTTTTTACTTTCAGCGTTCGCAGGTTGTGATGAAGATCTAGGATGCAATTATAGTTCTCCTGTTTTAAGCGTTTAATTACGTTATCAAGATCATCGTTTAGTAAATAAATTTTATCAACGTAAGGATTATCCTCAATTATTCCCTTAAAATTATTTTTGGTAAGGTAATGTACTTCTGCACCCGGAACCTGTTTTTTCAAACACCGTATAACAGGTGTCGTAAGAACAATATCACCAATAGAAGAAAAGCGGATAATTAAAAATTTCATTTAGTGAAGATTTGCCCCTAACCCTAAAGGAATTATTTACTTAAGTGTTTTCATTATGAATTGAGCGTTGAACACTGAAAATTGAGAATTTGAAACATTCCATAACAACAGTCAATTTTCAATTTTCAACAAAAGAAAGACTTTTATATCCCACTTCAGGGGCTATTGGATTTCCACGTACATTAAATCTTTGCTGAATGTTTCTTTTGTAAAATATGCAGCTATCCATGCTATTACCATTATTATGACTGCTGTAATAATGCCCCCGGTAATAAAGTTAGTTGCTTCTCTTAACCATTTAAATAACATAATGATTAATGGCAAAGAACCCCGAACCATATTGGGGACTGTGGTAGCAGCGGTCGCTCTTAAATTTGTACCAAACTGCTCCGCTGCCATAGTTACAAAAATAGCCCAGAAACCGGTTGAAAAACCAAGGCCGCAACATAGCAGGTACATAGTTGCAGCTGAACCGCCATTTTGCATAAAGAACATAACCATAAATATCATGGTTAAAACATAAAATATAAATAGCGCTTTTCTTCGGCTTTTTAACGCCTGGCTTACAAAACCAATTGCTATATCACCCGATGAAATACCAATGTAAGCAAACATAATAGCCTTTCCAGGATCTATTGCTTCAGCTATGCCCATGCGTGTACCAAACTGATCAGAGAAGGTAACCAATACACCTATTACAAACCATGTAGGCAAGCCTATTAAAATACTTCTTGAGTACTTGAAAAACCTTTCTTTATTTGTGAAAAACATAAAGAAGTTGCCCCGGCTCACGTTCATTTCCTTTACCTGTTTAAACATTCCACTTTCAAATACACTTACACGCAAGACTAATAACAGCAATCCCATTACGCCCCCGATATAATAACATATACGCCAGTCAAATTCTCTGGAAATAAAGTAAGCAACAACGGCACCGGTTAATCCTAAACCCGCAACCATAGAAGTACCTAAACCACGTTTTTCTTTCGGCAACAGTTCAGACACCAGTGTTATGCCCGCACCGAGTTCGCCTGCCAATCCTACACCTGCAATGAATCGCAACAGAGCATATTGAGTAACGGTTTGTACCATTCCATTGGCAATATTGGCAAGCGAATACAATACTATAGAACCGAATAAAACACTTAATCTTCCTTTTTTATCACCCATCACTCCCCAAAGAATACCTCCAAGCAGCAATCCTACCATTTGTACGCTTATAATAAACTCGCCGCTGGTTAATACCATTTCTTCAGATAACCCTAAAGAACGAAGACTTACTTTCCGGATTATTCCAAACAACAGCAAATCATAAATATCAACAAAATATCCAAGAGCGCCTATAATAACAGGTATGGATATTATTCCATAAGTATGTTTATCCATCAGAAGGATTATTTTGCTTATTTAATTTTAGTGGCTGATCTCGAAAATATTTTTATTAAAACAGGAAGTGTGGTCACAAGCACAATACCCAAAACAATAACTTCGAGGTGTTCCTTAAGATCAAACCCAAATTGATTTAAAATAAATTTTTGCAAAAAATGGCCTGCTAATAACATTGCAGCAACCCATGCAATACTGCCGACCATATTATAATAAGTAAACTTCTTCTTATCCATATCAACAACCCCGGCAATTATAGGAGCAAAAGTGCGGATGATAGGCAAGAACCTGGCGAAAATAATAGCAGTTCCACCATGCTTTTCATAAAACTCATGTGCCTGGTTGAGATATTTTTTTTTGAAAAAAAACGTGTCTTTACGATGATACAAAAAAGGACCGCTTTTCTTACCAAACCAAAACCCGACATAATTACCTAAAATACCCGCCAGTGATATCAGTACCATCAATATCAGCAGGTGCAAAAATTCATTGCCTCCCGGTAAAATTTCGTCGCCAAGCTTATCGCTATAAATGCCTGCTACAAAAAGCAGACTATCGCCTGGCAGAAAAAAACCGGCAAGCAAACCGGTCTCTGCAAACACGATAAATAACAGAATCCAAAGCCCGCCGTGCTCTATGTAAAACTCAGGATTTAGCAGGTCTTTAAAATGTATCGCTAATATTTGTATCATTACAATGTTCTGATTCTGGTTTTTTTGAAAGTTATTACAACAAATTTTCCTTGAAGACTTGTCTTGTATTCAGAGATGAAAGCGAGTAAAGATCTTTAATAGTTTCAATTTCAGAAGGGCTATATCTTAAAAGAATAACACCAATCACTGAAACTTTATAATGATAAACTAACTCACTAAAGTCTTTATCTTCTGAAATAATAATACCGGGAGGAGACAAAGATAACATTGCAATTTTCTCATCGCTGATGCCCGCACATTCTTCTGCAACAGAAAATACCGAATGTCCCGCCATTCTTGAAGCAATTATCAGATTTTTATTTACGCTTTCATCTGCCATCATTATGCGGGAGTAGATTCTATTATTTCTTCGTTGGCTAATACAGTCCTCGCATACGGATAGCTTCAAGAACATCCTCTCTTTTTATATGAGGATAGGCATCTAATACCCATTCAGGGCTTGCTCTCCTGCAAGTTTATCAAGAATGAGTTCTACTGTTATCCTTGTGCCTTTTATACAAGGCTTTCCTAACATTACTCCGGGATCAATTGTAATTCTTCCAAATTGCATATTGTCTTTTTAACAAAATTATTCAAATATCTACTGCTCCATCGAATTTTCCCATTTGCTTACTACAGTCGTAGCTAAGGCATTTCCCAATACATTTGTTCCTGTGCGAAACATGTCACAAAAGTGATCTATAGGCAATATTAAAGCAATTCCTTCAGCCGGTATTTTAAACATAGCAAGTGTAGCAGTTACTACTACAAGTGATGCTCTGG
>JAABUS010007445.1_pt1 | contig 12567 bp, 9 predicted proteins | sample 5560161 | NCBI WGS metagenome assembly JAABUS01 (sample SAMN10711885, study PRJNA513376) | rock metagenome | isolation source: Antarctica rocks | place: Antarctica: Victoria Land, Trio Nunatak nord | collected 2016-01-04 | reverse complement strand
CATGTCCATCCAGGTTGGGATCACATCGATCTCCCCTCGCCCTAGCGCCCCATCGAGATCGCCGTCGGACATCTCAACGATCTCCGGCGACCCGAGGCCCATGTGCGAGAGCGCCCCTGCGTACTCCTGCGTAAACCAAGGGATGCTCCAGCTCGCCGCCCGCAGCCCCGCCAAATCCTTTGGCTCCTCCAGACCCGAACCGGCGCGCACGATCCCAACGATCGGGTTGCGCTGATGAGCGACCGCTGCAAACCGGACCGGCAGCCGGCCCCCAAGCTCGGTCTGGGCGGCAAGAAGGTAGGCAACCGAGCTGAGCGCAAAGTCGGCATCCCCCGCGGCCACCGCCTTCGGTCTGGCGGTAAAGCCCTGCAGCGAATAGTCGGGGGCGCGAGCGCAACCCACGAACTCCACCTCGAGGCCCTGGTCAGCGAACAGCCCACCCTCCGCCGCCGCGTAAGCAGGCAGATGCATCCCACTGACACAGGTACTGCACCACCCCATCAGACGTACGCGCTCCATGGCGGACCTCCCCGGTTGAGCTCGGACGGACATGCTGCCTGTGTGCCGGCGATCACCTGCGCCTGACCCGCTCACAGTTGCGGGCCACCTTGTCGATGCGGTCTGCGGTGACGGTGTCCTTGCCGCTTCCACAGGAGATGCTGTCCCGCTTCTTGTCGCGCGCCGAGATGCGGTCCTTGCCCGCGCCGCCTGAGATGCGGTCCTTGCCGCTGCCGCCGCTGATCCGATCGGAGCCGGAGCCGCCCTTGAGCGATTCCTTGCCGGGGCCTCCCTTGATGTTGTCGGCGCCGCCTTCGCCGCTCAGCTTGTCGTTGCCCGAGCCGCCGCCGATGCGATCTTTGCCCGGGCCCCCGCGAATCAGGTCCTTTCCGGCTCGGCCCAGGCCGCGGTCGTTCCCGGTCCCGAGATCGACGCAGTCGTTGCCCGCGAGGGCGTCCACCGAATCGTTGCCGGCCTCGGCGAAGATCCGGTCACCCCTCGGAGTGCCCTTGATCGAGTTGCTCGCCGCCGTGCCACGGGTCACGTTCGCCGTCGCCGCGGCACAGCCCGCGAAAGCCGACGACCCCGCCGGCGGCGGATTTACGTACCCCGCCGGCGGCGGATTTACGGGGGGCGGGCGTACGGCTGGACACGCGGACGGCCCGTTCGAGAGGAAGAAGTACACCTTGCCCTGATCCAGCTGGCCGCCCACATTCTGATACGGAGCGCCGGCCACGTAGTCGGGCTCGCAGTCGCCGTTGAGGTCGCCGGGAGCACGCGCGCTATTGCCGAGGCCAGGGCCGGCGCCACCAGCGGCTTGCTCTTCGGCCTGGTCGGCTGCCGGCACCGAGAATGACCTCACGTACGCCCCATCTGGACCGTTGAAGATGTCGACATTGGTGTTTCTCTTTGCCAGATTGCTGGTGAAAAGGTCGGGTCGTCCGTCCTTGTTGTAGTCGGTCTGGCTGTTGGACCACCCGAACGCCCTACGTTCGCCGAGGAACGGATCGGTGAGCTCGTAGACCACCTGTCCAGTGCCAGTGGAGACCGTGCTCTTTCCGTCGAAAGTCCACCCTCGGCCGGCAGCTGTAAGGCCGTTCTTATTTTGATTGAACGCACTGAAGTAGAGGTCCGGTACCCCGTCCGCATTCAGATCGCCGGGCGCGTTGCGGTCGGGGTCCTCAAGTGAGAAGAACGCGAATGCTTGCGAAACCGGCGGATCGATTCGGGCGAGGAGCCCGCCGTTTGGGGCGTTTGGGGCGCCGCTGAACAGGTAAGCGCGACCGGCGAAGCCGTTGTAGGCGTATGCGGAGATCGTGTAGTCAGGGAAGCCGTCCCTGTTCAGATCTCCCGGGCTCTGGACGGTGCCTCCGAAGCTGCACCTGCCCGTCGGGGAGCAACCGAGCCGGTCTGCTGCGGGAAGCTCGATCGTGCGGACCAGCCCACCGGTCGCGCCGTTGAAGATGTAGACTTGGCCCTCGTCCTTTCGACAGCCTGGAGGAGGGACCGTTTGGTTGCCGCAGTCGGCCGGAATGTCGTTGTTCTGGCCGGTGGTGATTATGTCGCCAACGCCGTCCCCCGTGACGTCTCCGGCCGCGCCGATGCGCGCTCCGAAGCTCGCGTTTGCCTGGGGCGCCGGGTTGTCGATCCGGCGGATCAGGTTGCCGTTCGCCCCGTCGAGCACGTACATCCTGCCCTGGTCCTGCTTGCCGTCGATGTCGAGAAAGGCGTTCGACGTGACGACGTCGGCCTTACCGTCCCCGTTGACATCGCCCGGAGACGAGATGTAGAAGCCGAAGCCATACGTCTCCCCCCCGGGACTCGAGGTCGGCGCTGCCTGCGGGTCATAGGTCTTCTTCCACACGACCTTCTGGGTCGCACCGTCGATCATGTACGCCCGCCCCGCGTTGTTGTCGACGGGGAAGCCGGCGGGAAGCTCGCTGAGGGGAAGGTCCGCGATGTAGGAGGTGCCGAAGACGTCGGGGATCCCGTCGCCAGTCGCATCTCCCACTGTGAGACGTGTGCCGAATGCGGATCTCACGTCGACCGAGCTGTTGGACAGGGGGTCGGGAGAGTCCGTCGCCACCGTGCGGTAGGGCGTACTCGGCGTCGCGCCGAAGCTGTTGGTGACCCCGAGGATCAGCGATCCGCTGACCACCACTGCGAAGACCAAGACCTTGAGACTGCTGCCCGTCATGCCAAGACGCGTCACGTAAAATGCCTCCCTGGATCGACCCGAACCTGGCAGCGGTTAATCCCCTGCCGGGCCGCGACTATACCCTAGGTGCCACGTTGGGGGCAACCAAACACCGAGCTGTCGGGTTGAAAGCAACCAAACACCGAGCTGTAATCCGAAGATACGCTTGACTGGTGGGGTACTGGTGGGGGTATAGTGGGGAGGCCTAGTGCGTCTGCGGTGGGCTTCCACAAGCACAACTTCTTGGAGGCATCTATGAGTTTACGTATTCGCCGGCTTTCGTGGGTGGCTGTTTTGTCCGCCCTGTGCGCTTGCACCGTCGGAGCGAGTCTCGCTTGGGCGTGTGCCCCTTCTAGCTGGGGGTGGGGCGAGCCTTCCACGCCTGAGTCGACCCCGACGTCGGGTGGGGATGCTGGTGCCGGTGCGCCCGCCGCCACGCCCGCCCCTGCGCCCGCCCCTGCGCCCGCCGCTAGCCCTGCACCCGCGCAGGCGACGCCGTCGCAGCCCGCGCAGAGCCAGCCGACCAAGAGCCCCGCCAAGACCCCGGCGCAGAGCCCGGCCAACAGGCCGAGCCCCAAGCAGCCGGCGCAGAGCCCGGCCAACAGGCCGAGCCAGGCGTTCGTACCGCGCAGCGCGACGGGTGTCACAGCGCCAAGCGCCGCCCAGAGCTCCGGCAGCGCACCTCAATCGGCCAGCTCTGGTCGTGCAGGCGCCGCTCGCTCCCACGCGGCCAAGAAGGGCGGGAAGGCGGTCACTCCATCCCGTTCGACGGCGACGGTGCAGGCCGCGACCGACGGCAGCGCATGGAGCGCAGCGGGGGCCAAGAGCCCATCGCTCATGCCGGCCGCGAGCGACCCGGCATCCTCGACCACGAATGCCGGCACCCAGCTCGCCTGGGGCGCGGCGTTGCTGGGACTTGGGTTGGTGGGGCTCTTCGGAGGCCTTGCCTTTGCCCAGGCCCGCAGGCGTCGCTCTCTGGCTCGGAGGTAGGTCGCCAGCTCGAGAAGAGCAAGGCAAGGCAGGGTCCCCTTAGGGGACACACAAGCGCAGGGCGCGGGTTTAGCCGCGCCCTGCGCTTCCGTTTGAGGCGTCAGCGGCACTCTGCGTAGCCGCAGCGCGTGCGGCTGCAAGAACGAAACGGGGGGGGAATGCTGAAGCGGTTGCGATCCGGCCATCTACAGCGGATCATCGTGGGCGTCTCGCTTCTGGTGGTGGCTGCGGGGGCGGTGCTGATCTCGACCGCTTACGATGACGCTCCGAAGGCGAGCGTGCTCAGCGGCGACGCGCCGGTCAATGCCGGGGCGGGCAACCCCGCCGACATTAGGTCCAACAACTCGCCGACGCTCGCCCGCAACCCGGTGAAAGCCGCCAACGTAGTGGTCTCAAACCGCATCGACACGCCCCAGTTCGCGTGCGTCCTCAATGTGTCCTTCGACGGCGGTGCGAAATGGACGCAGACGCCGGTGCCGATTCCCACGGGCGAGGAGCCCAAGTGCTTCGCGCCCGACGCCGCGTTCGCGTCGGACGGCAGGCTCTATCTGTCCTTCGCCACGCTGAAGGGGCGCGGGAACGTCCCGAACGCCGTCTGGACCGCCAGCTCCGCCGATGGGGGGCGCACCCTGTCAAAGCCCGTGAGGGCGGGCGGTGCGCTGAGATTCCAGGTGCGGCTGGCGGTCGATCCGCTCGATTCCCGCCGCATCCACTTGACCTGGGTGAAGGCCGCCGCGGTCGGGTTCCTCAAGTTCTCACAGCCGGGTATTAACCCGATCGAGTCGGTCCGCTCAGACGATGGCGGCGCCACCTGGCAGAACCCCGTGCGCGTCAGCAGCCCTTCCCGCGCGCGCGTGATCGCCCCCGTCCCGGCGGTTGGCTCCAAGGGCGAGTTGTACGTCCTCTATCTCGACGTGGGAGAGGACCGGCTCGACTACGAGGGCGGCCATCTGGGAAAGGGCGGAGCGCCCTACCAGGGTCGCTTCGGACTCGTACTCGCCCGCTCCCTCGACGGAGGGCGGACCTGGGCGGACATCGTGGTCGACCGGGAAATCAAGCCGATCCATCGTTTCGTCGCGCTCTTCCCGCCCTATCCTGCGTTGGCGCTCGACCGCCGTAGCGGTCGCATCTACGCCGCCTTTCACGACGCCCGGCTCGGCGATCCCGACGTCTCTGTCTGGTCCCTGCCGGCCGGGGGCAGGAAGTGGGAGGGGCCCACACGCGTCAACGACACACCGAAGCGCGATGGCACCTGGCAATACCTGCCACAGCTCGCGGTCGCGCCCAATGGCCGCCTCGACGTCCTCTACTACGACCGGCGCTCCGACAGACAGAACATCTTCAACCAAGTGTCGTTTCAGTCCTCGTCCGACCACGCCAAGAGCTTCGTCCCCTCCGTCCGCCTGTCAAGCCGGCCCTTTGACTCGAGGATCGGGTTCGGCGGCAAGAACGGTCTGCCAGACCTCGGCAGCCGCCTCGCCCTGCTCTCCGACAAACACCGCACACTCGCCGTCTGGACCGACACCCGCGCCGGAACCTCCGCATCCAACAAGCAGGATCTCTCCCGCGCCGTCGTGGCCTTCTCTGACCCTCCGCGGCTCTCCGAGCCGGTGATGTACGGCCTTCGCTACGGCGGACTTGCGCTCGCGCTCCTGGGGCTCTGCCTCGTCGGCTCGGCATTCGTCGTTCGGCGAGGATGAGACCTCGTGCCGTGCCGCTTCGAGCCCCGGTGAAAGCTCAGCCCGGCTAGCATCGTCACCGGGCGCCTCCGCACAGTTCGGAGCAGCTGAAGCCATGGCGAGCAATTCGAGCAAGCGACATAGAAAAGGGCGGCGAGGCTCGCTGGGTTTGTGGTGCGCGATCGTGATCGTCGTCCTGTTCGCCGCGTACCTCGGGCTGCTCGAGGCGTCCCGCCCACATGTGTCCGGCGACAAGCTTCGCTACGACCAGCTGATCCGGCTGGCCGACTCGGGTGACCTGAAGAACGCCCGGGTTCGCTTCGAGGACGCATACGTCGGGGGCAAGTACAGGCGAAGGGATGGCTCGGTGGGCAGCTACAGCGCTCCCTACCCGAAGGGCGGCCTGGTGGAGAGGGACCTCACTGAACGCCTGATCCGCAACCGCATCCCCACCACCATCGATCAGCAGTTCGCAAAGAGCCTGATCGTGCCCGTGAGCTTACTGTTGCCCGCCCTGATCCTGGTGGTCGTGTTCGTCTACGTGATCGTGGGGTTCCGTAGCGGATCCGGCCTGTTTGCGACTCGCAGCGGCGCTCGCCGGATCCAGGGGGAGGAGGGCGGCGCGACCTTCGCGGACGTAGCGGGGCAGGACCAGGCGATCGCCGAGCTACGCGACGTCACGGAGTTCCTGTCAGCGCCCGAGCGGTTCCGCGAGCTCGGTGCCCGCCACCCGAAGGGCGTTCTCCTGTACGGCCCGCCGGGGTGTGGCAAGACGCTCCTCGCGCGCGCCTTGGCCGGGGAGACGGGCGCCTCCTTCTATTACATCTCGGGCTCGGATTTCGTAGAAATGTATACGGGCGTCGGCGCGGCGCGGGTTCGTGACCTGTTCCGGGAAGCACGCGAGAACGTGCCCGCGATCGTCTTCATCGACGAGCTCGACTCGGTCGGCCGCCACCGGACGGGCGGGGGCGCGCAGGCGGAGACGGGAGGAGGCGAGGAGCAGGAGCAGGCGCTCAACCAGATTCTCACCGAGATGGACGGTTTCTCGGTGACCGACGAGGTCATTCTCATCGGTGCGACGAACCGGCCTGACGTGCTCGACCCCGCACTGCTGCGACCAGGCCGGTTCGACCGCACGGTTGGCCTCGAGCGACCCACCGAGGAGGGGCGCTTCGCGATCCTCTCCCTTCACGCCCGGCACACCCGGCTTGATCCCGAGGTCGACCTGCGTGACATCGCCAACCGCGCCATCGGCCTGACGGGGGCGGACCTCGCGAACGTGGTCAACGAGGCGGCGCTCCTCGCCGGGCGCGCTCACAGCTCGACGATCTCCAGCGCCGAGCTCGAGCAGGGCCTGCAGAGGATTCTCGAGGCGCCCGAACGACAGCGGCGTCTCTCGATGCGCGACCGTAGCGTCGGGCGACGCGCGACCGGCGTCGAAGCGCGGGTGACCTTCGCCGACTTAGCCGGCGTCGATGACGCCATCGAGGAGCTCAGCGACATCAGGAACTACCTGGCGCTGCCGGAGCGCTTTCAGAAGCTGGGCGCTCACGCGCCGCGAGGCATCCTTCTCGCGGGCCCACCCGGGTGCGGGAAGACCCTGCTGGCCCGGGCAGTCGCGGGCGAGGCAAACGCGGCGTTCTTCCAAACCGCCGCCACCGAGTTCGTAGAGGATCTGCAGGGTCGCGGCGCCGCGCGCGTCCGAAACCTGTTCGCCGAGGCCAAGAGCGCCGCGCCCGCGATCCTGTTCATCGACGAGATCGACGCGGTGGGCACCCGCCGGGGAACGAGTGCCGACGCGACCGAGAGCGAACATACGCTCAACCAGATTCTGGTCGAGCTTGATGGCTTCGAGCAGGGCTCGGGAATGGTCGTGATGGCGGCGACCAACCGACCGGACATCCTCGACCCCGCCCTCATGCGGGCGGGGCGGTTTGATCGCCAGGTCACGGTCGACCTGCCCGACCGCGCCGGCAGGCGCGCCATCCTCGAGATCCACTCCAAGGCCACGCCACTTGCCGGGGACGTGGACCTCGACGCGGTCGCGGCGGCCACCGCGGGCTTCTCCGGAGCCGACCTGGCCACGGTCATGAACGAGGCGGGACTGCTTGCCGCTCGGAGGGACCTCCACGAGCTGACATCCGAGACCATCGACGCTGCGGTCACGAGATCGGTGCTCGGCATCTCGTCGCGGCGGCACATCATGTCCGACGACGAACGCCGGATGACGGCCTACCACGAGGCTGGACACGCTCTCGTCGGACGGACGCTGCCCGGCGTGACCGTGCCGCACAAGCTCAGCATCATTCCGCACGCCGAGGCGCTGGGCTTCGTCTGGCAGACCGACGAGGCCGAGCGTTCGATCCACTCCCGGTCGATGCTGCTCAATCAGATGGCCATGGGGCTCGCGGGCAGGGCTGCCGAGGAATTGGTGTTCGGGGAGGCGGGCTCCGGCGCCGGGCCCGACCTGCGGCAGGTCAACTCCGTCGCCCGTAGGATGGTCTGCGAGCTCGGCATGAGCGAGACGCTCGGAGGAATGAGCTTCAGCAGCGACAGCGAAGCCGAGCCGGGTGAAGGCCTGTCCCTACGGTATTCACAGAAGGAGGCGCAGATGGTCGGGGAGGAGGTGCGCCGGCTCGTAGACGAGGCAAACAAGCGCGCCCTGGACGTCCTGCGCGACTCGCGCGCGACCCTCGATCGTCTCGCCGAGCTTCTCTTGGAGCGCGAAACGCTCTCCGGGCAAGACCTGGAGAAGCTCCTGGGCGACTCGCTCATCCACTCGCTCTAAGGCACCGCGCGCTCCACGCTACCCCGCGCGGCGGCGCCGGAGCGCAACCACGAAAAGCGCCATCGCCACAAACAGCAGGCCGACTGATGCGAGGCCGAGAGCGCCCAGCGGAAAGCCGTCCGAGGGACCCACTTCCGGCGCTCGGGACGCCGGGCCCGCTGCCACAAAGCTGCGCTTGTCGAGAGCGCCCGAGCCCTTGACCGAGACCCAACCGTCGTAGGCGGACGGCCGGTAGGCAAAGGCGCCCTGGGAGAAGGCAAGCGGGACGGCGGGGGCGTCGCGGGCGAGCTGGCGCAGCTCCGCCGCGACAGCTCGCAGCCGGGCGCGCCGGTCTGATGTCCGGGCGACCCGCTCGGCGAGGCGGTCGAACGCGAGGCTCCGATATCCGGTCACATTGAGGCGTGCGCCGGCGGCGAAGGAGGTCCTGAGATAATCGGGGTCGTAGGAGACGAGCGGGGAGATGCCGGTGACCGCGGCCTGGAAGGTCGGGCGGGACCCGTCACTCCCAAGTGCTCGATCGAACGCCCGCCTGCGAACCTCGGTCAGCATCGCCTTGGCGCCTGCCCTGCGGAGGGCGACCACGACCTGTCGGCCGACGTCGAGCCTCACAGGGTCGTCATCAGGCGCCAGCACCTCGATCGGAGGGCTGCCGAGCCGCGTCATCTCCCGTGCGGAGGCCGGTGCGTCCACGGGCGGAAGCGCTAAATCGGGAGCCCAGGCGGAGTCCGGGTGCAGGAAGCCCTCGCTCGCGGGCAACAGTCCCACCGCGCCGGCGATCTGGCCAGTATCGAGCACCTGAGCCACCGCCCGCCGGGCCGCAGCGCGGTCGAACGGCGCCTCTCGAAGGTTGAGCGCGAGCGCCGTCCCGGTGTAGTTAACACCCGGCCGAACCTGTAGCCGCGAGCCGTTCTCAAGCCGATCGCCCGTTGCCACGGGAAGGCCCGTCGGAACCACATCCACCTTGCCCCGCTCGAGTGCATCGAGGGTGCGCCGCCCCCCGCGCATGAAGTCGACCCGGATCCGATCGACTCGCGGCCTCCCACGGAAATACGCAGGGTTGACCGCGAACCTGTAGCCCTTACCGGGGAGATAGGAGGTCATGCGGTAGGGACCACTCCCGATCGGCAGGCCGGGCGGAATCAGGCGGTCCGCCGAGCGGTTTGCCCAGAGATGTCGCGGGAGGATCGGAAGGTCGGCCAAAGGCTGGTCGAGGAAGCCGGGCGCCGGTTGGCGAAGGTCCATCGTTACCGTGTACCGATTCACGGCCCGTACCCCAAGGACTTCGCGTAGCTCGGGCGTGAAGCGCAGATGAAGGTGCCTTTTGACGAAGTCGAACGTGAAGGCCACATCCGCGGCTGTCAGGGGCCGGCCGTCCTGCCAGCGCACGCCCCTTCGCAGCGAAACGACCAGGTGCCGCCCGCCAGCGCTGCGCTCCACCGAACTCGCCAGCCACGGCTTAGGCTGGCCATCCCGATCGCGCGAGAACAGGGTGTCATACATCAGCGTGACCAAGGGATAGCCCAGCTCGAAGCTGTAAGGGGTGAGGATGCCCTCGTCCTGCGGAAACGGGACGCGGACCAGGGGCGACGGGCCGCTCGCGCCCACGGGCACCGGCGAATGCACGGCCGCCACCGCGCAGATCAGCAAGGAGGAAATGAACGCCCCGCACCGGGCAATGCGAGCCTGCAGGCGACTGGGAAAACTAGGTAGCGGCTTGGAAAGGTGCGTACCCCTACGAGTTGACGAACCGCTCATCTTCAGCTCGACTGTAGTAGGGAGGCATAACCAGACGCTCGGCATGAAAGCAGAAGCCTGGGTGCTGCTCGCGTCCACTACTCCTCCCGGCGCGGAGCAGTAGTGCGCCGCGGTCGACGATGGGGGCCCGACGCACCACTTCTTCTTGGGACCTCTCAGGTGTGCAGGCCGGCGCTGGCAGGCATCATCGGCGCCCGCCGGGCGTGGACGGCGCTGATGATCTCCCCGCTGTCGATGCCCTGGAGGTAGATCGTCGTGACTCGCAGGTTGGCGCGACCGAGCTGGCGCTGGATCACATTGAGCGGGATCCCCTCGCGAGCATCTCGACGGCGTGGGCGTGACGGAGTTCGTGCGGAGCGAAGCGCCGCCTGACTCCGGCCTCGGGGGCAATCCGACGGAACTGGATTCGCACCGCTGGTGCGGCCCATGGCCTGCCGTGGGGCGGCCCGTCGATTACGCAGAACAGCGGCCCTGACTGGGAGTGTCCTGCGGCGGTCGAGCCACGGACCAGTTGACCCCAGCCCCAATTGTCCATCCCGACTTCGCGTCGGCACCCGCCCTTGCCCTCGCGAACGAGGAGCGCACCGCGGCCGGGCTCGAGGTCGCCCTCGCGCAGATCGGGCGCCTCGCCGATCCGCAGGCCGGCTCGCCAGAGCACGACGATCAGCCCGCGGACCCGGTCACCGTGCAGACCCCGCCGGCTTGGCGCATCACGGCGACGACGATCTCCTCGACCCGCGGCGGGTCCGCCGGGTAGCTCATCCCTTATTGCCGGGGACGCGGCCGAGATGAAAAGCCGCGGTCGTGCCCGGCGAGCGCCGCCGGCCAGCCACATCGAAACTGCACAATACGGACATCGGTCCCTCCCTTGTAGAACAGCCAATCGGCCCGCTCTACCACCCGACCGGCGTCCGCGGAAAGCAGTCGTGGCCACCAGCCGGCCCTGTTCACGGGCGCTGTCGCAGTTTCCGGACAAGCCGATCCGTCGCCATCGGGCAGGGATGCTGCTGCTGGAAAGCGAACAGCGCAGTCCGACCACACTCCGCAGCCAGGTCAGTCTCGTTCCGACTCCCACGCTGGTCGCTATTGCCGAGTTGACGCCTGACGATTAGCGGTGTCAAAGCAGGGCTGCCTCGCTGCTATCCCCGGCGGTGAAGTGTGGGTCCCCGCCGATCCCGAGCTGTACGAGGTCCGTCTTGCCCGAGAGAACGTGGAGCTGGTGTACCGCGGTCGACTTCCATCCGCTAGCAGACGACTCAATAGACGACGCCTAGCTGCTGCTCGCCGCAGCTCTGACAGACATCGGCGCTGTGCATATGACCGGGGACCTGTTCGCGCTCACAGAAGCGACAGCGTTGGAGGCCGGTCGCGCGCTTCGCCCGAACCCGCTTCGATCCGGGATTATCCCCTTGACACAAGGTCATAGATCACCTATCCTTACTCTTAGTGGTGCTCTTTCCCCCTGATTTCCGGGCCTTTACCGCCTCAGCTTTCGCTGACTGCACGACCTCTTTAGGGAACAGCTTGCGCATCGCCTGCTCGGTTGTCAGCTCGTGCGCTTTCTTCTTGCGTCTAGGCATCGGTGCCCCCTCGTGAACATGAACCTGCTGGGAGTGATCGACCAGTACAGCGATGACGCATCGTGCCGCGCCTACCTCGAAGAGCTGCGCTGGCCCAACGGCGTCGAGTGCCCCCGCTGCCAAGGGAACGTGTCGCGGATCGCTGAGCGCAACCAGTTCGACTGCAACTCATGCCGCTACCAGTTCTCTGTCACGGCCGGAACGCTCTTTCACGACTCGCACCTGCCGCTGCGTAAATGGTTCCTCGCCATCTACCTGATCTGCGAGTCCAAAAAGGGAATCAGCGCCAAGCAACTCCAACGGATGCTCAGCGTGAGCTACAAGACAGCGTGGTACCTCTCGCACCGCATCCGCGACGCCATGGGCGACGACGACCAACCGCTGCTGAACGGGATCGTTGAAGTGGACGAGACCTGGATCGGCGGCAAGCGCCGCCACGTCGGGCGCGGCTACACCGGAAACAAGGCCGTCGTCGTCGGCGCCGTCGAGCGCGGCGGCGAGGTCCGGTTGAAGGTCGTCGGCTCGAAGGACCGCAAGACTCTGCAAGCGTTCATCGACGCCCACTCCGCGCCGGACAGCATGATCTTCACCGACGACTACGCGGTCTATGACTACCTGCCGCCCGAGCGCCACCAAGAGGTCAACCATTCCGCTGAGGAATGGGTACGCGGCGACGTGCATACGAACACCGTCGAGGGCGTGTGGAGCCTGTTCAAGCGCTCCGTCGTCGGCAGCTATCACAAGGTGTCGATCAAGCACCTGCCCGCCTACCTTGACGAGATGGAGTTCCGCTTCAACGGACGCGACAACCCATACCTCTTTCGCGACACCCTCATGGTCATGCTCGCCGGGGATGCCTTGCCGTACCGTGAACTGGTCGGACAAGCCAAGGGCTAGATGAAATATCACTGCGCTAGTGGTCGTCGTCCTCATGGAGTTCTTCGCGCAACTTCTCTAAGCCTCAATCCACCGTTTGTCTGATGGGGTGAAGCCCTGAAGGGCTGAGTGCCGTGGTTCGGGCCGGTTGGTGCGTGGTTGCCGTTGTCGAGGGTGCGGTGGGTGTTGGCGGGGCTCTTCGAG
>JAABUS010007444.1_pt1 | contig 12567 bp, 12 predicted proteins | sample 5560161 | NCBI WGS metagenome assembly JAABUS01 (sample SAMN10711885, study PRJNA513376) | rock metagenome | isolation source: Antarctica rocks | place: Antarctica: Victoria Land, Trio Nunatak nord | collected 2016-01-04 | reverse complement strand
GCAAATCGGTCGGCTTTACGCCGACCGCGAACTTCGGCCCGCAGCGAGCATGGCTATCGGCGCCGACGGCTCGCCCGTGACGGCGGGGGAGGCGCGAGGTCAGACCGAACGACCAGTCAGTGCGCGGCGTCGTACGCGGAGCGGACCTCAGCAGAGACACGTCCCCGGTCCGACACCACGAAGCCGTTGGCGCGTGCCCAGTCGCGGACGTCGGAGGGGCTGGGACCGCCGGACTTGCTACGCCGCGATCTCCGGGCGCCAGCTCCACGGCCGCCACGACGGGAGACACCAATGTACTTGGCCATTGACTCACGAAACTTTTCGGCGTTCTTGGCTGAAAGATCGATTTCGTAAGTGACACCGTCGAGCCCGAACGTGACGGTTTCATCGGCGCTGCTGCCGTCCACGTCATCTTCGAGAATGACATGTACACGCTGAGCCATGCCGGACTCCTTTCTCAACTTCGAGGGATCGCCCACTTTAACAGCAAATGCATCGCTCGGCGACTCGGCTGAAAAAGATTTCCAGTGCTGGTCTCGTTAGGACTCGGGCCGGACTGTGGGAAACAAAATTGACTCACGTATACCTACGCCGCAGAAGAGCATGACCAGCCGGTCTACTCCCATGCCCATCCCGCCTGCAGGAGGCATGCCGTACTCCAATGCACGCAGGAAGCTTTCGTCCAGGTCCATTGCTTCGGTGTCTCCTAGAGCTGCCAACAATGATTGAGCCATCAACCGCTCACGCTGGACCACCGGGTCGTTCATCTCGGAATAGGCCGGCGAGAGCTCGACGCCGTTGATAATGAGATCAAAAGCCTCGCCCAGTCCGGGAATCCGACGGTGCACCTTGGCAAGAGGCTTGCTGGATTCGGGGTAGTCCCGGACAAAGGTGGGCGCGATTAGAGTGTGCTCCACTAGCTTCTCGTACAGCTCGACGATGATGTCGCCCGCTCCGCATTGGAGTGGCAGCTCGATGTGGCGCTTGCCCGCATACTCACGTAGCACCTCTGCCGGAGTCTGGACCGTCACGTGCTCGCCGATCGCGTCCGACACGAGGTCGAGAATCGAGGCGTGTCTCCATTGCCCTTCGAGGTCGATCTCCGAGCCGTCGCGGGCCGGCACGACAGTGGTCCCGAGTGCACGGGCGGCGTCGAGCACCAGCCGCTGCAGGAGCGTGGCCATCGTGTCGTAGTCGCCGTAGGCCTCGTACGCCTCGAGCATGGAGAACTCGACCGCGTGACTGGAGTCGATGCCCTCGTTGCGGAACGTCCGGCCGATCTCGTAGACCTTGTCGACGCCGCCGACCATCGCCTTCTTGAGGTCGAGCTCCAAGGCGATCCGCAGCAGCATGTCCAGGTCGAGGGCGTTGACGTGGGTGTGAAAGGGGCGGGCGCTGGCGCCGCCGTTGGTGGCCTGGAGGACCGGCGTCTCCACCTCGACGTAACCCAACCGGTCGAGCGTGGAGCGCAGCGCCTTGAGGACGGTCGCCTTGGCCCGCACCATCGAGCGTGGATGGTCGCGGACGATCATGTCGACGTAGCGCAACCGGACCCGACCCTCGTCGGAGAGCGGGTTGTGCTCGTTGGGCAGCGGCCGGAGTGCCTTGGCCGCCATCTGCCAGCTGACGACCTGCACCGAGAGCTCACCCCGGCGGCTGGTGACGACCTCTCCCTGCACCGCGAGGATGTCGCCGATGTCGACGAACGCCTTGAAGTCGGCGAGCGGCTTCTCGCCGACATCGGCAAGGGAGAACATCGCCTGCAGCTCGGTGCCGTCACCTTCGCGCAGCCGGGCGAAGCACAGCTTGCCGGTGTTGCGCAGGAAGATCACCCGACCGGTGACGGCGACGTGGTCGCCGGTCTGGTGGTCGGTGCCGAGCTCGTCGGCGTCGTACGCCGACACGACGTCGGCCAGCGTGTGGGTACGCGCGACGGCGACCGGGTAGGGGTCGATGCCGCGCTCGATCAGCGTCTGCCGCTTCTCCCGGCGTACCCGCATCTGTTCGGGCAGGTCCTCGGACTGTACCGGCTGAGGTGGGGTTGTGGGGGACTCGGACATGGGCCTGAGGCTAGTCCATCAGCCTCGACCGCCCGGGCGTGTTATCGGTGCTCCGAGGGCGGTCGGGCGGACTAGGAGAGGTTGCGTTCGAAGATGAGACGCAGGCCGGTCAGCGTCAGTGCCGGTTCGTGCCGGGTGAAGACCGAGCACTCCGACATGACCGGCAGGTTCACGTTGCCAGTGGCGATCACCTCGACGTCAGCCGCCTCGGCGTCGAGTTCGTCGACGATGCGGGTGACCAGTCCATCGACCTGGCCGGCGAAGCCGAATACCGCCCCCGACTGAAGCGCCTCGATCGTGTTCTTGGCGATCACCGAGCGCGGCCGCTCCGTCTGCACCTGCCGAAGTTGCGCAGCCCGCTCCCGCAGGGCGGCCACCGACGTCTCGACGCCCGGGGCGATCGCACCACCGACATAGCGCCCCGAGGCGTCCACGACGTCGAACGTCGTCGCCGTCTCGAAGTCGACCACGATGCACGGGCCGCCGACAAGGTCGAAAGCGGCGACCGCGTTCGCCACCCGGTCGGTGCCCACCTCGCGGGGGTTGTCCATCAGCACCGGCAGCCCACTCTTGACTCCCGGTCCCACGACCACGGTCGGCAGGTCACCGTAGGAATTCGTCAACATGGCCCTTAGCTCATGCAGCACGGTCGGGACCGTGGATGAGACACAGATGCCGTCGAGCGCCGCGTCCGAGCCGGCTGCCGGGACGAAGCCCCTGAGGAGCAGTTCCCACTCGTCCGAGGTCCGGCGTACGTCGGTCGACACCTGCCAGCTGTCGAGCAGCGCGTCGTCGCTGAAGACCCCGAACGTCGTGTGCGCGTTGCGCACGTCGACACACAAGAGCCTGGTCACCACACGTGCCTCGCGGTCACGGGCTGGTGGCGTTCGGGGACGGCCGGAACCCCGCGGGGTCCGGCGGCGTCGGGACGGTCGAGGCGGAGGACCCGTTCGCGACGATCTTGTTGTCGGCATCGACGAACACAACTGACGGGGCGAACGAGGGAGCCTCGCCGTCGTCGAACTGTCCGTACGCGATGAGGATGACGATGTCAGCACGGTCCACAAGCCGGGCGGCCGCACCGTTGATGCCGATGACACCGCTGCCGCGGCGGCCGGCGACGGTGTAGGTCTCCAGACGCGCACCGTTGGTGACGTCGACGACGTGCACGAGCTCCCCCGGCAACAGGTCGGCGGCGTCGAGCAGATCCTCGTCGACTGTGATGGACCCGACATAGTCGACGTCGGCCTCCGTCACTGTGGCGCGATGGATCTTGGACTTCATCAGCGTGCGGATCATTGCGGCGTCCCTTCGTTGGTGCCATGTCGGAGCAGCACCGGCAGGTTGTCGATCAGCCGGGTGGTGCCGGCCGTGGCAGCGACCAGCAGCCGGGCCTCGCCTGAGGCGGGGGGCTCGTCCAGGTCGACGCCGCGCAGCGCCAGGTAGTCGACGGCGAGGCTCGGCTCACCGGCGAGCACGTCGCGCGCAGCGCCCAGCACGCCGTCGGCCCCAGCCGGTCCGGCCGCGGAGCCGGCACGCAGTGCCCGGCTCAGTGCCAGCGCAGCCCGTCGCTCCTCGGCGGACAGGTAGGCGTTGCGTGAGCTGAGGGCGAGCCCGTCGGCCTCACGTACGGTCTCGACACCGACCACGTCCACCGGCATGCACAGGTCCGTGACCATGCGGCGGATGAGCACGAGCTGTTGGTAGTCCTTGTGACCAAACACCGCCACGTCGGGCCGGACTAACCCGAAGAGCTTGGCGACGACGGTGAGCACACCACCGAAGTGGCCAGGACGGCTGGTGCCGTCGAGGGTCTCGGCCAGCGGCCCTGGCTGCACCGTGACCTGCGGCCGCCCACCGGGGTACATGGTGTCGACCGTGGGAGCGAAGACCATGTCGACGCCGTTCGCGGCACACAGCTGGAGGTCGTCGTCGAACGTGCGTGGATAGCGGTCGAGGTCCTCGCCTGCCCCGAACTGCAGGGGGTTGACGAAGATCGACGCGACCAGCAGGTCGCCTTGGTCTCGCGCCTGGTCGAAGAGGGCGGCGTGGCCGGCATGCAGCGCGCCCATCGTCGGGACGAGAGCTGTCCGGGCGCTGGTACGACGACTGCCGCCGGAGCGCCCGAGGGCAGCGGCGAGGTCGTCAGCTGTCCTGGTGACCACCGGACCGCCGGTTGACGACACCGAACGCGACGGGGCGAGAGACGTCATCGGCCGGTTCAGCTGCCGAGGTCGACGAGCGCGTCGTTGAGCACCTCGACCAAAGCGGCGGCTCGACGCGGGTCGAGCCGCCCGTCGGCGACGGCATGGTTCGCGGTGGCTCGCGCCATCGCGACGTACGACTCGACCGTCGACGCGGCCAGGCGGGGACCGGTCAGGGTTGTCGCAGCCATCGTGCGGAGGTGGGCGCGGACGGTCTCGACATCGCCACGCACGATCGGGCCGGTGAGGGCGGCGTCGCCGTAGGTCAACGCGTTGTCGAGCGCCGCGGTGAGCAGCGGACGCAGCGTTCCGGCGGGGTCGGACGAGCCGGCTTCGCGAAGCATTTCCATCGACTGCGAGACGAGTGTGACCAAGTGGTTCGCGCCGTGCGCGAGCGCTGCGTGGTAGAGCGTGCGGTGTTCCTCGGCGACCCAGATGATGCTGCCGTGAAGGTCGCCGACGAGAGACTCGGCCAGTGCCCGCTCGCCGACGTCAGCCGAGACACCGTAGACGCAACCGTCGAGTCGGTCCAGGTCGACGTCGGTGCCGGTGAACGTCATGGCCGGGTGCAGGGCGATGCCAGCTGCACCGATGGCAACCGCTGGCGCGAGGACGTCGAGTCCGTGCCGTCCGCTCGTGTGGGCGACGAACTGCCCGGCTCGGATCGCACCGGACGCGACGAGCATACGGACGACATTGTCGAGACTGTCGTCGGGAACCGTCAGCAGGAGCAGGTCGCACGCCTTCGCGACGGCGGTCGGCTTGTCGACGGGTACGCCGGGAAGCAGGGTTTCGATGCGGGTCCGGGAGGCGGCCGATTCGCCGGCGACAGCGGCGATGGGATGACCTGCCTCGCGCAGCGCAGCAGCAAGGACGGCCCCGACCCGGCCGGCGCCGATGACACCGACGGACAAGGGGGCGCCCAGCGGGGCGCCGTTCACAGGGCCTGCAGTCATGTGGTGCGCCTTTCCGTTCCAGTCCCGGTGCCGGGTACCAGACGTTGTGCGACCTAGATGGGTGTTCGGAAGTCGAACGGACTGCCGATCATGACCATAACGCTTATGGATGCGGCCAGGATATCGTCCGCAGCCGTGCGACACGTCACACTCGACGCGCCGCTACCAGCGAAGCTGTGCACGATCCTGCCAACGCGTCAATCCGCAGCCGGCACGTGCAGCACCAGGCCGACCGGACGACGGAACGCGACTGAGACACCCGGCGGGATCGCCTCCGGCAAGACGATGTCGGGTTCGTGGGTGCGGAACCGACCGCGGCGGCTGATCTGCGCGAGCTGGACATCCATGGCCACGTACCAGTCCGACGCCACCCCCGTCGAGGCGGACATCACTTCGTCGAGCGACACGCGAGCCGTGAAACCGCTGCCGTCGTAGCGCTGGTCGCCTCGGTTGACCCAGGCAGTGGCTTCCGGGTCGGTCCGCTGCTCGACACGCATCGACACGACACCACCACCGGGTGACTCCAGCCAAGCCGTGATCACGGTCTCGACGCCCTCGGTGGGTGCGCCGCGAATCAGCCCGAGGCCGGACACCTCCAACGTGGGACCGACCCAGTGCGCGGACTGCAGCCGTGCGTCGAACTCCAGCTCGTCCTCGCGGAGCCAGAAGACCTCTGGCGGTATGCCAGCGGACGCGTCACGAGCCAGAGGTAACTCTGCGACGACGTGGCCACCCTCGACCTGCAGCGGCAACGGCCCAGGGTGCTCCGCGACCCAGGCCAGCACCCTCTCAGCTTCCGCTCGACGCCCGCGCGTCACGAGCCAGCCGACGACCCGCTGCGGCACCCGCAGGTGCGACTCGTGTATCGGTGGCAGCCCTTGGAAGAGCTCGCGCACACCGGTGTGCAGCAGCTGCCAGTAGGCGTCGTCACATCCCCTGATCTCTCCGAAGTAGACCGGTAGATCGCCGGCCAGCCCGTTGCGCGCCCAGTAGTCCACCAACCGAGGCGACCCCAGCCGACGCACGACATCGGTCGCCATCTGCTTGGTGACCAGCCGGTCCTCCAGGTCGGCGATCTCGTGACGCCGCTGCGTGATCGAGCTGCCGTCGGAGCGGACCCGCCAGTTGTACACCGGGCGCACCACCACGTCGAAGGCCTCGGCCCGCAGGTATGCCTCGATCATCGTGCCCTGGTCCTCGTAGCGGACACCCTCCGGGAACACGAGACCGGCGCGCTCCCAGAACGACCGCCGGAACACCTTGTCCCAGGCGAAGACATTGTGCATCGCCTCCGGGTGCTCCTCCAACGTGACTGCCAGCCGTCGCTGCCGGTGGGTACGCCGCAGGAACGCCGGTTCGACCAGCTCGCCGTCGATCTGCTGCTGCATCGATCCGACGACCAGCTCGGAGCCGCTTTCGTCCAACGTCGAGACCATCAGGGCGTAGGCGTACGGCGGCAGGGTGTCGTCGGAGTCGACGAACGCCAGCAGCTCGCCGCGTGCGAGCCGAACGCCGTGGTTGCGCGCTGCCCCCAGCCCGTGGTTGGCCGTGTGCACCATCGATATCGCCGGGTTGGCCCGCAGGTATCCCTCCACCACCGCCGCCGAGCCGTCGGTGGAGCCGTCGTCGACGACGATGACCTCGAAATCCCGGAACTCCTGAGCGAGCAGGCTGTCGATGCACTCGGCGACGTAGGCCTCGACGTTGTAGACCGGCACCACGACGCTCAACCGGGGGGTGGCCCGCTTCCGGCCGAAGAGTCGCGACACGGCTGACACCTTATCCAGCGGCGTTGGCTGCCTTGGGCTCAATCAGCCGCAGGATCTCGGCGGATGCGGTCGTGGAACTCCTGCTCCCATCCGGGCGTTGCCGGCCAGGTCGACTCGACCAACCAGGTGGCGCCGGCGTCGGCGTACTCGTCGGCAGGGACTCCCGGTGCCCACGGCGCCACCACGTCCCACCCCTGCCGGCCCTCGCCATCGAGGTAGCCCGCGAGCCCGTCGGGCGTCAGCAGCTCACCCGCACCGATCGGGACCACGCCGTCCCAGCGGCGGGCGCGCGCGAGCGGACGCCGGTTCGGCACCACGCCAGCCACCCAGATGGGTGGCCGCGGCTGCTGGACGGGCCGGGGCAGCAGGTCTGCCGTCACCTGATAGTGGTCGCCGGCGTGGGCGATCGGGCCGCGGAGGAGCCCGTCAAGCACCCCGAGGCACTCATCGAGCATCGCGGCCCGGGCGCGATCGTCCGCCTCGTCGCCGAGATCGCCGAAGTCGAGGTCGTCGGGGGCACCCAGCCCGACACCGAGGACGGCGCGCCCAGCACTCAGGTGATCCAGGCTCGTGAGCTGCTTGGCGACCATGGTCGGCCGACGACGCGACAACGGCGTGACCAGGGTGCCCAGACTCACCCGGTCGGTGACCTGCGCGATCGCGCCGAGCAGGACCCAGGGGTCGTGCACGTCGGGCCGCTCGTTCGACCACTGCACGTGGTCCCACAAGAACACGCCGTCCCAGCCGGCTTCCTCCGCGTCGCGAGCGATGGCGACGACTCTTGCGACGTCGGTGAACGGTGGGATGTTGACGGCGTACCTCATCACGGCAACGTACCTGCCGTCGCCGACGGCCATGTGCTGGACAGCGGCGGACTTAACCGGTTGCCCGGTGCGGTCGCGCTGGGCAACCATGACGGTGCTCGCCGTCGAGATCCGAAGGATTCCATGCCGCGTCGCGACTACGCCGGACCCGGCGACCTGCACGCCATGCAGCGCCTGGTCCAGCGGATCTGGTCACCACGGAGCCGCTGGCACGTGGGCGACGTGGCGTGGGGGCGCTACGCCATCCCTGGCGCCGAGCAGACCTTCCGCACATCGCTGTGGTTCGATCGCGGCGAGGTTCTCGCCTGGGGGTGGGCGGAGCTGCCCGGCCACCTCAACTGGGCCACCGACCCTGGCAGACCCGAGACTGCGATCGAGGTGGTCCTCTGGTTCGAGGGGGTGGCGGAGTCTTGCGAACTCACCGCCACGATCCTAGAACCGGAGACCCACCTCGCCGATGCCCTGTTGGCTGCGGGCTACGTTCCGGACCTCGACGCTCCATGGTTCGCGCATCACCACCGCGGGCTGGAAGACATCGCCGCTCCGGACCTGCCTGACGGCTTCCGGCTCCACCAGGTCCAGCCCGGCCAGGCCGCTCCCCGCGCGGCGGTGCACCGGGCCGGCTGGTCCGACTTCGGGTCGCGGGTGTCGGCCGAGAGCTACGCCGACGTGATGGCGGCCTGGCCGTACCGGCCGGAGCTCGACTGGGTCGTCGAGACGGCCGGCGGGGAGTGGGTGGCCTCCGCCCTCGGCTGGCTGGACGACCACAACGCGGTGGGTCTGCTGGAACCGGTCGGTTGCGCCCCGGCGTACCGACGTCGGGGCCTCGCGTGTGCAGCGAACCTCGCGGTGCTCCACGCGTTCCGCGAGGCGGGCGCGACGTCTGCGCTGGTTTGTCCTCGCGGCGACGACGCCTACCCGGTGCCGGGCCGGCTCTATCGCGGCATCGGATTCGAGCCCGGCGCACGCACTGTCACCTATCACCGGCCCGGCTGAGGGGTGACGAGCGTGCACCTATCATCGGTCCGATGACGTCCAACCCCGAACGCATGAGCAGCGGCGACTGGTACATCACCGACGAGTCGGTGCTCGAGATCCAGCGCGAGCGGCAGACCCTGATGGAGCAGTACAACACGACCCCGATAGCCGATCCGCTGGGCCGCAGGGGGGTGCTGATCGAGCTGTTCGGTTCCGTCGGCGACGACGTGGAGGTCCGCTCGCCCGTGTACGTCGACTACGGCTCCCACGTCCGGATCGGCACCGGCGTCTTCCTCAACTACGGCTGTCAGCTGGCCGACGTCGCGCAGATCAGCATTGGCGACCACTGCCAGGTCGGACCGAACGTGCAGTTCCTGACCCCAGTGCACCCCCTCGACGCACAGCGCCGCAAAGACAGGTGGGAGACGGCGAGGCCGATCACCATCGGCGCCAACGTCTGGATCGGTGGCGGTGTCATCATCTGTCCCGGCGTCACGGTTGGCGACAACAGCGTGATCGGGGCCGGCTCGGTGGTGACGAAGGACATCCCCAGTGGCGTTCTTGCCGTGGGCAGCCCGGCCAAGGTGGTTCGTGACCTGAGCTGACCCGCCCACCGCCCGTCGACAACGAGTGCCCGCTGGCGGCGATGGCACAATGCTCGCGATGACACTGCGGACCCGCGACACCACGGCGCTCGCCGCAGGATCCCTCCTCACCGGTCTGATCGCCTATGTGTTCTTCGCGACCACCACCCGTGCCCTCGGACCGGTCGCTGCTTCTCCGGTCACCGTCTTGTGGACCTACTGGAGCTTGTCGGCGGCGGCATTCACGTTCCCGGTCCAACACTGGATCGCCCGCACCGCCACCGCTTATGACGAAGGGGTGGTGCGAAGAGCGGTACCACGGATCGCGGCCGTGGTCGCCGCGACGTCCGCCCTGGTCGGTTTGCTGTCGTGGTTCGCAGGCGACATCCTCTTCCGGCGAGACCAGGCAGTGTTCTCGCTGCTGATGGTCGGTGTGACGGCGGGATCGGGCTTGATGGGAGTCGCCCGAGGCACGTTGACCGCTCGTCGCCGGTTTGGGAGCGTCGCCGTGATGCTGGTGGCCGAGAATGCGGTCCGCTGGCTTGCGGCGCTGGTGCTCGTCGTGGCCGACGTGGAGGAGCCGGTCGCGTTCGGTGTCTGCCTGGTCGCGGGCCACCTCGTCGCGTTCGGCTGGCCCTCGTCGCTACGGCTGATGCCCGGCCGCCTGCGCACAACGGCTGGCTCACCGCTCGGCTTCCTGAGCGGCGCCGCTTCCGGACAGCTGCTCGGACAAGTGGTCCTCACCGGTGGGCCGGTCGTGTTGGCGCTCCGTGGCGGGTCGGCTGCACAGGTGACCGCCCTGTTCGCGGCGCTGGCGCTGTTTCGCGCGCCGTACATGCTTGCCCTCGGAGTCGTGGCCCAGCTGACCGGCAGGCTCACGACCTTGGTCGTGGGCGGCCAACGCGCCGAGCTGCGCCGCGTGCAGGTGGCGATCGTGACATCTGCGGTCGCCTCCGCCGCCCTCGCAGCACTCGTCGGAGGGACCGTCGGCCCCGTTCTTGTCCGGTGGGTCTTCGGCGACGACGTCACCCTCGACGCCGCGACGACCATCCTCGTCGCCATCGCAAGCGCTGTCGCGCTTGCGAATCTGGTGACCACGGTCCTCGTGCTCGCTCTGAACCGGGCCGGCGCCGTCGTCCGCGCCTGGATCGCCGGCGCCGGCACCGCCGCCGCCGTACTCGTCATCAGTGACACGAACGCTCTGGACCAGACCTGCTGGGCGTTCCTCGCCGCGCAGGTGGTGGCGCTCCTGGTGCTGTTGGCGGAGGCTTCTCGGGGACGCTCAGGTGTCATCGTTGCGCCTCCCGACGAGAGTTCGTCACTACCTCCTGGAGTCTGAGACGCAGACGCAGCAGTCCCGCCAACGGTGATCCGTGATAGTCGTGGTCCATGCGCGGAATCATCTTGGCCGGAGGAACCGGCTCGCGCCTGCACCCGATCACGCTGGGAGTCAGCAAGCAGCTGATGCCGGTGTACGACAAGCCGATGATCTACTACCCGCTGTCAACTCTGATGCTTGCAGGCATCCGTGACGTGCTGGTGATCACGACCCCGCACGAGGCCGACGGCTTCCAACGGCTGCTCGGTGACGGATCGCGGTTCGGGATCTCCATCCGGTACGCGCAGCAGAGCGAGCCCAACGGCCTTGCACAGGCGTTCGTGATCGGGGCTGACTTCATCGGTGCGCAGCGATGCGCGCTTGTCCTCGGCGACAACATCTTCTACGGCCAAGGCCTTGGTCTGCAGCTCAAGCGTTTCGTGCACCTCGACGGGGCGGCGATCTTCGCCTACTGGGTCAACGACCCACAGGCATACGGCGTCGTCACGTTCGATACGTCGGGGCGAGCGCTCTCCTTGCAGGAAAAACCCACCAATCCGGAGAGCAACTACGCAGTCCCTGGGCTTTACTTCTACGACAACGACGTGGTCGAGATCGCCCGTGGCCTCGCGCCGTCGGGGCGAGGTGAGTACGAGATCACCGACGTCAACAGGGTCTACCTCGAGCGTGAAGCACTTCATGTCCACGTGCTCGCACGGGGCACCGCCTGGCTCGACACCGGCACCTTCGAGTCGCTCAACGACGCCAGCAACTTCATCCGGACGATCGAGCACCGGCAGGGACTCAAGATAGGCGCGCCCGAGGAGATCGCCTGGCGCCAGGGATTCCTCACCGACGACGAACTGCGAGAACGGGCCGCGGCACTGCACAAGAGCGGATACGGCGACTACCTGATCGACCTGCTCGAGCACCGTGACCTTCCGGCGTACCGCTCCCTCTAACCCGTCTCGCGGACGAGGCCGGCCCGTTGCTTGAGCGGCTCCCACCACTCACGGTGCTCGGCGTACCAGGTCACTGTCTCGGCGAGGCCCTGCCCGAAGTCGACTCTCGGCCGGTAACCCAGCTCCGCGCTGATCTTGTCGATGCTCACCGAGTAGCGCAGGTCGTGTCCCAGCCGGTCCTCGACCAACACGACCTGGCTCCAGTCTGCGCCGCACGCCGCCAGCAGCATCTCGGTGAGGCGTCGGTTGGAGAGCTCGGTTCCGCCGCCGATGTTGTAGACCTCGCCCGGGCGGCCACCCTCGAGGACGAGATGGACGCCTCGGCAGTGGTCGTCGACGTGCAACCAGTCCCGCACGTTGGCGCCCTCTCCGTAGAGAGGCACCCTGTCGCCGTCCATCAGGTTCGTGACGAACAACGGGACGACCTTCTCAGGGAACTGGTAGGGGCCGTAGTTGTTCGAGCACCGGGTCACACAGACCGGCAGTCGATGGGTGCGGAAGTAGGACCGGGCGATCAGGTCGCTTCCTGCCTTGGAGGCCGAGTACGGGGAGTTCGGCTCGAGCGGCTGGGCTTCGTCCCAGCTTCCGTTGTCGATGGAGCCATAGACCTCGTCGGTCGACACGTGGACGAACTTGTCGATGCCGTGCTGCAAAGCGGAGTCGAGCAGGGTCTGTGTGCCGACGATGTTGGTCATCACAAAGTCGGCGGCTCCCAGAATGGACCGGTCGACGTGGCTCTCTGCGGCGAAGTGCACCACCACGTCCGCTTCGTCCATGAGCCTGTCCACCAGTGCCCGGTCGAGGATGTCGCCTTCGACGAACTCGAGCCTTTCGTCGTCCGAGACGGCAGCCAGATTGACCAGATTGCCGGCGTAGGTGAGCTTGTCGAGCACGGTCACCGCGTCCGGGCGT
>JAABUS010007442.1_pt1 | contig 12568 bp, 11 predicted proteins | sample 5560161 | NCBI WGS metagenome assembly JAABUS01 (sample SAMN10711885, study PRJNA513376) | rock metagenome | isolation source: Antarctica rocks | place: Antarctica: Victoria Land, Trio Nunatak nord | collected 2016-01-04 | reverse complement strand
TTGAAACAGTCACGTTCGCATCTTGACTGAGTGATCTCAGCTGCATCATCGAATAATCTGAAATGTACGTAGCTCAGCTTGACTCGTTCACTTGAAAAGAGATCAACATTGATTTTCAGCTTGTTCTAAACTTTTTCATATCAGTTCTCTCAGATAGAGTTCTTTTCATCAGTGAACAACGAAGAATCGAGTATTTTCTGAAATCTAGAACGCTCAGAGTAGATTGATGATGACGAGATAATCTCTCTAGCTTGTAGTCTAGCTTTCAGCTTTTCGCATCGTTTCTTCAAAGCTTTCATAGTCATAGAAGATGTTATGATTTCAGCGAATGAGTCATTATCTTTGACAATGAAGAGTGAAGCTTTGAAACACTCTTTGAAGAAACGAGACATGATGAGAGAGAAAGAAGAGATTGAATTGAATGAGTGTTTTAAAAGAAAGAAATCGAGCGAAGAGCGATGCTCGACAATAGAAGATAAAGTCATTTTTGTTGTTTAATTTGAGAATTGATTGATTCTCTTGATCGATTTGATTCTCTAGCAATCAATGAAGATTCTTTATCGCTGATTCTATTAATCAAGATGAACGATGCATACTTAATGAGCTGTAAGTCGTTTAGCAATTCAATCAGTCTCGTTGTTGATTCTATAGATTCTCTAGTGTTGTTCTGTCTTTTGATTGCGTCGATCATCAGATAAACGAATTTCTTTAGACTCGATCTGTCTGAACGAGTATATTGAACGAGTAATGAGTATCTGTATCATATGATAAACGAGATTCTTAATGTAATGTTGAAATCATGTCTAGATCATTCAATCAAAGAAACTCAGAGCTGATATGTATGTATTGTTCTTTAGAGATAGCTATAACAAGACATTAAGAATACAGAAGAGAAAGAGTGCAAGCTCTTCTATAAATAATGACTTGAGACTGCGCTAGACTCAATACAGATGTGATGTAATAGATCAGATGTGTTTATTTAAAAGAATGATGAAAGAAATGAATGAAGAAAGTGCTGAACAACGAGAAGAAGTGCTGAGAATGACTCAAAGAAGTGCGCTAGATTCAAACTAAACATAGCATCATGACTTGTTCTAATCAAATTGATTAGAATTAGATCTGAACTCTGATCGATTCAGGCATGTTCATAACAGATATGTTCATCAAGAATCATTATGATTTCAATGACATGAATAATGTCATTAATTAAAGCAACTTGATCATCAAATTCTTGAAGTCTGCAAGAATGAGTTAATTGATGCAAGAAAAGATGATGTTGTTGCGTGAAGAATTTATTCATAAAGACATAAGTGAAGACTTCACTATCAATCAGAGTGAGAGTGAAAACTCTAAATTGAGCTTGATGTAGAATACAAAATATTATCATGTGACTATCTTTAAATGTTGAATTGAATTCAAAGAGTTTCAAGACAGATTTAGCAGAAAACTTTCTATATAATTGAAGTGAGAGTGAAAAGATTGAAACTAGTAAACAAGATGATGTGTATACAGATTTCTGAGTGCAACTTAGCTCAAAGACTAAACTTTTTTTGCAGACAGCAAGACTTTCTCATTTATACTGATGACATCACTGTTGTAAACATTCATGATACACAGAGTGAAGAGTTTCTTATTTGAGCATTCTTTAATGATTTTGCTCAAATGTTGCAACTTGCAGTAGTAGCACAGCTTTCACTTGTTGCAGATTTTCTTGATCTCAGAAATGATCAGAGTTTTATCTTGAATGATGATAATGACGAAGCTTAAATTCATTGACTCATTGAGAAATGAGAAAGAAAGAGATGAAGATACTGTTGAAATAACAGTCACAAAGATGATGATTTTTGAACTCAAAGAATTACTAGTCAACGCAAAAATGCTCTTGACTTTGATGAGTGAAACAATGACGAAGACGAAGCGAGATTGATGATGTTTAAGCTGCTGAAGCTCTTCATTGATATCAAAGAATGCTTGAATTCATTAATGAAAGATGAATGATCAAGTTTCATTAAGATTTTGTCAGAAAAAGATGATGACTTGAGTGAAATAATTGACATTACGCTTCAGACAGTCAATCAACAAGAAACCTTTCATCAATAAACATTCTTTCTTTTGATAGAAGAGATTATAGTAGTTGACAAAGTTATTCATGTTTCGCTTCAAAGTTTTGCAAAGATATAAATGAGCATCTTCTGTCTTGAAAGAGTTGTTGCAACAATGATGCAACTTGTGTTATTAATCTGCAAAGATGAAAATGATGCAAAGATCATTGACTCAATATTAACTCATTAAATTGTGAGTCTTCTTATTTATGATGAGTTGTGACTCAGCATAAATGATCTTGACTCAATGAGAGAAGTAATGATCATTGTTCACATTCATGCGCTGTATCAGACTCTGCTTTCATGCATTCAATCAATCTTTGTTCTTTTCATACTCAAATATGTCAAGAAGCTTCTTGAATTTAAAAGCAATGATGACAGCGACAGAGTTTGCAGAGAGATGAATGATGAAAGATTGATTGTTCAAGATTTGTGCAATGATCTGAACTATCATTGCAAGAAACTGAGAATTCAACTTTATATAAATTGAAGAACTGAGAATGATGAATGAGAATGAGATTGAAGTGATAACATCATGTTGTTGAACTTGATTTTGAAACTCATGCATTGCATGAAAGATCTCAACTGAATTTTCAATCATACTTTAAGTGAACTGTTCAACAGCACGCTCATCGTTGATCAAGAGATTGTAAGATGACTTCATTTGAGCGAAAGAGTAACTAGATGAGATTTCAATGTATGAAAATATTTGTTGAGATCATGTCTAGATCATTCAATCAAAGAGACTCAGAGCTGATATGTATGTATTGTTCTTTAGAGATAACTATAACAAGACATTAAGAATACAGAAGAGAAAGAGTGCAAGCTCTTCTATAAATAATGACTTGAGACTGCGCTAGATTTGATACAGATGTGATGTAATAGATCAGATGTGTTTATTTAAAAAAATGATGAAAGAAATGAATGAAGAAAGTGCTGAACAAATGAAAAGAAGTGCTGAGAATGACTTGAAGAAATGCGCTAGATTCAAACTAGACATAGCATCATGACTTGCTTTAATCAAATTGATTAGAATTAGATCTGAACTCTGATCGATTCAGACATGTTCATAACATTACTTCTTTCTTCAAACATTCATGTTTGCATGAATAGAAAAGAAATAAAAGCAAAAAAAAAAATTTCATCGTGTTTTCAATTTAGTGCAACTTATTTGAATATAGCTTGTGAAATTCGTTTAGAACTTTCTTCGAGTCATCGAATTTTTCTTTATCAACATAGTATCATTCGTCGTCACAATTTATCTCAATTCACTTGATCTTGTATTGTAGTCTTTCTCTATATCGTCTGAAGTTTAATATATCATTTACTTCTCAGTGCTTTTCATTCTCTTCAATGATCATCGATCTAGAGAGTTCAGAATGTTGTTTCAATAAAAGATTGCTTGATGAAGATTGTAGATACTTTGAACTGAACACTGAATGTATATGCTTCATGCTTCTAGATAGCTGAAGACGATAGAAGATCTCAACTTTGACTGTGATTGAATAGAGATTGAGCTGCTTGTCTTTCAAATCTTTGCATGATCTAGTGATTTTGATGTTTTCAAAAACTAATCAAACTTGATCATCTACTTCATAGATGACGTTTCATCTATGCTTGTTTATTTGAGTTTCAGTGATCTGCTTGATTTTTTTCAATTGTTGATGATCGAAAATAAGAAGTTTGCTCATTCAAGTGACAATGTCATTGATCTTTCTAGTCTCAATACGTTGATGAGTCGTTTCATAATCAGTCGTATCTAAATCGAAACTCATTCAAGAGTAAAAGTCTTTATTGAAGTAGAAAGAGATCATTGAGATAGTTGAAAATGTATTGAAATTGTCACTGAATTTCATCATTGAAAGTCATTTAGCTCAGTCATTCTGCATGTAATTGCAGTAGATTCAAAGTTTGCATTCAACATCTTGATTAACTTGTTTCAACTGATCATCAATCTTTGAATGATAAACTGTTGACAGATTGACTTTGATTTTCAGTTGTTTACAAAGACTTTGTCACATGATTGATATGAACTGAAAGTCTCTATTCAAAACGATAGAACTGAATAAATCATGAAGTCGATAGACATTTCATAGCATGATTCATACTGTTTCTTCAATTGAGATGTCATTGTCTTCTCAATGACAGAGAACATAGTGATGTTCTTTGAAGAGATGACATATGATCATGCAAATGACGTTATAGTTTTTCGATAAAGATAGCGTAATGATGAAGTTCATAGTTATATCTTGTCAACGCTGCTGAGAAATCAATAGAGACTGAAGCAAATCATTTATATCATCTCAAGATGCTTTGCTTCGCTGACAAACATGACAGTTTCAAATGTATTGTCGAATAGTTGCTCAATGATCTGATCAATAGTAAAAGCGTTGAACTAGATCAATTGTTCATTTAATGTCAGAGTGCAAGATTGATGATTGATTGTGAATCTCTTGAAGCAATTTCGTATGCATTTGTTTCAACATTCATAGTAGACTCTTTTTGAATAGAATGTTGTCAATAATTTGACAGTTCTTTAGCTTCATGTCATGAAGCTTCAGTTCATCTTTGTTCATAGCTTGTCAATACTCATTGCATAGTTCATTCTTCTGATTGACTAGATGTACATGTTGATAGAGATTAGTCTTGTATTCAGATTCAATTTCGAACTCAATTGATAGAATGTTTATTCGATTCGAGATCAGTATAATCTGAAAACGATCATTTATGTCTTTAGCTGATTCAGAACTATTGATCATCGACATTTTAGTTAAAGCATCGACTTTGAAGTTTGTTTTGCCTGATTGAAAGATAATTTGAAAGTTAAACTTTGATAGAATATTTAGGTAGTTCACTTGTCATCGAGTCAGCTGTTTGTTTTTCATAAAGATCTTCAAAGTTTGATGATCAGTAAACATCTGAATAAATAGCTCAGTATCTTCTAGTTCAAGTTGTCAATGTTCAAAGCATCGAATGATAGTTAGCAATTTCTTGTCATAAATGTGATAATTGCATTCAGCTGAAATCATGCTCTTGCTATAGAAGATTATCGAGTGAAGCACATTCTCGTCATCGTACTGAGATAGTATGTCGTCTTTTACATAGTTGAATGCATCAATTTTCAAAATAGCTTGATGTTTGACATCGAAATGACGTAGAACTGAAGTCAAGCTGATCTGCTTCTTTAGATTGTCAAAGACTTCGACGCAGACTTCGTTTTAAACAAAAGACGTGTCTTTTCAAGTCAGCTGAGTGAATGACTTGACTAGTTTCAAAAAGTTCTTGATGAAGCATCGATAGAAATTGATGAAGTCAATGAAGTCTTGTATCTTTTTTAGATTAGTAGATGTAATTCAATTAACTATAGCTTTCACTTTGATAGAATTTATGCAAAGATTTTGTTCTGATACTATGACTTCTAAGAAGACTGTTTCTTCTACGTTAAATTCGCACTTTCAAATATCTATCTGCAAATCAGCGTCTCATAAATGATTTAATATCATCTTGACATGTTGTTTATGCTTCTTTTGAGTCTTGCTGTATATGAGAATGTCGTCTAAATAAGCTTGACAGAAGTCATTTAGAAAGTCTCATAGAACATCGTTCATATATTGCTGAAACGAGATCAAATCATTTGTTAATTCGAATGATAGAATCTTTGATTTGTACGCTTCTAAAGCGATAATGAAGATCGTATAGTTCTCACTATCGAGATGCATACGAAGTTTGTTGAAAGCGAAAATTATATTCAGTTGAGTCAGATGCTTGCAGTCAACGATTTTGTCAATCATCTCATCTATGAGCAATAGAGAGTAGCGATTTCTTTTGATAATGACATTGAGCTTTCGATAGTCGATGCAGAAGCAAAGATCATCATTGATCTTCAGAGCGAATAGAACGAGTGAGAAATATGAGATTTTGCTAGAAGTAATAAAATTCTTTGACAAATTTTCGTTCAGATATTCTTTGATTTTCTGAAGCTTGTAGAGTGACATTCAATAAGCTCGACATTTAGAAGAAGTGACATCGTTAGTGAGCTCTATCTTATGATTATATGAACGATGAAATGATAGCTTATTGACTTGAGCTCGATCAAACACGTCGAGAAAATTCTGATATTTTGAAGATAGCTTGACTTTGATGTTTTCTAGATTTTGAGCTGATGCATCAATAAAAGCGACGTCTAGAACATTCAGTTTGCATTGAGTGTTGTAGACTATTTTTCTATCAATATCTTCGATCGACATGATGAAAATCTCGATGCGATTCTTCTTTGATCATTTAATCAGTGCATGAAAAGATTCAGCTTTCACACTGAACATAGAAAAGTTCTTTTTCGAAGCAGTAGAAGCTGATCGTTGAAGCACTTTGAAAGCTGAACTGATAGAAGAATTTGATGATCATGATCATTTTGAGTGTGAAGCTCTGACTGACATTGAAAAAACAGAAATGAAAGCTTTTAATTGATTCAAAAAAACGATGACATCGTTTTGCATATCTAGTAGTATTTCATTTTTGTTCATTCAGAGCTTTTCTAATATGACGTCATGATGATTTATATCAGCTATTAACATTGAAACAGTCAATTTCTTATGACTTTCAACTGTGAGATTGAGTAGAATTTTATGAGTAATGATCTTCTTTGTCAGCTTTTCGTCATATTCTCTTATTAACTTCTCTTTAGCTAGTTGTATGAGTTGAATTTCGAGCTTCTGACATATTTGATCAACTAGCTTTGTATGAATCAAGATGTAGATCATCGAGTCACTATCTATCAGAGATCGTAGCTTGAAGAATTCGCCTTGCGAGAATAGAATGACATCGACTAGAAATGACTTTTCGAAGTAGTTCTCTTTGATAGATGAAATTTCGTCGATTAGATTGCACAAAAAGATAATCTTTATCTCTTCAATGACTCTGAAAGAAATGACTAGTTTTTTGAATCAGACTCTGAATTGAAGTTCAAAGAATGATCAAACTCGTCATTGTTACGATTCTAGCTACGCATCTATGTTGATAGCTATGTTGATGACTATGTTGATGACTATGTTTTTGACTATCGTCGATCGCTCGTCACTAGACTATCGAGTTGTTTTGAAGTCAATTCTATTCAGAGTTAGCTTATGTTCTTCTGAGTCATATAGATAGTCGATTCTTCTCTTCTAGATACTTTTCTTTCTTAGCATTTATATACTCGTTATCTTACATTCATATGACTCGCTCTATGCTGACTTCTAACATTATATAAATGCTTCTTCGTTACAGGCGAAGTGAAATAATCTGCATCGATTTGCTCTGCTCGATTCACACGACTATTGACTTTGATTTAGTCGACTCGCGATCGTGCAGACACTCATTCTTCTTTCTCGTGAGCTGACTCAGCGAGAATAAACAAAAGATTCAAACTTGTGCGCTGATCAGCGAGTATAAACAAACGATTGAAATCATTCGACTAGATCAAAGATCAGCGAATACATTGCTCATTCAAATTTGCAAGAGATTCTTCGAGTTTGATGAGCACTCAAACGAGATCAGTCATAGAACTGCGTGAAGTCTCTACTTCAAAGAGCAATCAAAGAGATCAGTCTAGAACTGCGTGAAGTCTCTATCTTGATGAGCAAATCTCAACAGTGAGTCTGCTTCAATGACATTCATCGTCAATGCAATGACTCATCTATTCTCATCGCTCTACTCATCAGTAAATCGATTCGTCTATTCATTCATGTGCAACTAGTGAGTCTGCTACAATGACATGATAATGTCTTCGACAACAAGCAAATCTTTGAGCTTGTTTCTATATTGAAACTTCAGTGAGTCTGCTTCAACGACACTCTCAATGCAATGATCTACTCGTTCACATCGCTCTATCTATCAGTGAATCTGATCAAATGTTCACATGCAACTAGTGAGTCTGCTACAAAGACATCTTTCGTCAACGCGATGATATATCTACTCACATCGCTCTACTCATCAGTGAATCTGATCAAACATTCATGTGCAACTAGTGAGTCTGCTACAATGACATCATTTGAATTGATCTCTTCGATGAGCTAGTCGATTTTCTTCTAGTGAGTCTGCTTCAATGACATCAGTCAATAGTCAATCTTTTTGCTGAGCTAGTCGATTCTCTTCTAGTGAGTCTGCTTCAATGACATCAGTCAATAGTCGATCTCTTCGCTGAGCAAGTCGATTTCTCTCTACATAGCTAGTCTGCTACAATAGACATTTCGATTCTACACAAGACTAAGAAAATACATTCATGTGAACATGAATTGTTGAAGAGAGAGAGTACTGTTACGATTCTAGCTACGCATCTATGTTGATAGCTATGTTAATGACTATGTTAATGACTATGTTGATGACTATGTTTCTGACTATCGTTGATTGCTCGTCACTAGATTATCGAGTTGTTTCAAAGTCAACTCTATTCAGAGTTAGCTTATGTTCTTCTGAGTCATATAAATAGTCGATTCTTCTCTTCTAGATACTTTTCTTTCTTAGCATTTATATACTCGTTATCTTATACTCATATGACTCGCTCTATGCTGATTTCTAACAGTCATTTAATGCGTTAATTCTGAAAGATCTATTTGAGCACTCTTTAGAAGTATGATCAGACTTATGACAAAGAAAGCAGTTTTCAATTAGTAAGTCATTTTCTTTGACGCTAGTCAAAACAGCGTTGCATGATTTTGACTGATCAGTCATCTTCATTTCTATGATTCTACGAGTAGCTTTGACTGATTCTTCAGCAAAGATGATCTGTTTAGTTGTTCAAGCTTTGATCATTGCTTCTCTATTCTTGATCTTTCGAATAGCTCGTTGATCGTTATTCAATCAAATGAAATAGAAACAAATTTCTTTCAGAGTACTGAATTGAATCAATTGAGTTACTCAAGCGAATCGAAGTCGAAGATTTATTTTATTCTTTAGATCGATGATCAGCTGTTTTTCTTAATAGTCTAGATAGAAGAATAGTCGTTGAAATTGAGTATAAAACTCGCTGAATTTCTTCTGTTCTTGAATCAAGTTGTAGTAGTTTTTACGAAAGTTGACTTCTTTATTTGAGTCATCGAACAACTGAGCTAGCTCTTTCAAAAGCTCATCGATGATTTTGTATGAGTTGAAACAGTCACGTTCGCGTCTTGACTGAGTGATCTCAGCTGCATCATCGAATAATCTGAAATGTACGTAGCTCAGCTTGACTCATTTACTTGAAAAGAGATTCACATTGATTTTCAGCTTGTTCTGAACTTTTTCATATCAGTTCTCTCAGATAGAGTTCTTTTCATCAGTGAACAACGAAGAATCGAGTATTTTCTGAAATCTAGAACGCTCAGAGTAGATTGATGATGACGAGATAATCTCTCTAGCTTGTAGTCTAGCTTTCAGCTTTTCGCATCGTTTCTTCAAAGCTTTCATAGTCATAGAAGATGTTATGATTTCAGCGAATGAGTCATTATCTTTGACAATGAAGAGTGAAGCTTTGAAACACTCTTTGAAGAAACGAGACATGAGAAAGAAGAGATTGAATTGAACGAGTGTTTTTAAAAGAAAAAGATCGAGCGAAGAGTGATGCTTGACAATAGAAGATGAAGTCATTTTTGTTGTTTGATTTGAGAATTAATTGATTCTCTTGATCGATTTGATTCTCTAGCAATCAATGAAGATTCTTTATCGCTGATTCTATTAATCAAGATGAACGATGCATACTTAATGAGCTGTAAGTCATCTAGCAATTCAATCAGTCTCGTTGTTGATTCTATAAATTCTCTAGTGTTGTTCTGTCTTTTGATTGCATCGATCATCAGGTAAATGAATTTCTTTAGACTCGATCTGTCTGAACGAGTATATTGAACGAGTAATGAGTATCTGTATCATATGATAAACGAGATTCTTAATGTAATGTTGAAATCGTGTCTAGATCATTCAATCAAAGAAACTCAGAGCTGATATGTATGTATTGTTCTTTAGAGATAGCTATAACAAGACATTAAGAATACAGAAGAGAAAGAGTGCAAGCTCTTCTATAAATAATGACTTGAGACTGCGCTAGACTCAATACAGATGTGATGTAATAGATCAGATGTGTTTGTCTAAAAGAATGATGAAAGAAATGAATGAAGAAAGTGCTGAACAACGAGAAGAAGTGCTGAGAATGACTCAAAGAAATGCGCTAGGTTTAAACTAGACATAGCATCATGACTTGCTTTAATCAAATTGATTAGAATTAGATCTGAACTCTGATTGATTCAGGCATGTTCATAACAAGAAGACTGAGTCTGACAAGACTAGAATTATGACATTATTTCTTTTCTTTAATGATTCATGTTCACATAAATGTATTTTCTGCTTGATTCAATTAATTGCTCAATTATGATTTAACAGACTCAGACTCATTAAATTTTGATTAACTGAATAGTTGAAAGTGCTTCTAGCGTGATTTGTTCAAATATTGAATATGAAAATCATCAACTATCTTCTGAGCATTCATAAATTCGTCGTCATCAACGTTGTATCAATTGAGATCATTATCATAGTTATTTCATTTGACTCTATACTGAAGTTGTCTTCAATATCAACGAAAATTCAATATATCGTTGATTTTTTATTCATCTTCGTCGTTTATCATTATTGACTCAAGAAGCTCATTCTTTTGATCAGGCAAGAAGTCATCGACAGCGAGACAAAGCAAATCAGAGTGAAATATGTCATGAACATGCATAGTCTCTGATAATTTCAACTTATATGATGAGTCGATGAAATCTAGATTGATGAAGAAATCAAGCATTTTATCATCTAACTTCTTGAAAGATCTCACTGTAATGATGTTTCATTCATTCAGAAACATCTTTGATTCAATCTTATAATCAACTTCGTTTCTATGCTTATTAGCTTGTTGAATCATTTGTTCTCTTGTTTTGACTAGAGATTTGCAAGCAAACATCAAGATCTTGTTCATATGTTCAGATATATCTTTAACTTTAGTCACTTGCAAGCATTCATAAGAACTTTCATATTTGATTGTATTGTCATGATGTCAGATCATCAACTCAATTTAGAATATAAATCATCAATATCTTAAATAATCTTAATTCATTGAATCTGTTTTGCAGTTCAATGAATCAAGTCATTAATTTAGTCATCATCATTTTAATCTAGTCTCAGCAATTCTGTTTTGATCATCTCAGTCGTTTTGCAATCTTAAGTCAATAGAACTATTGTTTAGTCTTGATTCTGCTCAATTCATGTATATAAAAGTTAAGTTCTCATTCTTTTCTTTCACTCTTTGTCTTTCATCTTATACATTATCTGATGTATTGTCTTGTATTTAAATTCTATCAAGTCATTCAAGTTGATCATGATCATCTTGAATGATAATAATAATATCAGTCTTTTGTATTGATAGTATCTCTAGTCTAGCTCTGTTACGATTTTAGCTATGCATCTATGTTGATAGCTATGTTGATGACTATGTTGATGACTATGTTTCTGACTATCGTCGATCGCTCGTCACTAGACTATCGAGTTGTTTTGAAGTCAACTCTATTCAGAGTTAGCTTATGTTCTTCTTAGTCATATAGATAGTCGATTCTTTTCTTCTAGATACTTTTCTTTCTTAGCATTTATATACTCGTTACATTACACTCATATGACTCGCTTTATGCTGATCTCTAACAAGCTTAGTCTTTGACATTATGAAAGATTTACACTTTCTGCAATATTGTTATGAACATGCCTGAATCAATCAGAGTTCAGATTTAATTCTAATCAATTTGATTAGAATAAATCATGACGCTATGTCTAGTTTGAATCTAGCACACTTCTTTGAATCATTCTCAGCACTTCTTTTCGTTTATTCAGCACTTTCTTCATTCATTTCTTTCATCATTCTTTTAGACAAACACATCTGATCTATTACATCACATCTGTATCGAGTCTAGCGCAGTCTCAAGTCATTATTTATAAAAGAGCTCGCACTCTTTCTCTTCTGTATTCTTAATGTCTTGTTATAGCTATCTCTAAAGAACAATACATACATATCAGCTTTGAGTCTCTTTGATTGAATGATCTAGGCACGATCTCAACATTACATTAAGAATTTCGTTTATCATACAATACAGATACTCATTACTCGTTCAATATACTCGTTCAGACAGATCGAGTCTAAAGAAATTCATTTACCTGATGATCGATGCAATCAAAAGACAGAACAACACTAGAGAATCTATAGAATCAACAACGAGACTGATTGAATTGCTAGATGACTTACAGCTCATTAAGTATGCATCGTTCATCTTGATTAATAGAATCAGCGATAAAGAATCTTCATTGATTGCTAAAGAATCAAATCGATCAAGAGAATCAATCAATTCTCAAATTAAACAACAAAAATGACTTTATCTTCTATTGTCGAGCATCGCTCTTCGCTCGATTTCTTTCTTTTAAAACACTCATTCAATTCA
>JAABUS010007439.1_pt1 | contig 12574 bp, 13 predicted proteins | sample 5560161 | NCBI WGS metagenome assembly JAABUS01 (sample SAMN10711885, study PRJNA513376) | rock metagenome | isolation source: Antarctica rocks | place: Antarctica: Victoria Land, Trio Nunatak nord | collected 2016-01-04 | reverse complement strand
GTAAAGGAGCAACACCCGCAGGTAAAAATGTTTTAGGTATCATTCCAGGAAGTATGACAGCGCCCGGGTTTATTGTAAAGGGTAAAGGTGAGACTGCATCTATTAACTCAGCGTCTCACGGTGCAGGCCGCAAAATGAGCCGTACCTCTGCTCTTAACAACATTTCTGTAAAACAATTGAAAGATGAGTTGGAAAAGCATGGAGTTAAACTGATTGGTGGCGGATTAGACGAAGCACCTTTTGCGTACAAGGACATTCACACTGTAATGAACGCCCAAAAAAACCTGGTAGAAACTATTGGAACCTTTACTCCTAAAATTGTAAAAATGAATGATACTCCCCCGAGACAGAGAAAGAAAGTGAAGGAGGTTATGGGGGAATGAGAGAACATAAAAGAACCACGATTTGCCGGATTATTTGGGATTATGAGGAAATGGAGAACCGACATCGTTGTTCATAGGGTTAGGGAAAGCTCAACTTTAATAGTTGTTTAAGCGCAACGTTTATTCTTCTTTCCAAACGCTTATCCAACTATTTATTGATTGTTTAGCTTCTTCAGAAAAATCTTTGATGTCTTCTTCTGTAATTTGTTCGTCATATAAAATTGCTGCAACAGTAACCAGGTATCGCGAACCTGTAAGGCCGTCATATCTTTTTCCAATTCGCTTATCCTGGTTTGTGATTGTTTTATAAAGTTTATAATAAGCAGCACGATTATCTAAATCTCCTCTTTCCCATTCAACAATTACTTTTTTTGCTTTTTCAAGTCCGGCTTTAAATTCTGCCTGTACACCCTTTTCAATTGCTTCTCTTGCAATTTTCTTTTCTCTTTTGCTAAGATCGTGAAACATTATATCTGTTTTTATCCAATGTGAATATACAATTGCTATTAGCTCAAATCTCTGTTTATAGCCTGGTTTCTCCTAATCTTTCTTTACGCTTCTTTTCGTCTTCGCGTCTTTGTGGCTGCAAAAAATGCCGCATTTACCACAAAAGTACAGAGAGACCCGCGATGCTCAGGCAGTCTGCAATAGAAGCTAAATCAAAGTTGTGCTGATTCCATAAAAAATTCTCCAAATCTCATTTTTCAGTTCAGACATTTAGTATACTTTTACTGCCCTATAAAAATTTTAAATGGAGGAAATTGCAGCAGCAGTAAGCCGCTTGTTTGAAGCTTTTAAACATGCAAAAGCAGATAGAATTGAAAAGCTTCCTCAGTCGGGCAGTGACAGAATTTACTTTAGAATTTATGCCGGTAACGAAACTCACATTGCTACGTTCAACTTGAATATAAAGGAGAACGAGACTTTTATACATTTTTCGCATCACTTTAAAAATAAGCGATTGCCTATGCCCATAATATTTGCCGTAAATGAAGAAAAAACCATTTACATACAGGAAGACCTGGGAACTGATAGTCTATTAGATAAACTCGAAAAACACGGTTACAATGAATATACTTATAATTTGTACCTGCAGACTTTAAGGGAGTTGGCCAGGGTTCAGATAACCGGTGATAAAGACTTGAATTATGAATGGTGTTTAACGGCAAAGGAGTTCGGTAAGCAAGCGATTATGAGTGATCTTTTGTATTTTAAATACTATTTTTTAGATACCCTGAAAACTCCTTATGACAAGCAGGCCATGCTGGATGAATTTGAATTACTTAGCAATTATCTAAGCGGTTCTGCTCATAAGTATTTTTTGTTTAGAGATTTTCAAAGCAGGAATGTTATTGTTAATGATGATAAAGTGAATTTTATAGATTACCAGGGAGGTATGAAAGGGGCCTTGCAATACGATGCAGCGTCGTTGCTATGGCAAGCTAAAGCTAACCTTTCTGAAGAATGGAAAGACAATTTGCTGCAATATTACATTGATGAGGCACAGAAATTACTGTCTGAAAGAATTGATAAAGATTTATTTATCAGCCAGTACAATGGATACGTGCTGATACGGTTATTACAGGTTTTAGGAGCATATGGTTTTAGAGGATTATTTGAAAGAAAAGCTCATTTTTTAACCAGTATTCCCCTGGCACTTCGTAATCTCAGGTTTTTTATTGAAAACAAACGAATAGGCGTAAATACTCCGGAATTTGATAGGATGTTAAAACTTGTTGTGTGTGATGACATTATTGCAAGATTTGAAACGGTAAGAGCAGATGAAAATACACCGCTTGTTGTAAAAATTTGCAGCTTTTCTTATAGAAAAGGGAGCCCGGCAGACGAAACTGAAAATGGCGGAGGATTTGTGTTTGACATGCGGGGAATTTTAAACCCTGGAAGATTTCAGGAATATAAATATCTTACAGGAAGGGACAAAGAAGTGAAAGATTTTCTGGAGCAGCGTACAAAAATGACGGATTTTCTAAACAGTGTTTTTGATATAATTGATATTGCAGTTGAAGATTATATTAAAAGAAGTTTTTCTAGTTTAATGGTAAGTTTTGGCTGCACCGGGGGCCAGCACAGAAGTGTTTATGCTGCTGATGCGTTGGCAAGACACCTTAAAAACAAGTTTGGCGTGAAGACACAGTTATGTCATCTTGTTCAGGATGCGATTAACTGGATTAACGCCCCTGTTTCAATAGGAGAAGAGAGAGCCACTGCCTTAAAGGGAGAAGAGAGGATACAAGAGGTGGTAAAATAAAAATACTAATGCCGGAAAGCTTTAACTTAAGTTCTGATAGTAATAATTCCTCCTTGAGGAGGTTAGGGGGCATGATATTAGCGGCAGGATTAGGAAGCAGGCTAAAGCCGTGGACTGACCATCATCCTAAAGCACTGGCATTAGTTAACGGCAAAAGTCTTTTACAACATAATATTGAATATTTGCAACGCTCTGGAATAAAAGAAGTAGTAGTAAATGTTCATCATTTTGCAAATCAGGTTATTGAAGCTATTCAAAAAAACAATGGCTGGGGAAGCCGGATAATAATTAGTGATGAAACAGAGGAAGTGCTTGAAACAGGTGGCGGCTTTTTGAAAGCAGCTCCATTATTTCAAAATGCTAACCCAATAGTTTTGATGAATGTTGATATACTTACAGACCTGAACCTGCTGGCAATGATCAGCTATCACCAGGAAAAAAAACCGCTTGCTACATTGGCAACAACAAACCGGGAAACTTCCCGCTACTTTTTATTTGATGAAGGAAACAATCTATGTGGCTGGAAGAATGCAAAGACGGGTGAAGAAAGACCTCACCCCCGGCCCCTCTTTTCAAGGAGAGCGAAGGAAGGCACATCGCTGCAAGGATGTGAAATACAGAAAGCTTTTAGCGGAATACATATAGTTGAGTCAAGAATATTTTCATTGATAAAACAAGGTGAAAAGTTTTCTATGGTAGATGTATATATGGATTTAGTTGAGGATGAAACCATAAAATCTTTCGATCATTCTGAAAACAGAGTTATAGATGTAGGTAAGGCTGAAAGCATTGCTAAGGCAGAAACATTGTTTCATTCTTGATAATTTTTTTCATTGCAATTTATCTTTTCAAAGGGGCTGCATCCGAAAAATTTTTTCTCCCGCTGATTTCGCTGACACCGCTGATTTTATCTCAGATAAATTCTTTTTGGCGGTTTATCCGCGTAACCTGCCGATCACTCAAACTTTTTAAAATAATATTTTTCATAATAGATCAATTTTCCAATCCAATAAATCGTGGTTCTGTAATTTTGAGGGATGATATTAAGTCAACTTGCTGAAACACTTATCGGGTCTGAAATCGTAAAACTGGGAAACACTATTAGTGAACGTGTACGCAACGGAGAGAAAATTTATAATTTCACTATTGGAGATTTTGATCCTGAAATTTTTCCAATACCTAAGGAACTCGAAAATGAAATAATAGAGGCATATAAAAAACATTATACCAATTATCCGCCTGCGGATGGAATTGCTGAATTAAGAAGTGCTGTTTCAGGTTTTTTGAAAGAATGGGAAGATATAGAATATGCCGATAATGAAATTCTTATTGCTGCCGGTGGCCGTCCGCTGATTTATACCATTTTCAAAACAATAGTAGATAAGGGAGATAAAGTAATTTATGCAACTCCCTCGTGGAATAATAACCACTATGTGCATATGACAGAAGGTGTGCATTGCCTGATAGAAGCTGCACCTGAAAATAATTTTATGCCTTTAGCCGCAGAAATAGCTCCTCACATACCCGGTGCAATGCTGATTTGCCTTTGCTCTCCTCAAAACCCAACAGGCACTACATTAATAAAAGAAGAACTGGAGAAAATATGTGACCTCGTAATTGAGGAGAACAAAAAACGCGGCCCATATGAAAAGAAGCTGTATGTAATGTATGATCAGATGTACTGGACTTTAACTTATGGTCAGACCCAACATTATAACCCGGTTAGTCTTCGTTCTGATATGAAAGAATATACGATTTTTGTAGATGGTATATCGAAAGCATTCGCTGCTACAGGTGTAAGAGTTGGCTGGTCTCTTGGTCCGGCACATGTAATTGCAAAAATGAAAGCAATTCTAAGTCACTTAGGAGCCTGGAGCCCAATGGCGGAACAAAAAGCTACCGCTAAATTTCTGATGCAAAAAGAAAGCATCGATAAATATTTGGTACATTTTAAAGCTGAAGTGGAAGAAAGACTGAGAAAAATCTATGAGGGATTTGTTGGTTTAAAAAATGAAGGATTTGCTGTAGATGCTGTTTCTCCTCAAGCTGCTATTTATCTCACTATAAAATTCAATCTGGTTGGTAAAACAATAAAAGATGGAAAAATATTAAAAAATCAATCAGAGGTAACTGACTATTTACTAAGTGAAGGAAAACTTGCTGTTGTCCCTTTTTATGCTTTTGGCGCCGATAAAGAATCTCCCTGGTATCGCCTTAGTGTTGGAACATGTAAAAAAGAAGAAATAAATGAAATGTTAGGAATTCTTAAACAGGCATTAAACAAACTTGACTAAGAAATAGCGGTAAGATTATTAAATGAACCAGAAAGTATCTTTTTACAATTGATAAAAGAGGTTAAGTCAGTTCTTAGTGTGAATAAATTGAAAAGGTTTTAATCTTTTATTACTGATTATCTTTTCTATTTTTTTAGGCTTTCTGACAATTTTATAGTTATTGATATCGATAATTTCATTAACCATACAAAGATTTTCAATAACCTCTGCATGAAGTAACATTTGATTTAACTTTTCAATTTCTAGTTTCATTTCTATTTCATCAGTCGAAATATTTTTAGAAAGAACCAGTAAATCTCTATTGGAAGACTTCATAACGTAAGTTTAACTAATCTTAGATTGAATGAAATGGTAATTCTTCAAATTTAATTTTCCTATCCTACTGCTTTTTTATGTACCATTGGACAACCACAACCTCTTGCAGATCTGCCATTAACACTGCAACTGGTTAAAGTTACTGTCAAAAGTAAGAACAATAAAACGGATATTTGGTTCTTTTTTTTCATAACTATAATTTTTTTCCCTAAAGTCGGTCCTTAATAACAATTGGTAAATAATTCAAATATAAGTGTCCTTATTGCCCCACTTGATTGGGGATTAGGTCATGCTACCCGTTGTATTCCTCTTATTAATTTTTTTGTACAATCCGGGTGCAAAGTAATAATTGCTGCCGACGGACCACAGGAAAAACTATTAAAAATGGAATTTCCAACTCTTGTTTTTGTTCACTTACCAGGTTACAAAATTAAATATACTAATGTAAAGCGATTTTTTGCCTTAAAAATTGCTTTACAAATACCTAAAATTTTAATAACAATTAATAATGAGAAAAAATGGCTTGATAACTTTTTAAAAGATAACACCGTTAATGCTATAATTTCTGATAACAGATATGGCTTGTTTCACTCTAAAATTACCTCAGTTTTTATTACACACCAGTTACTTATAAAGACTCCTTTTGCATTAGCAGAAAAACTTATACAACTAATAAATTACAGCTATATTAAAAAGTTTTCTTTATGTTGGATTCCTGACGAGAAAGGAATTATAAATATTGCAGGAGTCTTATCTCATCCGCACACACTGCCGGCGATACCAGTTAAATATATTGGTGGAGTAAGCCGGTTAGAAAGGCAAGCGCGAAGGGAAAAGAAATACGATTTACTCATTCTTATATCGGGTCCTGAACCTCAAAGAACATTATTTGAGAAAATGATGTTTAACCAACTTAAAGCTTTTAAGGGAAGAGTATTCGTTGTAAGAGGTTTGCCCGGAAATGCTAAGCAATTATTATCAGAAAATGAGCTAGTAATTGAAAATCATTTGACCGCAAAGGAGCTTGAAAAAGTTCTTAATGAGAGCGAATATATAATAAGCCGAAGTGGCTATACGACTTTAATGGATATTTGTAAACTCAAAAAAAAGTCCATTTTAATTCCAACTCCCGGCCAGACAGAGCAGGAATACCTTGCTCTTCATTTGCAAAAGCAGGGATGGTGTTTAGCCGCTTCGCAGGAAAATTTTTCTTTAAAGAAATCATGGCAAAAAGCACAAAGCTTAAAATACAGGTTCCCGGATTTGAAAATGGAAACGTTTAAAGAAATATTAACTGATTTTATAAATCAGCTCTAAAAGGCATTTTTTAAATTAATTGATAAACAAACTGAATAGTTTTTTTCATCATTGTTGTAGCACTTGCTTATAGAGTAATTTTTTTATTCGGTTTTTAGCCTTACATTTTAAGTCGTTTTAAGTCCGTATTTAAAATATCAAAAAAACAACTCTTTATTAAAAAATGTAAATTCTTTCCATTTTTCAGGTTATAGTAATTCTTTCTGTTTAAAATAGTTTTTTTGACAAATACCAAAATATCTTTGAAAGTAAATTTTTCTTTTACAGGATGATAAAGCTTATTTTTTTTAATTCCTTTAAAAAAGAATATAGGTTTCCAACGCATAGTACTCAAAGTACAATATGAAAGCCAGGGAGTTATATGATTATCCTGTGCACCAAAATCTGCGATCTTAAATCCTGCTTTAAAAAGTAAAGAAGGTAACAGAACTTCGTGGTGTCCGCTATAACCGTTTCTTAAGCAGGTATTAATATACTGCAATGCTTTGTTTGATATTTTATAGAGAGGATTAAAGGAACTATACAATTTTTCTGCAGAAAACTTCCCTTCAGGGCCTTTAAGTGTATACCACCAGGACCAACGTGGCATATCTGAATGTTTTCTGATATGACTAGATATAAAATCAAAATCCTTAAGCGAAGCATTTTCGAAAAAATCTTTCCAGTTGCCATTAAAAGCAACATCATCTTCTATGCTCCAATAATGTGTGTAATGTGGATGGTCTAAAAAGAATTTTAAAACCGGGAAATGATTACTCCCGGGAACAAGAGTTTTTCTGATAGGTTTGTAATCGAGGTTATGTAATATTTCATCGGTAAAAATTTCAATTTTTATTTCTTCAAATCCCGTTAAAATTTTATTATCATTAGTATGATACAATAGAAATACATCACCTAATTCTTCAGCAGCCTTTCTTAATTTATGATAACGTTTAACAACGTCTTTTGATATTCTGTTGGTAACTATTAAAAAAGCTTGTTTATTATCGCCATTAATCATCCCCGAAAAAATTATTTGTAAAAGTATTTCAATCCACGTTTTTTTTATATGAAGTTTATGTTAAGTGGTTTAATACTTATGTCTCCATCTTAAATGCATCTCTTTGACCATTCCTTCTGCAACTCTTGTTTTTTAATGATATTAGGTTTGATTAAGATTGTGGTGATAATGATGCAAGGTTCCCATAAAATAATTTCTGAAAAATGGTTGTATATTCCTTTTTCAGCTATTGAAATTATAAATTTGTGGAACTTTTAAATAGAATTGCAAGAGGATTTTGTTACCCTATAGATTAATATAACAACTGTCTATCCGGCTTTAGGATAATCAAAAAACCAAAATTCTCTATCAACTGATGCAAATTCTTTCCAATTTTTAAGATCAGCTTTTACTGCAAAAACAGCACAGGTAGGCATATCATCAATTGTAACTGAAGTAAGCTGATTTGCAAAATCCGTTATTGTGGGGTTGTGAGAAAAAACAGCAACTGTTTGGAAGCCATCATCCAAATCTTTGATAGCATTATAAAAAGCATGAATAGTTGGCTCATACAAAGAGGGAATGGTAAGAATATCTTTCAATTTTTTATCATAAGCCTCTGCAAAGAAGGCAGCCGTGGTCAAGGCTCTTTTGGCAGGGCTGCTTACGAAGCAATCAATCTTTATTTCTTTTTTTATCAGCCTCTTCACCATTGCGGGAGCATCATTTTGCCCCCTGTGATTTAAAGGCCGCTCAAAATCGTCAACATTGAGATCCCAGCTACTTTTAGCGTGGCGTATAAGCAACAGTGATTTCATAAATAACTTTTTTATAAGTAAACCAAACTTATTGAAGCTTACTAAAATCACTCTATAAAAAAATCCTGCCTTCGTTAATACCCTCTCTTATTGTTTCCTTCCATATAATTCAAAAAAGCCTTATTTACTACCTTGTTACCTCCCGGTGTAGGATAATTGCCGGTAAAGTACCAGTCACCTGTATTAGTCGGGCAACTTGCATGCAAATCTTCAATAGTCTGATAAATAACTTCAACCGGGAAATCAATATCTGCAGGAGTAATTAATTCTGCTATTTTTTTAGATATTTCCGCAGTAGTAAAAGGTTTATACACCTGTCTTACTACATTTTCTGTATGCAGTTCATTCTTACACATATGGTCTTTGCACTTAGTGTATAAATCGTCAAGCAATGTTCCCATTCCCCTTTCATGAATCAATTCAACTGCAGCTCTGAAAGCAATAAAATCACCTAATTTGCTCATATCAATGCCATAACAATCGGGGTAACGGATTTGCGGAGCTGATGAAACAACAATTATCTTTTTTGGCGATAGCCTTGAAAGCATTTTTACAATGCTTTCCTTAAGCGTGGTTCCGCGTACAATAGAATCATCAATAACAACAAGTGTATCTTCTCCTTTAACAACGGTGCCATAAGTAATATCATACACGTGCTGCACCATTTCATTACGGTTAGCATCTTCAGTAATAAACGTACGCAGCTTCACATCTTTTATTGCAATTTTTTCCTGTCGTATTTTACGATTTATCATTGCAGACAGCTTTTCTTCAGTTACATCATTTCCCCAGCTTAGTATACGCTGCACTTTTATCTGGTTAAGGTAATCTTCCATTCCCTTACACATACCATAGTAGGCTATCTCAGCAGTATTAGGTATATAAGAAAAAATGGTATTTTTCAGATTATAATCAATCGCTTCCAAGACAGTCTTGCTCAGGTGATAGCCCAAAGCGATTCTTTCGCGATAAATTTTTTCATCGCTGCCTCTTGAGAAATAAATGCGCTCAAAACTGCATGCTCTTCTTTCTTTTACATCTAAAACCTGCTGCACCGTGATTTCTCCGTGTGATGCAACAATCAAAGCATTTCCAGGCAATAATTCATGCACTTCATTTTCACCTACGTTAAAGGTAGTTCTGATAGCGGCCCTTTCACTTGCAGCAACAACAACTTCATCATCTATATAATAATAAGCAGGACGTATGCCATTCGCATCTCTCAAAACGAAGCTGTCACCATTACCTATTAATCCCCCTATAGTATAACCGCCATCAAAAAGAGAAGCAGCTTTTTTTAAAATGCAGGCAAGATTTATTGTTTGAGGATTTTCCCCGTCTTCCTTCACTATGAAGTGATGAATGACTTCGAGCATGGCAGCAAGATCACTTTGTTTTGAAAAATCTCCTGCATCGAAATTGATGTGCTGATATAACTCATCAGTATTAACCAGATTGAAATTACCCGCAAGCGCAAGGTTACGTGCAGGCACAACGTCTCTTCTGATAAAAGGATGACAAAAACTTGCATTATTTCTTCCCTGCGTGCCATATCTCAAATGGCCTAATAAAAGCTCGCCTAAAAAAGGCAAATGTCCCTTCAGTAGACCTGGATGCTGCTTTATGTTGGATTGATATTTTTCAAGCTCAGACACTTCTTTGCCTATGGTAGCAAATAAATCGGCAATCGGTTGTTCGGCTATAGTTCTGATTCTATGCAGAAAAGGGTAACCTGGTTCTACGTTCAATTTAACTGCAGCCATTCCCGCCCCGTCCTGGCCACGGTTGTGCTGCTTTTCCATAAGCAGGTATAGTTTATTTAGACCGTACAGTACCGTACCGTATTTTTGAAGATAATACGAAAAAGGCTTTCTCAAACGAATGAATGCAAGACCGCATTCGTGCTTTATTTCGTCGCTCATGGTATGTATAAGAAAAACGCAAGTTACTACTACGCCCCGAAATGTAAGGTTAATTAAGTACTCTTAATTGCAGCCTTTCTGCCAGCCATAAAAATTCTGATGCAAAATTATGAATTGAATTTGAAAATGATTGATCAATAAGATTTCCCTCTTTATCAAATTTCTTATCAACTTGAGGTGTTACCAGCATATAAGGAGACGGAATACCAAACAACGCACAAATTAATAACTGCAATTGCTGGCTTGCACGTATTCCGCCTAAAGAGCCGGTAGAGGCTGTAACAATACCAAAAGCTTTGTGCATTTGTTTTGGAAAATGATCAAAAAGGTTTTTCATTGGTGGCGTATAGCTTCCATTATATTCGGGAGTTACAATTATAAAAGCATTTGCCTCAAACATCCGTTTCGCAAGTGGTTTATAATATTCGGGTGTATTATTAACAGAAGAGTAAACCTGCTCCTGTAGTGTTGGAAAATTCCATTTCCTTACATCAATTATATTTACAGCATGTGAAGTTTTTTCCTGTAAATGTTTTTGTAAAAATAGAGCTATTCTGAATGTTACACTTTCCTGTCGTGGGCTTCCTGAAACTATCTCAATATTCATTTTGTATTCTTTTGGCTATAGCGGCTATGATAATAAGGTTTTTTGAAAACCAAAAAATTTCATAACCGCTATAGGTGCAAGATACCAACACGTCAAGATTTTTTATTGATTAACCGGTGTTTCAATAACAATAAATTCACTCTCTGCTCTGTTTTTATTTCAAAAGAATTTGTTTCCCCATAACCCATCTATATGTTACCAATAATTTCATCATTCATAATAACCTATCCCTACCATATCAATTAACACCCTAAAGTACTAACCTTCATTACTGAGCTATCCAAAATCTTCTTTACATTACGCAGCCTGTTTTACCATTTCTACATTTAATGCTAGTTTTACATCATCTGAAACAACAAATCCGCCAGCTTCTGTCACTGCACTCCATTTTAAGCCATATTCTTTACGGTTAATTTTGCCTGACACTTCAAACCCCATTCTTTCCTGTCCCCACGGATCTTTTGCGCTTCCATTTATTCCACCTCAATTCAATTGGTTTAGTAATATCACGTATTGTTAAATCACCTGTTACCGTGTACTCATCATTCCCGCTTTTCTCAATTTTTGTAGACTTAAAAGTCATCTTTGGAAATTGCTCTGCATTAAAAAAGTCATCATTTTGAAGATGTGTATCTCTTTGCTCGTTTTTAGTATCAACACTGTCTACATCTGCCTCAAAAGTTACTTTAGCCTGGCTAAAATCTTCTTCGTTAATTTCAAGAGTAGCATCAAACTTTTTAAAAATGCCTGTAACTGTTGAGATCATCAGGTGCTTTACTTTAAACGTAATGTCTGAGTGGTTTGGATCAATTTTGTACGTTGCCATAGTTTTTATTTTTTTAATGAATAAATAGATATTTAATTAAGAAGTATTTTACACGTTATTTAAAAAAATTGCTATTCCTTCTCCCGCACGTTTTCGAAAAGAGCATTTAGTTTCACTGCATCGTCTTCTTCGATAAAAACAGAATTATTAAACAAATCATCTACTTTTTTATTGGCCACCTGAAGAATGTCTAAACCCGTATTTGTGAGCGTGATAACTGTTTCTCTCTTATCTATTTCAGAAGTTGATCTGTCAACGTACTTTTTTGAAACTAACCTGTCAGCTATTCTTGGTACGTTTGAATTCGGTTCAATCATTCTTGAGCCAATGTCTTTTACACACATAGCTTCAGGATATTTACCTTTTAATATTCTCAGCACATTAAATTGTTCATTCGTCAGGCCTGCTGTCTTTAATTCTTTGCTGATCATTGTTTTTAACCACCATGCAGTGTATAAAAGGTTTAATGCTGCCTTATGTTTTGGAGAGGAAAACTTATTTGTTTTTAAAGCTATTTGAAGTTTCACCAATATATGTACATACATGTATTTTAAAAAAACTTCTTTTTTTACGAAGTTGTGAAAACAATAAAATAATAAGATTTGATATAATTAATGAAGGGATTAACTGCACTTAATTCTTATCTAATCTATGCTTAACCAATTAATATCTTTGTTTTTTTACAAAAGGCAGAAACAGTTGAAGTTTATATCGGCCTTATAAGAAAATAAACTTATAAACTTTATTTCCAAATCAGAACTCTTTAAAATTGTTACCGGCCATATTAGCAAAGAACACTCTTTGTATGAAGAAGTGTAATGTATTAGCGTCATAAAAATGAGGG
>JAABUS010007438.1_pt1 | contig 12576 bp, 10 predicted proteins | sample 5560161 | NCBI WGS metagenome assembly JAABUS01 (sample SAMN10711885, study PRJNA513376) | rock metagenome | isolation source: Antarctica rocks | place: Antarctica: Victoria Land, Trio Nunatak nord | collected 2016-01-04 | reverse complement strand
TTTGAAGAAGAAGTTCATCACACTCAGTAAAGCTTCTTTCGCTTCGTCAATACTATTTGTCAAAAAGAAAGATGATAGTCTTCGCTTTTGCGTGAATTATTGAAAACTGAATGCTCTGATCAAAAGAGATCGTTATTCAATACTCTTGATAGACGAAGTACTCGCTCGAATTTAAGACAGTAAGTATTTGACTCGACTCAACATTATCGTCACGTTCAATAAGCTTCGCATGAGTACTGAAAGCGAGAATCTAATCACATTTGTTACTTTCTTTGATGTCTATAAGTATAGAGTAATGTTCTTTGAATTAATCAATGAACTCACGTTCTTTCAGCACTATATCAACGATGTGTTGTTCGACTGTTTACATAAATTCTGTCAGGCATATTTGAATGATATTCTTATCTACAGTAAGATCTTGAAGAAACATAGAACTCATGTGAAAGAAGTGCTAGACAAGCTTCGCGAAGTCGACTTGCAGATAGACATTGACAAGTGCGAATTCAAGATTCATGAAATCTCGTTTCTTGAACTACTGATATTCATCAATGATTTACGAATGAACTCTCGAAAAGTAGATGTGATTCGAAACTGAGAAGTGTCTCGATCGTTGACTCATGTGCAGATCTTCATTGACTTCTGCAATTTCTATCGACGATTCATAAAGAACTTCTCAAAGATCGCTCGATCTATGATAAAGCTGACTTGAAAAGATCACTTCTTTGAATGAACAGAGATCTGTCAGATGATCTTTGAAGAACTAAAGCAACAGATGACGACAGCTTTCGTTCTGAAGCATTTCGACTCGATTAGAGAAGCTATTCTGAAAACGAACTTCTCGAACTATGTGAACGACGAAGTATTGTCTCAGTATGATGATGAAGACATTCTACATTCAATGATCTTCTATAGCAAGAACATGATTCTCGCAGAATGCAACTACGAGATCTATGACAAAGAACTGCTGACTATTATTCGCTGCTTGAAGCATTGATGCTCTGAATTGAAATGTACAGATATTTCAATCAAGATCTTCATCGATCATCTGAATTTGAAGTACTTCATGATCATCAAAGAACTGACTCGACGACAGACTAGATGAGCTGAGAAGTTATCTGAATATAACTTCAAGATCATATATCAGTCAGGAAAACAAAATCTGAAAGTCGACGCGCTGATCAGAATGTCAGACGTCAAGTCGATTGAGACAAACGATGATCGAAAGCTATATCAGCATCAGCTGCTATTGTCAGAAAGCAAGTTTGAATTGCAGTCAATAGAAGCTGATCAAGAAGATGATCAGAAATCTGACTCAGATCTGACTCAGATCTTGCTCAGATCTGACTCAGAGTCGAAACAAGAATCGAAAGCTAATGAAGATTCAATCGAAGAAGTGATTTCTATTCAGAATCAGATTATAGTCGAAAATCGAATGAATCAACTATGTATTGATATTCAAGCATTCATGAAACAGAACAGAAGAACTTGTCAAGATATTGATCTGAACAACTGCAGAGTACTTGATGAAGTATTCTGAAAAGATGATAGACTATGAGTTTTTCAGTCAATGATCACTCGATTGATAAGAAAAGCACATGATCTTTCGATCAGTGATCATTCTGACATGAATTGAACGTTGAACTTGCTGAGACGATCATATTGCTGATCGAAGATGAGAACGACGATCAAGCGCTACATTCGAAACTGTTACGTTTGTCGTAGATCAAAAGCATCGAGAGATCGAATCAATGAATTACTGAAGTCATTGCTCATATTCGAGCAGCGATGACAGAACATATCATTAGACTTCATTATCGATCTATCAGAAAGTGATGAAAACAACGCGATTCTGACAGTCATAGATCGATTGTCTAAGAAACGACATTATATATCGTGTTGATCAGATGACGAAGAAATCTTCGCAGAACAAACAGTCAAGCTACTGTTGACATGAATCTTCAGAATTCATGAACTATCAAGATCAATAGTGTTCGATCGTGATTCACAATTCATATCGATTGTCTGAAAGTCTCTATGTCTGAGACTCGACATCAAGGTGAAACTATTCACAGACTATCATTTGCAGACAGATGATCAAACAGAAAGAGCGAATCAGAATGTGAAACGATATCTACGAAGCTATTGCTCGTATATGCAAGATGATTGATTCGCCTGATTATCTATGACTGAATTCGTTGATAACAATGCTATTTCGTCGTCAATTGAACAGTCAACGTTCTTTCTGAATAAGAACTTTCACCCTCATATGAGCTTCGATTCGAACTCAATCGAATATGAGATCACTCGAGCTAGAATCGAAGCAGGCAAAGCAAAGAATATATTCGAACATATGAAACGATCACTAGCATTGATCAAGCAAGTCTTGACAAGAGTCAGAGTCACAATGAAGAAACAGATTGACAAGCATCGAAAGAAAATGATCTACAAGGTAAATGACATAATGTTTCTGAATTCTAGAAACATAACGACCTCACGATCATCAAAGAAGCTAGACGATAAGATGCTAGAATTCTTCAAGATTCTGATCGAGATCGAACATGCTTATTGACTGAAACTATCATCAACTATGAAGATACATTCGAAGTTTGCATCAAATCTGCTGCGACTAGATTCAAAGAATTCTCTGAACGAACAACGAAATGAATCGTCTGATTCTATAGTGATCGACGACGAAGATGAATGAAAGATGAAGAACATACTGAACTTCAGGCACTACGAAAGAGATAAACGATTACAATATCGTGTTAATTGAAAAGAATACGACGTCGATCTACATTGATACAACGTCGATGAAAGTGAATTCAAAGAATGCTTGAAGATCATAAATGACTTTCATGAACGATATTCGAACAAGTCAAGATAGAAATCGACTTAAGAAAGATCGATCGAACTGCAACAATGAGAACATTGCTAGATGAAGAGAGAGAATAATGTTGTGATCGTGCACTTCGAGTTAGTCTAACATAGATTGTGTCAGACTATCATAGACTAGTATAGAGCTGATGTTGACACGCTAGCGACCTAGCGTGCCTTCGTGAGTAAAACTCACGACGTGTTGCATCTTCTTTCTTCTTCGACTTCGAACTTCTAGTTAGAATACACTCATATGATTCGCTCTATGCAGACTCATAACAGTAACATAAAGAAATATGTTTGTCATAGAAATTTGTTGATCATTCATAACACAAAGAAGTGTGTTTATCTAGAAGATAATAAAAGCTGATTAAAAGATGATAGAAAAGAAAAAAGATGCTAAGTCATATCTGAGTCAAATTTGAGTCAAATCTAGATCAAATCTTGACTAGATTGTTGACTAACTTTAATCATTATGCAGAATACTTGCTAGTGTGCATTGCAAATTAATTAAAACTTCAGTCTTGTTTAATCTTGATATGCTTCATAACATTCTAGCTCATTCATAAACATTTTCTCTGATGATTCAGACTGCTCAGAAATCATTGATTCATTCTTTAAGTCACTTGATTTGAATGCTTCAGAATCACTATCATTGAGAACATTAATTAAAACTTAAATTTTCAGATTTTTTAATTTTAGCATGATCTGTCATTGATGTTCTTAACAACTATTTTTCTCATTTAAGAAAAAATCTTCTGATTGACATGTAAATGCATTGACTCAAGTGTTTAATTCACTTGAATGATACACAATTTTGAAGTTAAATCAAAAGAGAAATTCTGATCATTTGACTTGTCTTCAACTAAGCAGTTTAATTGACACAAAATATTCTAAATTCTTGTGATTAAAAATGATCTTAACAAGATTTAATATATCTTTCAGTTTAAGTCTTCATTTCTCAAAAGCTCTGATTATAGCTAAAAGTTTCTTGTCATAAATCTCATAGTTGCATTCTGCAAATAGCATTTTGAAAGAGAAATAAATCACAGATTTTAACTGCTCATTATCATCTCATTGAAACATGACTTCAATCACAACATAGTTGAAAACATTGATTTTCACAGTCACAAGTAGATTCAAGTTATAATGCATTAAGATAAAAACAGTGATAAATGTTTATTTGAGTCAATTGAAGATGAATTGACACTTCTGAATTCAATTAAATAATTGATCTTTTCTGATTAAGACAGTCAATAAGTTAATCAGCTTGAAAAACTTCTTAATAAATCATTTATAAAAGTTGATGAAACTCAGAAAGCTTTGAACATCTTTGATGTCTTAAGATGCAGCTCAATTCATGATAATATTAATCTTCTTAAAGTTCATTTTGATTTCATGAATGATGATTATTAGACTTAAATACTTGATCTCGATAACTGAAAATTCGCATTTCTCAATATTTATCTGTAGTTCAATGACTTTAAGTCACTTCAGTATCTGATGAACATGCTGAGTATGCTTCTTTTTGCTGTTGCTATAAATCAAAATATCATTCATGTATATGATGCAAAAAACATTCAAGAAGTCATGCAGAGTGTCATTAATGAAATTCTGAAATGATGATAATTCATTTATGAGTTCAAAGAGCAAAATGTTGTACTTGTATAAGTCATAATGTGTTTGAAAAGTGATCTTTCACTTATTCTCATAAATCATTCATAGTTTATTAAAGACTGCAATGATATTTAACTTAATGTAATACTTAATTTTAGTCAGTTAATTTTAAATTAATCATGTCGAGTTGAATACTTGAGTTTGAATCAAGTACTCAACTCATCAAGATTTAATTCAAGTCAGAATTCTTGATCTGAGTATTTGAGTTAAGTCAGAAGATTTAACTTAAGTATTCAAGTTGAGTCAGAAGATTGAAATCAAGTATTAACTTAAAATTCTCGACTTGACTCGTCAAGACATGAAGCAAAGTACTACTAATATTTATCTGAATGTTTGATAATGCAACAAGATAATGCAAACATTGAGAAAAGAAATAGATTCATTTGTTTCACGTAAGTCTTTCAAATATAATGATGTAATAGATTCAAAAATAGTAAATCTTGATATTTGATGTCATTTTCGATTTCTTGATGAGTTAAGTCGAGAATTCAAATTGAGTATTGACTCAAGATTGATATCAGATTGAGTCAGAATGTTGAAATCAAGTATTTGAGTTAAGTCAGAAGATTGATATCAAGTACTTGAGTTGAGTCAGAAGATTGATATCAAAACTCAACTTGATGATCAGTTTAGTCAATTCAAAGTTTCTTGAATGAGAAGTAATGAATATCAATTCTTAATTGTCATGATGTTCAAATCTTAATAATTTACGCAAAATTTGAGTTCTTCGCTTGATTTTTTAACAAAGAGTATTAAAGAGATTGCAAGAAAAGAGCTGACTTGAATAAAGTCTTTGATTAAATTATTCTTTAAATACTTCTTTAGTATTTGAAGTTCATCTTGAAATATATCATATAAAGACTTGAAGATAGAAGTTTTGCTCTTCTGCAGCTGAATTTTATAATCATAGAAACGTTGTTTAAATAAAGTGTTCATTAATTCACAAGAGAAAGCATTTAAAAAGTTGTGATATTTGAGAGACAATAGCGTGACAGAATCAACAAAAGACATGATTTTCAGAGCTTTGTTAATATTTCTCATGAATATGATAAACAGATCATGATTCTTTTTTCTAGCGAGTTGCAGAAACGAAGCACTATTTATAGCGTAGATCTTCAAATGTTTCAAAAACGAAGATGTTGAAGAAGCTGATACTGATACAGTTAAGATCAAGATGCTCAAGAGAGTTTTAAGTACAAGTTCTGAGTTAACTTGAGATTCAAAGATGAGCTGATTATGATGCAGATTTATAATTGCTTTACGACTTTTTAATCAGAGCAGATCTAGAACAACTGAGAATTATGAAAGTTGAGTGACATAAAAGAGAGTTTCTTCAAGCTTTTCACTTGAAACTTAAAGTTTGACAAGAGCATAATGAATAATTGAATTAAATATAACTGATTGATTGTCAAATCTCTGAAGAATACAAATTTCAAACAAAGAAAAACAAAGCAAAAAGTGTTTTTGCGCGAAAGAGTCATCAATAAATGCATAATCAATGACATTGATGTCAATTAAAACAGAAAGATTAACATTAATTTTATTGCTTTCTAGATTATCTGAGAGCACAAAATGATCATTGTTCATCTTCTTTTTTAATCAATGAATTGAGCTAACTGAAAGTGCAAAGATTTTCAAACTATTCAATTGTTTCTGCAAGCGACTGTATGCAGAGACTAAACTTTTTTCAAGATGAAAGAAGTATTGAAAGTGAGATTGTCAATAAAGATTGTAAAAATGAATAATAAGATGATTTATAGCTGAATCTTGAGCTTTGAATTGCAAATCACAGTCTGATGTTCAAACTTATCACAGTATAAATACAGATGATTGATAATGCAATGCTGATGTTTCTCAAGAATCAATGAATCTCATTTCTTCATGTTGATAATTAATAAGTTCATGAGATTTCTTAAGCTCAAAATTGTAACTTTCAAGTCTGTTGAAAGTGTTGCATATTTGATGAGATATGTGAGAACTGTAAAGATCACAAAGATAGAATGAATTACTGTTTTTGACTTGAAAATATTCTGTACTGTGATGCAATATCAACTATTCAATTGCTGACATTTGATAATCAACTGCTTATAATTCAGACTGCTGATATTCATCTGAATCAATAAAGCTTTGAGCTCGCTGAATAGTTCATTCTTCAGATTGAATTTTTAAGTTACGACGTCATATTCAATTGCATCAATGTGCTGCTGAAAGTTGAACAAATATTTGATGCATTAACAAATTCTCAAGTGCTAATTAGTTAATCACTCGCAGCTAATCATCATTTTGACATCATTAACAGTTGTTGACAGATAATTAAATCGAAGATTCAATCAAACATCATTAAATTACATTATTAATCTTAAGTTATCATCTGTTCATCATGATTTACATTGTCAGATGTTCAATGATAGTAATTAAATATCAATAGAATAATTTAATTAGTTAACTTTCTGATCTTGCGCGTCTTTTTTATTTATCTTAAGTACTTCTTTACTACTTCAAATCATCACTTTCTATCATATTGCAGTTGAGTACACACGTTCTTGAATCAGAATTCACATTTTTCATATTAATGCATACTTATCATGCATTTCTTGAATGATTTTCTCTTGCAACGTCTTGAAATCTATCTTCTCAACAGATTGAAAAGATTCATTGATGACACTCTAGCTCATTTGTTCAACACAGAATGAACACGTTGACTTTTTCAAAATCGCATAAAACATTTGATTTACATGATACTTATGTTGACATTGAATCAAGAACGATCAATCAAAAACGCGCACTTAAAAAAATTTAAACAAGAGATGAAACAGACTGTACAATAAATTCTTCTAAATATTTGCAACAACAAGACGAAGCAAAAGATGCAGACTGAACATAAGCTGATGTTTAAACTTCATTTCAGATGAATCAACGTTTCTTGTCTTGCTCTTCGTGATTGATCTGCATTCAAATCTTTCAGAAAGCAGTTTCAATGATTGTTGAATGATGATGCTTTGATCTTTCTTGATAAAGTACTGCTTAAAAATGAATCAAGCATCTATACAACTTTTTTGACTTGAAAATGAAAACTCTTAATGAAGCATTGCTCTGCTCTAAGTCGATCTTTCAAACGAGCATTATCATGATTGTTAGAGATCAGCATAGAGTGAGTCAATATGAGTGTCATTTAACTAGAAGATAAATGCTAAGAAAGAAAGATAGCTACAGAAAAGAAGCTGACTACATATGTGTATTTCTCAGTCGACGCTAGACTCAATAGAGACTAGTCAAGATGACGAAGCTAAAATAGATCTGACAAGACTAGAAGACTGAGTCTGACAAGACTAGAATTGTGACATTATTTCTCTCTCTTGACTATTCATGTTTGCATGAATGTTGTTTCTTAGTGCGCTTTTCTTGAATATTTGATATGAAAGTCATCAATCATCTCTTGAGCGTTCATAAATTCGTCGTCGTCAGCGTTATATCAGTTGAGATCGTTGTCATAGCTTTTTCATTTGACTCGATATTGAAGTCATCTTCTATAGCGTCGAAAGTTCAGTATATCATTGATTTCTCATTCGTCTTCATCTTTTATCACTATTGACTTCGAAGATTCATTCTTTTGATCAGATAGAGAGTCGTCGACGACAGAGCGAAGCAGGTCAGAATGAAATACATCATGAACATGCATAGACTCTGATAATTTCAGTTTATATGAAGAGTCGACAAGATCTAGATTGATGAAAGAATCGAGCATTTTGTCATTCAGCTTCTTGAAAGATCTCGCTGTAACGATGTTTCTTTCATTCAGAAACATCTTTGATTTGATCTCATAATTGATCTTCTTTCTATGCTTGTTAATCTGATTCATCATTTGCTCTCGTGTTTTGATCAGAGCTTCGCGAGCGAAGATCAGTGTTCTATTCATGTGATCAAATATATTTTCGGCTCGAGCGATCTGCAGACGTTCGCGAGTGCTTTCATACTCGATGATGTCAGAGTCGAAGCTCATACGAGAGTGAAAGCTCTTGTTCATGAAGAAGAGAATCAAGAAGATGACTGAAAACAAGACGTTATTGTCAACAAACTCGATCATGAGTAGTCACTTGAATCAGTCGTTCTGCATGTACGAACAGAAGAAACGAAGATATCGCTCGACATTCTGATTGACTCGTTCGCTTTGATCGTCGATCTGAGAGTGATAGACGATGAACAATTGAAGAGAAATGCTCAGCTGTTTGCAAAGAAACTTTCAAAGAATAAAGATGAACTGAGAATCTCGATCGAATACAATGAAGCTTGATAGATCGTGAGTTTGATATACTCATTGAAGCAACATTTCAGCTGTCTTTTCGACTGTGATATCTTCATCATCAGTGATACAAGAAATATAATGTCTTTCTTTTGACAATCTGCAGATGACAGTCAGAATAGCGTTGTAGTTGTATGAATCAGATAGATCAATAATAAAATTCATGACTATGTTCTGTCATCGCTGTTCAGATATCGATAGAGATTGAAGCAAGTCATTTGATTTATTTCTAGATGTCTTTGATCGTTGACAAACATAGCAGTTTCGAATATATCGATCTACTGTCTTTTGCATGAACAATCAATAGTAGTTTCGTTTGATGATCTTCATCGTTCTAAGAATATCGAGATGATCTATTGAGAATTGATCGTGCATCTCACGAATCAGATTCATTTGCAGAAGTTCATTGAACGAGACTCATAGCTGACTGTCTTTGTATAAGATTTCATTCTGAACTCGACAATTCTTCAGCTTGATGTCTTTGCATTGTGCTTCGTCTCTTTCTATTGCTTCGCGAAGTAGAGTACAATTCTCGTCGATTTCATTCACGTCAAGAACTTGTTTATAAATTGACTCGCTGACGTTCTTCTCTAGATCAGCAATCTTTATTCAATTTGACGTCAGAATAGTGATTCATTGATAGCAAATGCGTTCATCATCGAAATCTTTGAGCACGAAGTCAGCTTGACGAGTTAATGCATCGATCTTAATGTTCTATTTGTCAGATTGATACATTATCTTGAAGTTGAAATCAGCTAGCTTCTGAACTCAGCGCATCTGATATCTACTCAGCTCTTTATTCTTCATTAATGACGTCAGAGCTTGATGATCGATGAACATCTTGATTGATAGCTCAGTCAATTTCAGCTCAGATCGTCAATGCTTGAATGCTTGAATGATCGCTAGTAGCTTCTTGTCATAAATCTTGTAATTGCACTCAGCGAAACTCAGATTCTTGCTGTAGTAGATCATCGAATGCAATGTTTCTTCGTCATCATACTGAGAAAGTATGTCATCGTTGACGTAGTTGAATGAGTCTGTTTCAAGAATAGTCTTTCTATTCTGATCAAAATGACGAAGAATAGATGCTTCAGTCATTCATTTCTTCATATGATCAAAGATCGTTTGACAAGCGTGATCTCATTCAAATATCATCTCTTTTTGAGTGAGTTAAATCAAAGAATGAACAATCTTTGAAAAGTTCTTTATAAAACGTCGATAGAAGTTGCAGAAGTTGACGAAGAACTGCATCTGAGTGAGATTTGTAGAAGTAGATCATTCGACTACTGCTTATACTTTTCTGAGATTCATCTTTAGTTCTTCGATGAATAGCAATAGTCTCAGAAAGAAGATCTTCTGAACATGAAACTCGCACTTGTTTATATTCATCTGAAGATCAGTCTCTCGTAGTCTATGTAGAACTAATCGTACATGTCGCTTATGTTTCTTCAGTGTTTTGCTGTAGATGATAATGTCATCTAGATAGATCTGACAAAACTGATGAAGATAGTCAAATAGCACGTCGTTCATATAGTGTTGATAGAAAGTTGAGTCGTTGATTAATTCAAAAGATATCATGTGATATTTGTAGAAATCAAAAGAAGTGATAAAGATAGTCAAATCTTCGCTATCTGAATGCATTCGCAGTTTATTGAACGTGACAATGATGTTCAATCGAGTCAGATATTTGCTTTCTTGTATACAAGCGAGAGTCTCGTCTATTAATGACATAGAGTAGCGATTTCATTTGATCAAAGCATTGAGCTTTCTGTAATCGACGCAGAAACGCAAGCTATCGTCTTTCTTTTCAATGAATAGTATGAGCGAAGCGTATGAAGCTGAGCTAGACGATATGAAGTCTTTATTCAGATGCTCGATCAGATAGTTCTTCATCTTTTGAAGCTTGTAGTCAGACATATGATAGAGACGACTTCGAGAAGATGTTTTCTCGTCGATCAACTCAATTTTATGATCGTAGAAACGATGAGAGAGTAGTTGATCAGTCATCGCTCGATCAAACACGTCTAGATAGTCATGATATTTCGAAGAAAGCTTAGCTTTGACTTCTTTCAAGATCTCTTCATGTGAAAGCTCTTGTAGATTTACGTCTTCTGATTTATTTCTAGCTGTTTTTAGAAGTCGATCGATTTTCGTGATGATGATCGCGAAAGTAGTCACATTCGATCGTTTGACTAGTAATCTATATGCTGCAGTCTCTATCATTGCTATGTTCATTGAATCGAAAGACGAAGCGAAGTTGACTGAATTAGATGATTTCACGATTTTACTGAATGAGAATGACTTCTCGCTGAGTCGAGTGACGACAGAAGAGATAGATCTCTTTAGTATTTGAGTGAGAGTTGAACTCTTCTGTTCTATCGCGATTTTCTTGATGACAGAAAGAAGAGTCGAATGAGCTTTGATAGAAGCTTTGATATGAGCTTCAAAACTAGAAAATTGAAGACGATCATCTCTCATATCAATAGTCATCTCGATCTTGTTCATTCATGTTTTTTCAAGAATCATCTGATGTTGACTCAATCGAGTAATCAGCATAGAGATGAAACGTTTCATATGATCTTGAACAGTCAGATTCGAATAAATTGCATGAGTAATGAGCTTTTTTGCATAATGATCATCGAATTCCCTTATTAACTTGAGCTTGATTAAAGATAACGATTCGATTTGCAAATGATCACAAACATTCTGCGCGATTAATTCATCAATGAACGAATAGTCAGCTGCTTCAGTGTCAATTAATGACTTTAATGAGTAACTAATTTCATTGCTAGATAGTACACATTCAGTAGTCAAAGATTTCGAAGCAAAAAGATCATTTAAGCTGCTCGTTGTTGAAGAAATTAACACATCTTTCATCACGTCTTTGATGAAAGTCACTAGTTTTTTGCCTCATTCTTCGATTTCTCTGTAAATAATTTCTTCTCTTCTTTTGACATGACGATCTCATTGAGACAAGAAATGAATGTACGAGATGTTGAAGTACTAGTCTTCAGCTGAGAGCAGTTTTTTGAAAGATGATTCGATTCTTTGCAGTTGAAGCAGATGATTGACATTCTTGATCATTCAGATTCAAGAGTGAAAAAAGTAGCGAGTCAAACATAGCTAGTAGTCAAGACTGAAGCTGATGTCAACGAAGAAACAAAACGTTTTTTCGAAGCTGCTATTGATTTGACTGTTCATTGCTTGTCACGTAGCTGATAATTGACTTGTTGTTTGTTATTCACATCTTGAAGAAAGATCTTGAGCTTGTCAAGCGAGCTAAACTTTATGAGACAAACTAACAACGCGTTCTGAAGATGATTATTGATTTTATTCTGAATGTCGTTCATCAGAGTGATATCGTCGTAGTTTAGAAAGCTGAATATTCTAGTAAATTCTGAATAGAAAGAGCTGAAAGACTTGTTGAGCTGCTTCAGAGCAACGTATTTGCAATGACACTTTCGAATAAGATTCTGATCTTTGTAAATTTCTTTCAGATGTTTCAGTAGCTCTGATAGTGACTGATAGAATGAGAAAGCATCAACATGATGCTTTGCATAAATTTGCTGATCAGCATCGTCTTCTAGTCTGAAAATCACTGTAACGGTTGTCCCTTTAACAACACAAGGTATATACAGAGACCAAACAGTAATCACTATTACTAGACTTGAGGTCTGGAGATAGCTGAGACAATAATACGTATTGACTACTTACATGAGTTGAGC
>JAABUS010007437.1_pt1 | contig 12577 bp, 16 predicted proteins | sample 5560161 | NCBI WGS metagenome assembly JAABUS01 (sample SAMN10711885, study PRJNA513376) | rock metagenome | isolation source: Antarctica rocks | place: Antarctica: Victoria Land, Trio Nunatak nord | collected 2016-01-04 | reverse complement strand
GCAGTGCTATTTGGCCAAAGTACAAAAATGCATCATCTTGCCAAACAGCAGCGTCAGCTGACTCGGACAAGCTTGCTGACTCAAACGCGCTTGCTGACTCAGATGCGCTTGCTGACTCAGACGCGCTGGCTGACTCAGACGCGCTTGCTGACTCAAACGTGCTTGCTGAGTCAAATGTGCTTGCTGACTCAGCCCGACTCTGACGTGTTTGCTAACATTGGTTTGTTGCAGCCAACAGCAGGCACCTTTGCAACTTGTTTTAGCTGCATGAGTGACAAATTGACCTTCAGATGACCTCCTGATGATGCAGCGCACATGCAACTGGTCCAAATTAGTTGCCCAACCAGCAGAGAGGCCGCTGCTGTAGAAGAGACTGTTTGATTTGTGCCAATACAACTGCATGGGCGTGGTTGTGACAACGTTTGGTAATATATCACACAGATTTTGAAATGATGTTTGCTGACTGAGCAACACATCAATCTGGGGTTATGCAGACCCATACCTGCAACATGCGTACCCTAAACCCATGTGCAGACCCATACCTGCAATGTGCGTACCCTAAACCCATGTGGCAGACCCACACCTGCAACATGCGTACCCTAGACCCATCTGCAAACCCATACCTGCAACATGCGTTCCAGCTGAGGGGTGACACTGGCTGAGATGGAGGCCTCGCTGATGAGCACCTGCTGACACCGGTCTGTGCCCTTTAGCATGCTGGTCTGCCTAGACAGGGACTTGGGAGATGGCTTGTTGCCCTCTGAGTCTGGGTTCGTGCCCTCCCTGAAAGCTGCAGGGCCCTACAGGCAGACAGACAGAACTCCATGTATTCAATCATTCACTCATCCTTTCACTTCCTCATCCCTTCATCACCCATCAATTCATCCATCCACTCATTCGCTCACTGCCTCACACCTTCAATTCTTCCTTTGTGATGTATCGGATATGTACAGGGCGCTACAGACCAGTGCGGTGCCTTGGAAAAGCTGTGAGCAAGCTCTAGGGCTCTGCTTCCCTGGTAGCACTGATCAGGACGCACATCACGCTTGATTGTGTGAAGACTGCATGTGCAGTCTGACCAGAGCAATAATCGCAATGCAGCACTTCCCACTGCCAACCCAGTTGCCGCTGCAGTGCTGTGTGTGTGACACAAGCTGTGACACAAGCTGCCTGATTGATAGTTGACAGCCGTCAGAGGGTGCTGCAACAAGACGACAGCTGGCCAACTAATAATTGGCGGCGAGCGCAGTACAGCAGCAGCATACCGTGAGCAGCTGCAGCATGGACATGCCCACTTCTGTGTCCATGCTACTCTTCTTCAGCAGTTGAGACTCCAAGCCCACGGGCTGCCTCAGGTCTGTGTTGGACTCTGTGAGAACGTGGTAGATGTCCAGAGCAGACTGCACTGATGGCTCCTCACCCTGGGGGCACATACAGCAACAACAATAACAATAATAATAATAAAAACAATAATCATAATCATTAATAATAACGGTAACAATAATAATAATAATGATGATGATGATGATGATGATGATGATGATGATGATGATGATGACAACAATAATAACGATGAAAATTTTTAGGTGTTTTCCAGCTCGTGATGAGCTAGGTATGTGCAGGACAAGTCTTGTCTCTCCAGAGCAGCCTGTCTACAGATACAGTGACTGGTGATGCAACAATGGCACAGCTTGGTTTGCTGCATTTGGAGAGAACCAAAGGTTTCCAACACCATTTTCGAGAACTACAGATTGTATGTGTTGTATATGACAGGGCTGGCTGCACACATTCTTCCAGCAACTGTTTTCCCCTAAGAGTCATGTATGTACAGCCCTGAAGAGCTCTTTGTATGGAGATAGCCGCATTGTTGACTATGAAGCTGACAAGTGCACAACAGGCACACACTACTATTGCCTCTGACACGGCTTGTTGATGTTGAAGACAGGGAACTGATGCACACATAAACAAAGTATTATGTACAGGACAAATGTTGTAAAACCTGGACTTAAAAAATGTCGGGTATGTCACTTGACAGTGTCTAAATGCCATCAGAAAACATGATCAGGCACAGACTGGGCAATGGCACTGCCATGCTGACATGGCACTGCAACAACAGCATGCAGGAAAGTGGGGCTCTGGTCAGCACACATGGTTGGACTCACAACCGCAATGTCATGACTCTGCAGTGATAACATGCAGGAAGGTGTGTGGGCTGACGCAACACACACATGTTGGGACAGACAACAGCAAGCTACCATGACTCATCAGTGACAACATTCAGGAAGGTGTTGTCATATCATCACACATGGTCAGACAGACAACAGCAACAACAGCATACCGCAATAAAAGCATGCAGGAAGTTAAGGGTCTTGTCGATGGGAGTGTCAGCGTCAATGTGGCTCTTGGGGATGAACTTGTCATGGATGATCGCCTCTAGGCGCTGGGCCAGGTTGCGAGCCTCCTGCTGAAGGGCATCCTTCTCCCTCTGAATGGCAGCCGTCTGCCTTTCCAGCTGGATCCTGTTCTGCTCCAGGTCCTGGTTTGCCCTGCACCAAACGCATGCAATAATTTCGATTATCAACTGTTGTTATTATTATTATTATTATTATTATGATTACAATTATTACTATTATTGCTACTATTGTTATTACTATTATTGTAATTCTTATCAATAGTAGTGCATGAGCCTGTGCTGCTGTTTGAAGTCACATATGATACACAAAAGCTCGCTTGGTCGTCTCATGCCAGCATCCAGCAACTGTGCATATGCTTGCTGACAGTGTTGAACTGACCAGATACACAGGGTTTGAGGGTTTGAAGTTTCCCTTCCAGGATGGTTTTAGTTACTGGACCTGGTGAGCTTCAATAGTAACAATCACAATGATAATCATGATGAGAATGATATCAGTGATGCTTTCCAGCTCATGACAAGCTAGACACATGCAGGGGCCACTCTTGCCTCTCCAGAGCAGTCTGTTCAGAGCATCCCAACAAAGTCTACTGACACAACAGGCTACTCTTGTCTCTCCAGAGCAGTCTGGCCAGAGCATCCCCGTACAGTATACTGACTCAACAGTCCTAACCCAGAAGCAGCGGGTCGCCCAAGGTCTACTTTCCCATATTGCTGCGCTGCGTGACTGTCAACACATGGTGAGACATCAGATTTCACCTTTGCAAGGCTTCATGGCGCTGCGCCAGCTGCAGCTCCATGCGCTTCTGCTGTGTGATGTTGTGCACAATGACCAGCACTGCAGGCTTGCCTGTGATGGGGTCCTGCAGCAGCATCACACATGGCTATGGATGGAGCACGGATGCTGTTGACTTTGTGCAAAGAGGGTGTGGCCACAGACGCCATGATGCACAGACGCCATGATGCACAGACGCCATGACCAGCTGCAGATGTGGCGTGCTGCAGTGCAAATCTGAATTCGGTCTAGCCCCCTCTTAAACTCGAAGAACAACTGGTGTGCAGCCACCATTCATCCATGCCAGGGCTGGTCCTCGCTGCAGCTCAGCATCATTACTAACCACCTGCAGCTGCCACGTGTCCACGCCAGAGATAGCCATCGATGTGCAGCCCAAAATAGGGTGCTGTCAAGGCTGGGACAGCATCGCGGGTACGGGATCAGTGGATGGTTCTTATTGTACTGCAGGATGTTCGGCAGAATCTCCACAATGTAGCATGCAAGGCCGAGGGACATAGACAAAGGCAAAGTGAAAGGCTATCAGAAACCCACACTAAAAGGCTTGTAGGGACATGAGCAGTGGGAGACTGAGAGACTCACCGAAGTATAGACAGAGGCAATTTGAAAGGCTCATAGGGACATAGACAAAGGCAGACTGAAAGGCTCGCAGGGACATAGACAAAGGCAAACTGAGAGGCTATCAGGGACACAGACAAAGGCAAATTGAAAGGAACTCACAGTCATAGGCCACATCTCCATCATCGACCACTTCAGCTCGCCTGTCTTGTTGCTGATGCGAGGAATGGGGTGTCGGTACGACTCTACCCCAAGCTTGAAACACGCTTCATGCGCCTCCTCATACGCTGCAATTTCCTCTGCCTGCCCTTCTACAAGGCACGCTATCATAGTCATAACCATAATAATAATAATAATAATAATAGTAAAAATGCTTTCCAGCTCACAATGAGCTAGGTATGTGCGGGACAAGTCATGTGTTTCCAGAGCAGTCTGTCTTGCGCATCTCTACAAGGTCTATCGAGCTATCATAGCTAAGCACAACATGCTCAAACAATTCTGTAGCAACAAGGCGCAGCTCCTGTGTGCAGTACATTCACAAGAAAGAAAGCTGGGCACACGTTACTTGCGCTGCTCAGCACATGCATGCAATGGCATTCAGGGTTAGGTAGGTACACATATACGTGTTGATTTTGAAACAGGTAATGTTGATTTGCCAGCTGGCATGACCGTGGTGACTCAGCTGCATTTGCAGGAGCAGTGCCAGCATGCAGACATAGACACACACATACTTGAACAATTGCAATGAGCTGTGGACCTGGCTTTGCTATGCAGCTGTGGCAATGCATTCAAAATGTGCCAACAACATGGTGGCATGAGAATGGAATGTGCAAACTGTCTGATGTGCTGAGGCTGAGGGCTGAGTACTGAGTACTGAGTGCTGCAGATTTGCAGCTGTTGGTGTGAATAGCCAAGCAGGGTGCTTACCAGCACAGCAACCTCCCACAAACAGATCCTTCAGGTGAAAGCTGTCTGACTCTGCAAGAAGACACAGCCACTTTGTAAGTAGTCACAGCACTTCACTGGTCCTCCTTAATTGAACATCATGACATTACAGGCGAGTGCTGCTCTGATTGGTTGCAGCCTATCTAACAATCAACTTCAAATGCAGTGCTGACCTGAATCCAGATTAAAAGTTGCATGCCTTGATGTATGAAAAGCGCTCTGCAGTATCTGTGCAAGGGGGGTCTTAGAGGTCAATGATAAATTGCAACAGACAAACGCAGTATCAGAGGGACTTGGCCTAAGTATACCCAGGGTGTGAGTCATGTAAAGCAGCAGAGGACGTTGTCAAGGCAAATTCAAGACATACATCTGTTGATGATAACAATAATAAATTTGCTTTCCAGCTCATGATGAGCTAGGTACGTACGGCATACATCTGTTGTCGCCCATGTAGCAGGAAGCTTATCCTTGCACTAACAGCCAAGGACAGTGCACAGAACAAGTCTCACCTATACAGTCAGGCCCATACTTCCTCAGGGCAGCCTGGTTTGCGTTCAGCAGAATGCCATCCTCAGCGAACATGAGAGCAAACAAGGAGGTGCGCTTCTGCATGGCTGATAATCGGATCAGGGCCGTGTCATGATCTGTCCTGATCTGGCACATGACAGCTGTCACGCAATGATCCTTCAGCCTGAGCTTGATTGGCTGCATGCAGTACACAGACCTTGTTAGTTTGATTGGCTGCATGCAGCATACAGAGCTTGTCAGTTTGATTGGCTGCATGCAACACACAGACCTTGTCAATTTGATTGGCTTCGTTCAGTACACACGCACAGTCACTTTGTGGGCCTCCCAGAGGATCACTGGGCAAGCTATTGGAATGACCTGTTTGGGCTGCCACTGCAGTCAGAAACTTGCAGCTAAAGGAGCGTGATGCAATGCTGAGAGCAGCAGTGTGACTGGGGGTTGGGAAGTACAGCCTGACTGTTCTGGTGGGATCCAAGTGGTTCAGCTAACCAAGTGTCAAAGCGAGTTATCCAACAACACACAAGGCTATGTTTCCCGTGCAAAATGCTGCAGCCAGTACCAGTGATTGCTCACCGGCTGATTGTAACAGCTGAGGATGCATAACAGTGATGCAAGCAAGAGCTGCAAGAATAAATACATGTGTACCCCAGCACACATTGCAGCATAATGATTTCGTTTGCAGCTATGTGCATGATGCATGCTGTAGCACTGTGGAGGAGCGTTACATTACCTTACATTTGACCGTTGCAGTCAGATCCAGTTTGGAGACGTCAAAAACTGGCTGCATCACATCATGGAACTGCAACCAGCCATTCTCGTGCTTGTTTTCCTGCCAAAAGGAACGCTTTGTTTGAGGCATAGACGCATGACATCATCTCAGCAATAGGCGTCCTTGGCAGATGCTCAAGTGTGCACTTTCCTGAAAGGGTTGATAGTACAACGTGCACAAGCGACTAACGCTAAACAGTCTGCACCCAAAACTTGTGGTAGTTGTGTCCCATACCCTTACACTTCTGGTCCAATCATACCACTGGTGCCGCTTGTCAGCTGACATGTGTGCCAGAACTTCCCCATACTCATCTGATGTGCGCGGAGTGCCAACTTCAGTAGAGCATTCCATGTTGTGAAACAGGCACCTGTATGTATCTTGGGTAGCGTGTGCACTGCGTATGACACACGATGTTTCAGTCACACCGGACAAACGCAACAGGTTGCTGCAACACTTTGAGGGCAAGAGTACGCAGTAAGGCGACTGTGATGGAGTTTTTGGTACTTGGCCAGACTGGCAGATGCACTGGCGTCCCACCTACGAGGATCAGCAGCAGTCCCTGGCAGGAAGATTACGAGTGGTTTTTCCGTGATGTGAAGAATGTTCAGCTCTTCCATAATCCAGACTCTATCGAACATGTTTCGCGGCAGCATAGCCATGATGCAGCTGACCCAAAGTGAGCACCGAGTTTGGTGTACACTTGCACAATGCGATGGAACAACCCAAGATCAGCGAACACTGCACACCGAACCAGCGACTGCAAGGTTAATCGTAAGGTTCGCACAGGCACGACTTCCAAGGTTAGGTGTCAGCTAAGCAAGATCAGTGCTCCTGAAAGCTGGCACAAAATTCGGGCGTCTCATTGCAAATGTGCTGGATCATGACTGGTAGAGGACCATCTGTGAGATACCGCATTTCATGGAGAGCCCAATTATACGTTTACGTCGTGCTGTCTGACACAGTCTCGCAAATAGTCGAGATCATTGACCGGATGATCGCGATTCTGATTCTAGCGAGAAGACCATCATGATATTACTAAAGTGATCGTCGCTTGCAAATGTGATTTCGTTCAAACTGTGCTTACCCAAGCTTACCCAAACTGGTGCTTACCTGAAACCGGAAGCTGGCATGCAAGGACACGGGGTCTACTCTGAAGTGTAGCGATAATGTCTGTAGCTGTTTATCTGCAAAGGTTGTGGACTTTGGTCCTCAAACATATGGAAAGATGATTCAATGTTAGTGTGATAATGCCATAAATGAGCGTGATGGATGCAGCACGTCTGGCTGGACGCGAAGTTCCAAAACAGTCACGAAAGTATCACTGTCACATGAACCAATTGACACAGCACCATGTGATTATCACAGGACCTCACATAGATGACCATGGGACGCTGGCGCTGATTGATTATGCTATCAACTCCCGGTCGTCCAAACTTGTAACTGTACGCATATGGTGCCACAATCGCAAAAAGATCACAACAGCCATGTGTCAGCCATCAGAGCGCACGAGCAGCACCGACACATCTGAGCATGCCGAAGCATTGATCTACACACACAACGAATTGCAGCTCGACTTTCAAATTGGAGATGTGCAAATATTGTAAATTTGCACCTGCACAAGCGCGTAATGGAACAAGACTCTGCCGCTATCAATGAGCACCCAAAGCAACAGTTGCAGTCACACACAGACCATGGCAGATGAAAGCTTGACCATGAGCTGTGAATCTCAGCAAAAGCTGGAATGCCAAGTCTTGTAAGCTCCAGATAGCTCACTGGGCCAAAGGGAATAAGATTCCCCCAGCGCCCTGCCAATGGCGCCAAAAATCCAGCAATGATGCTGACAAACATTGCATGATAGGTGCAGTTGCAGTGGCACTCACAAGAAAAGACTGCGCCCTTTGGCGTCAATTTGATGAGAAGCCCAGTATTATACCGGGCTGCTCAGGAGTGACAGACAAACTGCCATTGCTTTGATCACTAGCGTATGGCTACACGTCTTGTGCAGCTTTGCAGGACAACATCAAATACACAACACGCTCTCAAATCTATTGCATTTCTGTGTTGACAACTCGCTCGACCGGCCCCTCTGCCTGCGCTAGCGCTGCTGCCGCCGCCTCTTGCTGCGCTTTTGCCTCCTGCTTTTGCTTCTGCTTGCGCTTGCGGCGCATCCTGTTGATGTGGGCCTTCTTGCCCTTCTGTGTGGCAGCAGTCTTCCTGGCTTGCCCTTGCGCCTCCTTCTGCTGCCGCTGCCGCCTCTCCTCCTGCAGTGTCACTCAACAGTGGTTAGAAATTGGTGACAGGCATCACCGGTTTGGTCAATGACCTTCAGGGTATTATGAACAGCGTTTGGTCAAAAAGTGTCCCAGGCCCTGTAATTGCTGAATCCTGCATAGCCGTGCAGCGGAAAGTCTGCTGTTTTTGCACACTGCGCAGCATGACTTTGATGATTGTTGCAGCTGAGGTGTTGTGCCAAACGCAGCAGACATTCTGTGCCAGGCTCAGATGCATGGGACTTGTGCTGGAGAGTCCTAAGATGGCTTGCAACACAATTGATGCTGTACAGACCTAGAATATCTCCACAATGTAGGACCATGTTTTAGCTGTCCCCAGACAACCCTCTATTTACCTTTCCAGTGTAGTGATGACGTTTCTGACTAAAATAGACGTTTCGGGATTGAAAAGAGCTACCAGCAACATCACATCATGGGCCCAGCAGCTTGTATGCCAGTGTGAGCTGAAGCCCACAGACCAATGTGCTCATCAGCCAGGACTTGGCTGTCAACAGGAGCAAGCGCAGCAGAACCACGCACATGTGAACTTCAACATTGGAAAGACAAGGACGCAGACCTACAGCGGACCAACAAGCTCCCATTCACAACGTTTAGCTTCACCCTTATGATCACTTTTTTTCACATTATGCCTGGCAACTTCACCCTTACGATCCTAAATTTCACAACATGCCTGATTGAACATGATTGGTTGACAACAAGCATAGCTGAGCAACAAACCTGCTCGGCCTCAGAAGACCGCACGAACTCATTGGCATGCTTCTCGTGAGTGCCGCGCTTGTACGCCACATTCGTCTTCTCCTTCAGAGCAGTCTCGGTCAAGGTATCAGCTTGGGCGGTCTTGCCCTGCTTCCTCAGCACGATGGCCTTTTCCACACAGGCTGCTGGATGGCGGGGGGTCAGCTCCAGAGCTCTGTTCAGGTAGGCTAGGGCCTCATTGTAGTTGCCACACTTGCGCTCTAGAGCACCCAAAGCACCTGCATGCAGTAATTGATTACTTCATTTGTTCATGCAATAGTCCATCCAACCATCCCACCCATCCATTTCCAAACACTCGTGCGTTCATCCAATTGTTTGTGCATCTATACAATCATGCATTCATTCATTCGTTCATTCATGCGTACAATCAAGCCTCATCCGTTCGTTCATTCATCTACTTATTCGTTTGTTCATTCATGCAAAAAACTCATCGCCAAATGGAGAGAGAGAGAGCTTACTCTGGGTGAAGGTTTCCCTGGGATCCAGCTCCAGAGCTTTCAGGTACAGCTCGCGCGCTTTGTCGGTGTTGCCATTAGTCATCTCCAGCGCGGCCCAGGCATGCCAGCAGGGCACCGAGCGGGGCTGTACCAAGGTGGCCTTCTGCAACATGTCCCTGGCCAGCTCTGTGTTGCCCTCGGCTGCTTCTGCCAGCGCCCAGCTCTGCATAAGAAGAAGAACATGGCAGGTGGTGAGGAAGGTGAAAAAGAAGGTGAAGAAGAAGCTTGAAGCAGGCAAAGAAGAAGTTAACAGGGATGAGAAAGAGGAAAGAAGAGAACAAAGATGAAGAGGTAGGCAGTAGAAGGGCTATGTTAATGCAGGGCACAGTGTTGACTTTGGGATCTGCAGTTTGGCAAATGCTGTGAAAGAGAGACAGCAAAAAACAGTCAAGGGAGAAGAAGAAGAAAAGGAAGACAAAGAAGAACCAAACAGGACAAAGGCAAGGCAGGGCAGCGAAAAAGAGACAAGGGGGAAGAGGAAAAGAAAGAATAAAGAACAACAGGAAGAAGTCACGCATGACACCAACACATAGTTACAAGGAAGCAGAAGAAGATAATCAAGAGCCAAATAAGAAGGCAAAGCATGATGACAAGCAGCATTTAGCAGCACCTGCTCCAAGACGAAGACAAAGATGAACCCAGCACGAATAAGGCAATGCATGACACCAAAACATAGACAATGGGGCAGAAGAAGAACATAAGAAAGAGCCAAGCAAAAAGAAGGTTAGGCATGATGACATGCAGTCTGCTCCAGCCATTGCCCCCACAGTGCAGTATAGTCACAACAATAACGACAATCTCATGCAAAGGAAGAAGAACAGAAAGATAGAAAAACTGAAGAAGAAGACAGAGAAGAAGAAGACAAACCACGACCAGGAGGGGAAAAGCAGGGGGGCAAAGCACATTACCTGCAGGACGTATGCGTCATTGGGCTCCAGCTGCACAATTTGATGAAAAAGGCCCAAAACAGGACGAAAAAGAAGAGTCACGACCGAGAAAAAACAAACACCCCACCTGCAGGACGTATGCATTGTTGGGCTCCAGCTGCTGCCCCCGAGCAAACAGCTCCCTGGCCTCCTGCAAGTGTCCCTCCTCCAACTCCAAGCGAGCCAGGGTGTGAAGGTTGGCTACGTGGGATGGGTCTGCCTTGATACCTGCCACCAGGTACTGCCTTGCCAGCTTGCGCTTGCCAGCTTTCCATTCTAGCGTTCCCAGCATTCCTAGCCCTCGAGTGCTGGTTGGCTCCAATTGCAGCAGCCCTTGCAGCAGCTCACGAGCCTGCAGCATATCCCCAGGATGTCACATAGTGTATAGCCTCTGTCACATAGGCACTACATAGCGTATAGATTCTGGCAAACAGGCATTACACAGCGTATATGCTCTGTCACATAGACGCTACATAGCGTATAGGCGCTTTTGCATAGGCATTGCATAGCGTAAAGGCTCTATCAAATGGCATTGCATAGCGTATAGGCTCTATCACATAGGCGTTACATAGCGTATAGGGGCTGTCACATAGGCATGCCATACCCTGTGTGCTCTGTCATTCAAAATTGCAATTTATGAGATTGCATTTGAATGCAAACCCACAGGACTGTACAGGACGATACAGGACTGTACAAGACTGAAACTGCGGATATGCTGTTACACAGGGGTTACATGGCACGCTGTTTCGTACTCTGATTTTGTGATAAGGATGCAAATCTTACTGTACTCCAAAACTTATGAGGCTTTGTTTGACTACCATTGCGCTTGCAGTATCTGCATCACAGATGTTGCTTGGGGTCTCAGGTATACTGGGCCAGGCCCTGAAAGATCTGAACCCCATAAGTCTTTTCATTTCATTTATTAACTTACAGTCTGGAGTGTGGAGCCAGTTGTGACTCATCAGACATCCTGGCTTGAAAGCACAGGTGTATGAGGTGTGCAACAAAACCAAGCTGGTAGGAGTTCTGTACGGAAAAGAGCCTCAAGTGCCGTTGTTGGTACTTTGGGCCAAGTAACAAAAGCGTATTCCTGCAACACTCACGTATCCTGAGCCGGGTCCTGAAGAATCTGAATCACACAAGCAGCCCAGAACTGTTGCTTCTGCAAGAGTTATGTGTTGCTAGTGTGATTCAGTTTCTGCAATGCACAGCTCAGCGTACATGAGTGTTGTGATGGTGCGGTTGACTTATGCATGATACCATGCTGGTGCAGCTCCTGAATGGCATCCTATTTGAATAAAAGAAGAAAAACAGAAGAATCTACACCTTTCAGCGTCAATTTAATGACCAGCCAAGCATGATACCGGGCTGCCCAGGGCTGCCCAAGTATGCTCATATATGCACAATCAGTCGCTGATTGGAATCATATCATTGTATCAGTTGGTCATGCATGCTCTGCCCACCTCTCAAGCACACTGCAGATGCACCACGGTAAAGCCCATTCTAGACCAACCACAGAGCTTACAGCAGGGATTGATTTGTCCCGCCCGTACCTAGCTCATCATGAGCTGGAAGAGCATAGTTATTGTCATTACTATCATTACCAGGGGCGGTGTGACTGATGCAAAGAAGAGGCGCACCTGGAACAGGTTGTCACCCTTGAACTCCTGGTGAGCCCATTTGAAGAGCAGCTTGATTGGCTGAATCAGCTCCAGGCCCTGCAGGGGGGGGTCCTCGGGGACGGCATCCAGGGCCCGCCTGTACAGCCGCCGAGCTGACGTGTCATTGCTGTACACAAAGCACAGCATGCTCAGCACATGATTTGAAGCCTGCATGTGTACTGAGCAAAGAGCCTGTACAACCGACGAGCTGACGTGTCATTCCTGCACACAAAGCACTGCATGCTCAGCACATGATTTGAAGCCTGCATGTGTACTGAGCAAAGAGCCTGTACAGCCGCCGTGCTGGCATGTCATTCCTGCACACAAAGCACTGCACGTCAGCACATGATTTGAAGCCTGCATGTGTACTGAGCTAAGAGCCTGTACAGCCGCCGTGCTGACGTGTCATTCCTGCACACAAAGCACAGCATGCTCAGCACATG
>JAABUS010007434.1_pt1 | contig 12580 bp, 5 predicted proteins | sample 5560161 | NCBI WGS metagenome assembly JAABUS01 (sample SAMN10711885, study PRJNA513376) | rock metagenome | isolation source: Antarctica rocks | place: Antarctica: Victoria Land, Trio Nunatak nord | collected 2016-01-04 | reverse complement strand
AAACAAACAGCCCGAACCTTAATATTTATTCCTGGTTATACTGTAACACCCAAAATTATTATTTAGACGACTACTTCTAACAGTATTCTTTTTCGGGGTTAATTATTATTTATTAATTCTTTTACAGATACACTCATTATTCAGGCAGTTCTTATGCTCCTTCAATACTATTAACCCTCCCTGTTATTGTTTTTCTATTCTCTTTTGTGTCATCATCACCAGACTTATTATTATATGATTTTACAGATGCAGACCTCAATAATTATATTGGTAAGATAATATACTTATAAAAAAAACTTGTCTATACAAGTTATAGTTTTTATCTTTAAAAAATCTTAATCTCTAACTTTTTTATAAAAGGAAACATATGCGGGATTGATAAATGAGTTAAACAATTTTCTTATCCTATAATTTTAAAATTGACGGTTTCCGGATCAAACTAATATTTGATCATTTAATTCTAAATAAAGTTTCTTTATGTCTGTTGCTGAAAATGAATCATTAATTGAAGCCAGGGTACGTACCTCCCGTTTACTTGGGCAAAACAAGTCGTTAGTTTTGCACGGAGGAGGAAATACTTCGGTAAAGATAATTGAGAAAAATATCCTCGGGGAAGAAGAGGAAATACTATATGTGAAGGGAAGTGGTTGGGACCTCGAAACCATTAATAAGGAAGGGTTTTCTCCAGTGCGTTCTGAATATCTTAAAAAGCTTTCCGAACTACAGCATTTGTCAGATGCTTCAATGGTAAATGAACTCGTCACCCATTTAACAAGATCATCGGCGCCCATCCCTTCTGTTGAAGCCATTCTGCATGCGGTTATTCCTTACCGGTATGTTGATCATACTCATGCTGATGCTGTAGTGGCGATATCTAACTCTGTGAGTGGAGAAAAGATTATCCGGGAAATTTATGGAAACCGTGTTGTGTATGTACCCTATGTTATGCCTGGATTCGACTTATCCAAACTATGTGCACAACAGCTTAAAACGGAGTTAACTAAAGATAAAATAGGTATTATATTATTGAATCATGGTATTTTTTCATTTGGTGATACTGCACAGGAATCCTTTGACAGAATGATTGACCTTGTGGCTATTGCAGAGAATTATTTACAACAAAATACAAATAACGGGAATTCCTTCTTTACAGTTAAACCGATTAAAATATTAAGCCAAGATATTGCCAGTTTACGGAAAGAAATTTCAGAGGCTGCAGGTTTCCCGGTTATTATGAAACGGTTTGCAGACAGGAAAACTTTAAATTTTTGTAACCGTCCTGAGTTGACCGTCATTTCCCAGCAGGGGCCTGCCACTCCTGATCATGTGATTCGTACTAAACGACTACCCCTGGCAGGCCGGAATGTAAAGAAGTATGTGGAAGAATATAAAATTTACTTTGAGCAAAATGAACCTTTGTCGAAAGATAGAAAGAAGATACTGGATCCTGCTCCACGGGTAATCCTGGATACTGAACTGGGGTTATGTACAGTAGGGAAAACGGCAAAAGACGCACAGATTGTTGCAGATATTTACTACCATACCATAGATATTATTCAATGGGCAGATGCCCTTGGGGGATACAAAGCATTGTCTGCTAAAGATATCTTCGATGTGGAGTACTGGGAGCTGGAGCAGGCTAAATTATTGAAGTCTGGAAAATCTCCGGTATTTGCCGGTGAGGTGGCCATCGTCACAGGTGCTGCATCCGGAATAGGTAAAGCCTGTGTAGCGTCTCTTTTAAAACGTGGAGCTGCTGTGGCAGGTCTCGATTTAAATCCTGAGATTAAAAATATTTTTAAGGAGGAGGGATTTTCAGGTATTGAATGTGATGTAACTTCTGAAACACAGTTGAACCAAGCGCTGGAAACTACAATTAATACATTTGGTGGATTAGATATGCTTGTACTTAATGCTGGTATTTTTCCTCCCGGTGAACGAATAGATGCATTGAAGACAAAAAATTGGCAGAGGGTAATGAATGTCAATCTTGATGCAAACTTTATAATCCTTCGCGAAGCTTTTCCTTTCTTAAAATTAGCGCCGAAGGGAGGAAGAGTTGTAATCATCGGATCTAAAAATGTAGCAGCCCCAGGTCCGGGTGCAGCTGCTTATTCGGCATCTAAAGCAGCATTAAACCAGCTTGCAAGGGTTGCAGCCTTGGAATGGGGCAAAGATGGAATTCGGGTTAATTCTGTTCATCCCAATGCGGTTTTTGATACCGGGATATGGACAGAGGAAATATTAGCAGCACGTGCAAAAAATTATGGTCTAACACTTGAGGAATACAAGAAAAATAATATTCTTAAAACCGAAATCAGCAGTACCGATGTAAGTGAATTGGCCATTGAATTATGTGGAACTCTTTTTTCTAAAACGACGGGTGCACAAATTCCTGTTGATGGTGGTAATGACAGGGTAATATAAAACAGAGAATGATTATGGGCAGAATTTTTTAACGACGCACTATAAGCTCCTCGTTACTCCATATATATTTTTTTAGAGCAGTCATGAATTTACTTGTATAAACAAGTTAACAATTAACTGGATTTTTATTTTAATTACATAGCTCTTTACGATTGTAAAACCTGCAGGTATGAACGAAAAGAAGGTTGTTGCCAGGCGAAAATTTATTTCAAGTTCTGTTATAGGTGTTTTAGGCACTCTTGAATCCAGCGCTTTATTAACTTCCTTTTTACCAAAAACAGGAAGTGAACTTCAGAAAAGTTTGTTTACTCCCGATAGTTCACTCCCTTCAGACACTTTTCATGTCATACCCCATACACACTGGGAAGGTGCTGTTTTCGCAACGCGGGAGGCTTATCTCGGTATAGGATTGCCGCATATTATAACCGCTTTAAAATTATTAAAGGATTATCCTGAGTATCGTTTTACACTTGACCAGGTTAATTATATCAAGCCTTTCCTGGAGAGATATGAAGAAGAAGGTAAAGCTTTCCGGAAGTTTGTGGCTGAAGGCAGGCTAGAAATAGTAGGTGGAACAGATTCGATGCATGATACCAATACTCCTTCCGGCGAATCAATTGTTCGCCAGATGTTATATGGAAAAACATATCTCCGCAAGGAATTAGGTGTGGATGTAACCGTCGGATGGGGCATTGATACTTTCGGACATAGTGCACAAATGCCGCAAATTCTAAAGCTGGCAGGTTACAAATCGCTTTGGTTTGTTCGTGGTGTACCAAACCGGCAAATGCCTTCAGAGTTTTTCTGGGAAGGCATTGATGGCACAAAAATACCTGCCTTCTGGCTACCATATTCTTATGTAATAATGGCTCGTGTACCCGATAAAATTGCTGACTTTAATAGCTTCGTTAAAAAGAAATTTGATTCGCTCACACCATATACAAATAATGGAAAAGACCGGGTGGGTCTGGCGGGATGGGACGTGGAGAACCCCCAGGAACATTTGCCTGTAATGGTGAGGGAATTTGCCCAACAGAAAGAATTGCCTTTTAACCTTCGCTTTTCAGTGCCTACAGAATACGAGGCAATAATTGCAAAGCGAAATGACAGGACGACTTTCAAAGGAGAATTTAATCCTATTTTTCAGGGTGTCTATAGCAGCCGGATTGAACTTAAACAAAAACTTAGAAATGTTGAGCGCCTATTATTGACTGCTGAAAAGTTAGGTGCTTTAAATAATTTATTAGGAAACCCAACAGAAGATAAAGATGTCTGGAGAGCATGGGAACCCTCATTGTTTAATCAGGCACATGATCTGATGTCTGGCGTGATGACTGATCATGTTTATGCAGACACCATAAGAGGTTATGATTTCTCCCAGCAAATGGGTGAAGAGATAGTTAGCAACCGATTGGACTCCGTCATTTCACTCATTGATACTACAGGCGGAGAAATTCCCTTGGTCGTATATAATTCCCTGGCGTGGCTGCGCACCGATGTAGTTGAAACCGATATTGGATTTGCAAAAGGCGGTGTTATGGATATCGAAATTATTGATTACAATGGTAATACGATTCCCGTTGAAATCCTTAATGCTGAAAGATATGATGATGGTGCACTGAGACAGGCAAGAATTATATTCATAGCAAAAAATTTGCCTCCACTGGGGCATGCTGTGTTTCAGGTAAACCCACTACAGGCAGCATCCAAACTAAATGCAGCTTTAAGCGAAACAAATCACGGAGAAACGATAGAAAATGATTTCTATAAGTTAGAATTTGACTTATATACCGGTGCGATGACCAGCCTTGTATTGAAATCAAAGAATTGGCAAGTTCTGGAAAGTGCGGGCAACGTGGTAGCACGGCAATATGATGGAGGAGATTTCTGGGAGCTTTACCAGAACCTCCGGGATGGTATGGTTGCCAAAACTACTCAGCAAAAACCTCCTACTGATTTCAAGGAACGCCTTAGTAATGAAAATAGGTATCGTGGCGAAAAAGGAACCGTTCATAATGGTCCTGTATATTCTCAATTTATGGTGGAACATGGTTTCGGTACAGAAAATAAATTCTCTACCACGGTAAGACTGTATGCAGGAATTCGTAGGATTGACATTAATACAAAAATCCACAACATTGAAAAATATGTCCGGTACCAGGTAATGTTTCCTACAACAATCAAAGGAGGTAAAATTGTGCATGAAATACCTTTTGGTTCTATTGAAAGACCTTTAGCAATAGAATTTCCGGCGCAGAACTGGGCAGACTTTAGTGACGGCGATAAGGGCCTTACCCTGTTAAATCGGGGTATTCCAGGTAACCTGACCAGTGATTCAACAATGATGCTTTCCCTGATGCGATCAGCTAAAATTGAGGATTACCCCTATCTGGGCGGTTATGAAAGATGGATGACCTCGGACACCGGCCTGCAGATTGGAAAAACATTGTCGTTTGATTATGCATTGGTGCCGCACGAAGGTGACTGGAAGAAAGCTGAAGTCTATCGTGATGGACAGGAATTTATTAATCCTTTGATCTGTCATAAATCAGTGAGCCATAAAGGTAAGTTGCCTAAAAAGTGGAGTATGCTGGAAGTGTCTCACACTAATGTAATAGTAACTGCAGTAAAACCAGGACCAGGTGGGTCCACCATTGTACGGCTTTATGATGCGTCGGGAAAAGCAACTGCCGGAGTGACGATTAAATGCCGGTCAACAATTAAATCTGTACATGAGGTAAATCTTATAGAAGATAATATAAATACCTTGAAGATTGAACGTAATACAGTGAGATTTGATCTCGGACCATTTGAAATCAAAACATTCAAATTGCAGATTAAGACCATATAGACATATCATACTATAGCCAGAAATATGAGACGAAGAAAATTCATTCGCCAATCCACAATAGGTACAGGAGCTTTTTTAACGGCTGATTCTTTACCTGGTTTTTGGCAAAATCGTTCTCCGAATGAAAACAGGAAAATTTATCCTTTTCTTTGGGGCGCTGCCTACTACCGGGCTCCAACACCCGAACCGGAATTATGGGAAACGGATTTCCGGAAAATGCAGGACATGGGTTTTAATACTGTCAAATTCCTGATGCAATGGCGCTGGTCACATATAGGAGAAGATGAATTTTATTTTGATGACTTTAAAAAATTACTGGATTTAGCAGGTAAATATGATATTAAAGTAACTCTCAATAATCTCTTCGACGTTTCACCGCATTGGTTGTTTGATAAATATCCCGATGCAAAGCAGGTCATGAACAATGGTCGTGTGGTGCAACCTTATGCAGTGGGTCACCGGCATATAGGCGGACATCCGGGACCGTGTTATAACCATCCCGGTGCAAAAAAAGAAAGAATTAAATTTTTAACCAATGCTGTTAAGCAGTTAAAAAATTATACAGCCCTGGACATGTGGGATATCTGGAATGAGCCGGAATTGTCATACCCTCAACGTTCTCCTATTGACATAGAAAAGCTGGTTTGTTATTGCCCGAATTGTGAGAAGAAATTCAACGAGTACCTGAGAAAAAAATACGTTTCCCTTTCTATATTAAATGATAAATGGGGTCGCAATTATCCCGACTGGGTCCATGTAGAAATGCCCCGTTCTGCAAATACGTATCTCGACTTTATTGATTGGAGAGAATTTCATACCACGACCATTACGGAAGAAGCAGCATGGCGTATTAAACTGGTAAAAGAAAAAGATCCGAAGCGGGTAGCATTTCTTCATGTTGTTCCTAATACCATGCATCCATTCAATGCCATTACTACCTGCACAGATGATTTTGAAGTGGCCGGATTGTGTGATGTATTTGCGGCTACAATGAATGCCGGCCCCTACTTTACACCACAGGTAGTATCCGCTGCCAAGGGAAAAATATGTTATAATGTAGAAAATCATCTAAATGGCGGAAATACAGGATTACACCAGAAAGTAATTGACAGGGAAGCCTTATTAAGGGATTTGATTCCGCAATTAGGTTTGGGAATTAAAGGATTTGTGTTTTGGCAGTTTCGCCCGGAAATACTGGGAGCCGAATCCCCGGCCTGGGGCCTTGTTAATTTAGATGGCACTGATCGGGAAGTAACAAGAGCCGCACGTGATTTCTGGAAAACGATTCACCCATATACTTCCGCCTTGATGAAAAGCAATCCGGATGTTCCTTCAATTGGTATTTGGAAAAGCCGGAAAAATGAAATCTTTCAGTATTGTGTTTATAATAGTTTAACCAATCTTATTGAGAATGTAAATGGCTATGCCAATACCTTGTACTGGAACAGCTATGCCTACCGTTACATTTCAGGTGATATGCTTGAAAAGGAAGAACTTGCTAATCTTAAAGTATTAATAATGTCTTCAGCTTATTACCTGACACAACCGGAAGCGGATGCTCTTGTCAAATGGGTCATGAACGGAGGGGTATTAATAGCAGAAGCGCATATGGGAGGTTATAGCGGTACAACTGGAAGGCATAGCCGAAAATTGCCGGGTTGCGGATTAGCAGAAGCATTCGGAATTAAAGAAGATTTATCAATGGCGTCTTTTCATCTGAAACTGGAAAAAGCATCCGCTCTCACCGGAGATTTAAATGCTGATACAAAAAAAGCGTTGGACTCTATAGGAGTTACCGGCGGTAAATACTATCCGGTCCATCAAACAAATGGTAAAATTATTTGGGGTGCATTTAGATATGCTGAACTATCAGGAGACAATATTACTGTAGAAGGATACTTTGAGAAAGACAAACCTTGTGCTGTTTCAAAACCCGTAGGAAAAGGATTTATCTATTATTATGCAACCAGTTTAGGCAGCGGGGCAACCAAAGACAATGAAGGATTGCTTGAATTAATTAACCGTGCCTGTAAAAAAGCGGGGATACAAAAAACATTGAATGTGTCGGCTTTTGAAAATAATAAGTTGCGGACAGATGTCCTAAAACAAAACGGCGTGGTTCAATTTCTGACTATCCAAAGCAGTTCTGATAAAATAATGCCTGTTTCACTATCAGAAAAAGGGGATTATAAAGGCTTATTTTCCGGGATGCGTTTAGCTATTAACGGTGAAACAAAGCTGGATATACCTCCACGTTTTACCGACATCTTTGCAAAAATTTAGCAGTCGCGAATGTTTTTATTTCCTATTGATGAATGGAATATTAAAAAGAAATAGTTATGATGCCTGCTCTCAAAATAATTTTATTCAGTTGGTGTGTTTTTACTCCCTTACATACTGTTTTTTCCCAGGGAAATACAAACAAACTGGATCTCCCGGATCAATTTATAGTTGAAGCATATGAAAAGGCTGCCACGCAAAACGTACTTGCCGCTGTCAATCCAAAAATATTTTTTGGATATTTTTCAGTATGTGCTGATGGTATTGGTTTTGGTTATGGCAATACGTATCCTTCGTTAGACGGACACCAAATGAGTGATGCGCTTCTTTGGTTAGGCCAGGTGGAGGTTGTAAAAGCAAACTGGGATTATGTCAGAAAATTTCAAAAGACAAAAGGAGAATTACCAATAGCAATTCTGCCTGCCGAAGCCGGAAAAAATATCGGTCCCCCAGGCTTTCAAGCTCCGGTTGACCCCAATGGCGGACTTTACCGACACTGGGTTCCAGGTGATCCTTTGCGGGCGCTGGCGGGAACAACATACATTCAGAACGCAGATGTCATCTACCGCTTTACACAGGATCGGCAATGGCTTTTACAACAACTGCCATCTGTTAACCTAACTGCCGATTACCTGGCATCTATGGTCACAACTGAGGGCGCTGTTGCGGGAGCGGGATATTATGTAGAAAGACCAACACGGGTTGAATTTGATGGTGTATCACAATGCCATGCTGCAGAAGCATTCTATCGTATAGCAGCTTTAAATAACACTGCAGGCGATAATAACGCGGCAAAGAAATACCAAAAGCTTGCGAAGCTGATTGAATCTAATTTTCGTAAAAATTTTTGGGCTAAAGATCATTTTGCTGAATACATACATCCAAAGCGGGGCATCATCGCAAATCATGGCTTAACAGATGTTGACTGGAGTTCAATAGCAACGGGCATGGCCACTGCAGAACAAAAAGCTGCCCTCTGGCCTCAATTGAAAGAAGAGAGACTTTTTTATTACAATGGTATGCCTACAGGTATTGCAACACTGCCGGCGACATACGAAAAATGGGAAACGACCTACGCCGATAACCAGGATTTAGCAGCAATGGGAAGGGTTTGGTATATTGAATCATGGGGCCGGGCAAATATGCATGATGGAAATGGATTAATTGAAACAATCCGGCGTGTTTGTAAAGAAGGCCGTGATAGCGGATATTACTGGCGTGAGCGCTACAATGATAAAGGTGGTTATGGCGCAAAAAAATACAATGAATATCCAGCCAACCTGGTACGAATCATACAACGCTTCCTCCTGGGAGTAGAACACGGTCTCGATGGAACTTTGTTTATCGCGCCAACCGCGCCGGAAGAGTACTGGAAGGCCGGTTTCGGACAAACTTTATCATGGCAGGGTTCAAAAATTTCTTATAAGATGCAACATGGCCAAATAAAAGGAAAATATGCAGGACGGATGGCACAAAAATTATCAGTGCGCTTCGCAAAACCAATTGCTGGTAAAGCCATCCAGGTAATTATTAATGGAAAAGTTTCAAAATCAACAGTTAAAGATGGATGGATCAGTATTGTTCTGCCTGCAATGAGTTCTGACAAACCATGTCATTTCGAACTTAAAGAATTGCGAATTACAAGATATCCTGCTTCAAAAAAGCCTCCTCTTGAAGAACGTCAATGATAACTGATTTAAATATGAAAAGATATGTTTTAATTTTTTTAGCGATCATGCCGGTTTTTATTTTTGGGCAAATAGTTCATAAAATAACCAACCCGGTAGAATACGTCAGTCCACTTGTAGGTTCCGATTCAAAAGCGGATCTTTCAAACGGGAACACTTATCCGGCTATTGCAATGCCCTGGGGTATGAATTTCTGGACACCTCAAACAGGTAAAGCAGGAGATGGATTTATATATGTGTACAATGCAGATAAGATCCGTGGGTTTAAGCAAACACACCAGGCCAGTAACTGGATCAATGATTACGGCCAATTTGCTGTTATGCCGGGTACAGGTAGAATAAAGTTTGATGAAGATGAAAGGGCAAGCTGGTTCTCCCACAAATTAGAAATTTCTAAGCCATATTATTATAGTGTTTACCTTGCAGAGTCTGGTACCACTGCAGAAATAACAACTACCGAGCGTGCGGCAGCATTTCAATTCACTTTTCCGCAAACTGACAGCTCATATATTGTGATTGATGCCCTTGATAAAGGGTCTTATGTTAAGATCATTCCCGTGGAAAACAAGATCATTGGATATACAACCAGGAATGCAGGATCTGTGCCTGATAATTTTAAAAACTACTTTGTCCTGTATTTTTCGAAGCCTTTTTCCGGTACAGATGTATTTAGTGGAAACACAATAAAAAATGGAGTATTGGAAAACGAATCTGATCATGCAGGAGCTGTAGTTAGCTTTAAAACGGGAAAAGAAGAAAAAATTTTTGTTCGCATAGCCTCTTCATTTATAAGCCCTGAACAAGCAGAATTAAATTTAAAAGAAATTGGGAAAGATGATTTCGAAACTGTGAAAAAGAAATCAAAATTTGCCTGGAACAGGGAGCTGAGCCGTATTAAAATTGCTGGGGCAACTGACGAGCAGGCCCGTACATTTTATTCATGCCTGTATAGAACAATGCTTTTTCCGAGGAAGTTTTATGAAATAGATGCATCGAAAAAAATAGTACACTACAGCCCGTTCAATGGTAAAGTATTGCCAGGCTATATGTTTACTGACAATGGTTATTTCGATACTTTCCGTGCATTATTCCCCTTATTAAGTTTGATGTATCCAGAACGGTATGCGCAAATATTGGAAGGAATGGTGAACGCTTATAATGAAAGCGGCTGGCTTCCTGAATGGACAAGTCCCGGCCACCATCGTCATGTTACTTTTGGTTCCTATTCTGCTGCTATTATTTCTGATGGTTATATAAAAGGAATACGTAAATATGATATAAATACCTTGTACCAGGCTATTCTGAAAAATACAGTGAGCGAACCACCAAAGTCAATCTCTTCAGTCGGGCGCCTTGGAGTGACCTATTACAACGAATTGGGCTATGTACCTTATGATGTTAATGTAAAGGAGAATACTGCACGAACATTGGAGTATGCCTACCTTGATTTTACCATCTACCAGTTAGCAAAAGCACTGAATCGTCCAAAAGAGGAAATTGAAGTTTTCGCAAGGCGTTCGCAGAATTACAAGAACCATTTCGATCCTTCTACCGGCTTAATGCGTGGAAAAAATAAGAATGGTCAATTTCAGTCTCCTTTCAATCCATTTAAGTGGGGAGACGCTTTTACAGAAGGCAATAGCTGGCACTATACCTGGTCGGTCGTTAATGATGTTCGCGGATTGATAAACCTTATGGGAGGAAAAGAAAAATTTGTTGAAAAACTTGATTCTGTTTTTACTTTACCGCAATTATATGACGATAGTTATTATGGTAAAGTGATTCATGAAATAAGGGAAATGCAGGTTGCAAACATGGGTCAATATGTTCATGGCAATCAACCAATGCAACACGTAATCTATTTATATAATTATGCCGGTGAGCCCTGGAAATCACAATACTGGGCCCGGGAAATAATGGACCGGCTTTACAATTCATCTCCGGGTGGATATTGCGGTGATGAAGACACCGGGCAAACATCAGCATGGTATATTTTTTCCGCACTCGGTTTCTACCCCGTTACACCTGGAACTGATCAATATATTATAGGTTCCCCGCTATTTAAAAAAACCACCATTAAATTGACAAACGGAAAGCAAATCGAGATCAATGCAGCTAATAACAGTGCGGATACCAGATACATTTCCGCTCTTACTGTAAATGGTAAACCTTATACAAAAAACTGGCTAAGTCACCATGACCTGCTAAAAGGAGGAATACTGGATTTTAAGATGTCAGCTTTACCTGATAAAAAAAGAGGTATTGCTGATAAAGATGCACCTTATTCGTTCTCTTCTGTTAAATAGAAAAGCCAACAGCGTGTTTGTAAAAGTTTTTTAATACTGATTTTTTTATGCCTGGAATTCAAAACAGTAAATATCTTATCGTTATAACTGCAATAGCATCTCTCGGTGGTTTGCTTTTCGGGTTCGATATTGCGGTCATTTCCGGTGTGCTTCCACTTGTACAAAAACAGTTTTCATTTTCAGCAGCACAGGAAGGCTGGTTTGTATCTTCTGCACTAGTAGGTTGTATTGCAGGTGTTGCTTTTTCCGGGGAGTTAAGTGACCGGTTTGGCAGGAAAAAATTGCTTGTCTTATCTGCACTCCTTTTCTTTTTTTCTGCTTTGGGATGTACATTAATGCCCTCCTCATTTTTAATAATTTCTGCCCGTATGATTGGCGGTATAGGTATCGGTGTAGCTTCAATCATCGTGCCTCTATACATTTCCGAAATTGCTCCTCCTGCTATACGGGGACGATTGGTAACATGTTACCAGCTTGCCATAACAATAGGTATATTATGCGCTTATTTAACAAATGCAGCATTGTTGAATTTTTCATTAAGTCAGCAGGAAAGGTCCGCAGACGGTTTATTAAACTTTCTGTATGTAGCGGAAGTATGGCGGGGAATGTTCAGCATATTATTGCTTCCTTCCCTGCTTTTTTTAATGGGGTTGATTTTAGTTCCGGAAAGTCCCCGCTGGCTGATACAAAAAAATCGAAATGAAGAAGCGATATCAATCCTGACTAAAATTATTAATGACAGACACCAGGCCAGCAATGATGTTGCAGATATTCATGAAAATTTAAAAAGTGAAAAAGGTACTTATAAAGAATTATTGGAGCCAGGAATGAGGAAAGCGTTGCTTATCGGTCTTATACTTCCTTTTTTATCTCAATTCAGCGGTATAAATGCCATCATTTACTACGGTCCAACCATTTTACACAATGCAGGAATTACAATGAGTAATTCTCTTTTAAGCCAGATCATATTTGGTGTAGCTATTGTGTTGTTTACTTTTATTGCTATCTGGAAAGTAGATATACTGGGA
>JAABUS010007433.1_pt1 | contig 12584 bp, 10 predicted proteins | sample 5560161 | NCBI WGS metagenome assembly JAABUS01 (sample SAMN10711885, study PRJNA513376) | rock metagenome | isolation source: Antarctica rocks | place: Antarctica: Victoria Land, Trio Nunatak nord | collected 2016-01-04 | reverse complement strand
CGGCGGTGGAGCGCGCGGGCGGCACCGCGGCGGACGGCGTGACCAAGGCGCTGGCGGAGGTCTCCTTCGACGGGCCGCGCGGCCCCATCCGGATGAACAAGGAGCGCCACGCGCCGCTGACCATGTACCTGGGCCAGGTGCAGCCGGACGGCAGCGTCAAGATCCTGCAGACCGCGAAGGACGTGGACCCCGGCGCGCAGTGCCCGAGCCTGAAGTAAGTTTGGGATGGGCCTGCTGCTCGACATCGTGACCACGGCGGCGATCCTGTACGTCGTGGCGCTCGGCTTGCTGATGTGTTCGGCGTCATGGGCATCATCTCCTTCGCCCATGGCGCCATGCTGACGGTCGGCGGCTATGCGGCGCTCTTGGTCACGTGGGCGGGCTGGAACCCGTGGCTGAGCGTGCCGGCGGCGGCGCTGGCCGGGCTGTTGGCCGGGGCGGCGATGGAGCGGACGGTGCTGCGCCCGCTGTACCGGCGCCCGCTGGATGCGATCCTCGCGACCTGGGGCCTCGGCATCGTCATTGGGCAGGTGATCACCCTGGCCTTCGGGCGGCAGGTGCAATTCGCGCAAAGCCCGCTATCCGGCGCGGCCGTGGTGCTGGGGGCGACCTACTCGCAGTACCGGCTGCTGCTGGTCGTGGTGGCCGTGCTGCTGGCGGGGGCCATCGCGCTGGTGCTGCACGGCACCCGGCTCGGCCTCGTCACCCGCGCGGTGATCGCCAACGAGAACCTGGCGCAGTCGCTCGGCGTGAACAGCGCTTGGGTGCGGTTCGCAAGTTTCAGCCTGGGTTCGGCGCTCGCCTCGCTGGCCGGAGCACTGGTGGTGCCGTTGTCGAGCGTGGACCCGAACATGGGGGTGCCTTGGCTGGTGGGCGCGTTCATGCTGGTGCTGCTGTCTGGGTCGTCCTTGGTCAGCATGGCGGCGGCGGCGCTGGTGCCCGGGGCGGCGCAAGTGCTGGTTTCGACCTATCTCAACGCCGTGCTGGGCGGCATGACGGTCGCGGTGTTGGCCGCGGTGATCCTGCGCGTGCGCCCGGCGGGCTTCGCCCGTGCGTGACCCCGATGCGTGACATGGACGGGGTGCTGCCGGCGCGAAGCTGGCTGCCGGCGGTTCTGACGCTGGCCGGGGCGGCAGCGGTGCTCGCGGCGCCCTGGGCGCTCGACACCTACAGCGTCAACGTGCTCACCCGCTCGCTGCTGCTGGCCGTGGCCGCGGTCACGGTGGACCTGCTTTGGGGCTACACCGGCATACTGAGCTTCGCGCAGGCCGCGTTCCTCGCCATCGGCGCCTACGCGCTGGCGCTCGTTTCCACCAGCTTGGGGTTCAGCGCCGCGACCGGGCTGCTGGGGTTGCTGCTCGGCCTCGGTGCGGCCGGGGTGGCGGCGCTGCTGGTGGGCTGGCTCGCGTTCTCCTACGGCGCGTCGCCGCTTTACGTGTCCACCATCACCCTCGTCTTCCCCATCGTGTTCGTGCAGCTCATCTTCGCCGGCGGCAACACCACGGGGTCGAGCAGCGGGCTGTCGGGCTTCGACGCGCCGGACCTCGACACCGAAAGCTGGTTCCGCGTCGCCGGGCTGCTGCTGGTCGCGGTGGGGGCGGGGGCGGCGACGCTGGTGCGCAGCGACTTCGGCCGCCTGCTGGTCGCCATGCGGGAGAACGAGGTGCGCTGCCAATACCTCGGCATCCCCACTGCCCGGCTGAAACTGCTGCTGTTCGTCGCCTGCGCGCTGGTCTGTGCCGCCGCCGGCTGGGTCTATGCAGGTGCCACCGCCGTCGTGGCGCCCGAGCTGGGCAACTTCGTGTCGGGGACCGAGCTGGTGATCGCCACAGCACTCGGCGGGCGCGCGACGGTGGCCGGGCCGATCCTGGGCGCGGTGGGGATCGACGCGATCAGCAACTACCTGGGCGGCGCACTGCCGTTCCTTTGGGCGCTGATCGTCGGCCTGGTGTTCGTGGTGGTGATCGTGGCGCTGCCCGGCGGCTTGCTGTCGCTGCTCCGCTTCGGCCGGGCGCGGCGGTCCGGGCCGGTTCCGCGCCTGGTCGAGGCGCCGGCGGCCGTGCGGCACGGGGACGGCCTGGTGCTGCGGGTCGAGGCGTTGGATAAGCGGTTCGGCAGCCTGCAAGTGCTGCAGGGGGTTGCGTTCGCCGCCCAGGCCGGCGACCTCCTCAGCCTGATCGGCCCGAACGGCGCGGGCAAGACGACGCTGATGCGCTGCATCGCCGATGGGCGGGAGCGCAGCGCCGGGTTGGTCGAAATCGGCGGGCGCAGCATCGGGCGCCTGCCGCCGCACCGCTGCACGGCGCTGGGCGTCGGGCGCAAGTTCCAAACCGCGTCCGTGTTCGAGACCATGACGGTGGCCGAATGCCTGCGCGTCGCCCGCAGCCGGATCGAGCGGCCTTCCCTGTTCCGCCGCACGCCCGCCATCGCGCTGCCCGGATCGGCGCTGGAGGTGGTGCGCGCGACCGGACTGTCCGACCGCTTGGGGGTCGAATCCCGGCATTTGTCCCACGGCGAGAAGCAATCGCTCGAACTCGCGATGGTGCTGGCGCTCGAACCCACGCTGCTGCTGCTGGACGAGCCGACCGCCGGGCTGACCAAGCCGGAGCGGCGGCGCATCGGAGCGTTGCTCGCCGACCTCGCCCATCGCCACCTCCTCTGCATCGTGCTGGTCGAGCACGACCTCGACTTCGTGCGCAGCATCTCGTCCCGCGTGGTCGTGCTGCACCAGGGCCGCGTCGTGCTGGACGGCGCAGTGGAGGAGGCCGTGCAGTCGGACACCGTCCGCACCATTTACGCCGGCACCGCCCATGCTTGATGCACCTGGGCCTGATCTCCTGACCCTCGCCGACGTGACCGCCGGGTACGGCGCGACGATGGTGCTGCGGGATGTCTCGCTCAGTGTGCGGGCCGGCGAGGCCGTGGCGCTGCTCGGGCGCAACGGCGTGGGCAAGACGACGCTGCTGCGCACGGCGGCGGGCTTCGTCCAGCCCCGGTCCGGCGGCGTGCAGCTTGATGGCCAGAGGCTGGCGGGCCTCGCGCCCTTCCGCATCGCCCGGCGCGCGCTGTGCTACATCGCGCAGGAGCAGGCCCTGTTTGCCGACCTGACGGTGGGCGAGAACCTGCGCCTCGGCGTGCCGGGCGACCGGCTGTTCCGCGAGCGCCTGCCTTTGATCGAGCCGCACTTCCCCGTGCTGCTGCAGCGCCTCGGCCAGAAGGCCGGCACCTTGTCCGGCGGCGAGCAGAAGATGCTGCTGATCTCCCGCGCCATCATCGCCCGGCCCCGCCTCATGCTGGTGGACGAGATCTCGGAGGGATTGCAGCCCTCCGTGGTGGACCGCCTGGCGGACGTGCTGGCGGCGGAACGGCGGATGCACGGCACGGCGATGCTGCTGGTGGAGCAGAACGTGGCCTTCGCGCTCACTGTGGCCGACCGCTTCGCCGTGCTGACCTCGGGCGAGGTGGTCGAGCAGGGCGGGACCCGGGACGCCGGGGCGGCGGCGCGGATCGAGCGGCACATGACGGTATGAACCTCTGATGGAGTTTCCCAAGATGAGCGACGCGAAGATCGACCTCGTTGAGCTGACCGTGGAGCAGGCGCAGGCCGCCTTTGCCAGCGGCGCCATCACGTCGGAGGCGCTGACCCAGGCGTTCCTCGCCCGCATCGCCGAGCATAACCCGCACTACAACGCCATCATCTTCCTCAACCCGGACGCCTTGGCCGACGCGCGGGAGATCGACCGGCGCCGGGCGGAGGGCGAGGCGTTGGGTCCGCTCGCGGGCGTGCCGGTAGTGGTGAAGGACCCCATGGACATGGTGGGATTCCCGAGCACCGGCGGCTGGTCGCTGCTGCACAGCAAGACCGGTGGGGTGGACCTGATGCCCGGCACGGACAGCCCTGTGGTGGCGCGGATGCGGGCGGCAGGCTGCGTCATCCTGGGCAAGACCAACGTTCCCGTACTCAGCGCCACCGGCAGCCACGCGAACGACAGTTGGGCCGGGCCGACCTTGAACGCTGCCGGGCGCCTGTTCCTGCCCGGCGGCAGCAGCGCCGGCACCGCGACGGCGGTCGCTGCCAGCATGGCGGTGCTGGGCTTGGCCGAGGAAACCGGCGGCTCCATCCAGAACCCGGCCTCCGCCCAGGCGCTGGTCGGCATCAAGCCGAGCTTCGCCTTGGTGCCGAACGCGGGGGTCATGCCCTTGTCCGGCAACCGCGACGTGGTGGGGCCAATTGCCCGCTGCGTGCGGGATGCGGCGCTCACGCTTGACGTGCTGGCCGGCTACACGGCGGAGGACCCGAAAACGGTCGCTGGCGTCGGCCACCGCCCGAAGGACGGCTACGCCTCACGGCTGCATCCGGACGCGCTGCGCGGCAAGCGGATCGGGCTGTACGGCCCAGGCTGGCGCAACCAGCCGCTTTCGGAGGAGGCGGCGGCGCTGTACGGCCGGGCCAAGGGCGAGCTGGAAGCGCAGGGCGCCGTGCTGGTCGAGGACCCGTTCCGCGGCTCCGGCTTCGCTGACCTGTGCACGCCCACCGTGCCCCCGGGCGAGTTCGACGCCCGTGGCCTCGAATCCGTGCCCTACGACATGCAGAAGTACTTGGAGCGGCTGGGGCCGGATGCGGCCCTGCGCACGTTCGCCGAGTTCGCCGCCGCCACCGCAAAGGAGGATGCCTTCGGCCCCTCGGGCGTGCTGGGCTTCATGACCAGCCTGCCGCAGTTCGCCGCCTGCCTCGCCGACCCGGCACGTCCGCCGGACCTTTCGGAGTTCATCGCGGCGAAGGAAGCCTACCTGGAGATCTTCGACGCCGTGTTCACGCGGGACCGGCTGGACGCGCTGGCCTTTCCGCAGATGCGCGCGGCGCTGCCGCCGCTGCACGGGACGGACACGATCCATGAGACCACGGTGGGCGAGATCAACATTGCGGGACTGCCGGGCGTCACGGTGCCCGCGGGGTACTATGCATCCGACGCGCCGTTCAACCTGATCTTCGTGGGCCGCATGTGGAGCGAAGCGGACTTGCTCGCCTATGCCTACGCCTATGAGTGCGCGACGAAGCATCGCCGGGCGCCGACCCTTCACGCAGGTTGAGCACGGCCGCGGGAACCTGGCGGGCCGGGCGGCGCTGACTCCGCCGACCCGCGCGCCGGAAGGACCGTCCATGCCCATTGCTGTGATCTTCGACGTTGACGGGACGCTGATTGATTCCGTCGATCTTCACGCGAAAGCCTGGCAGGACGCTTTCCGCGAGTTCGGGCATGAGGTCGCTTTCGACAAGCTCCGCGGCCAGATCGGCAAGGGGGGCGACCAGTTGGTTCCGGTGTTCCTGTCGAAAGACGAGGCGGACTCGACCGGCGAGGCGCTGAACGAGCGCCGCAGCGAGATTTTCAAGCAGCGTTACCTACGGGATGCCAAGCCCTTCCCGATGGTGCGCGAACTGCTGGAGCGGATACGGGCAGACGGAATGCGGATCGCCCTGGCGTCTTCGGCCAAGCAGGACGAGTTGGAGGCCTACAAGAAGGCGGCACGCGTCGAGGACCTGCTGCAAGCGGAAACCTCAGCGGACGACGCGGAGAAAAGCAAGCCCAACCCCGACATCTTCCAGGCAGCCATGCAGCGCCTCGGCAACGTGGACCCGGCGCAGGTCATCGTGGTCGGCGACACGCCTTATGATGCGGAGGCGGCCGGCAAGGCCGGGCTGCGCGCAGTCGGCGTGCTCTGCGGCGGGTGGCCCGCCGACGCGCTGGAGCGCACCGGCTGCGTCGCGACCTACCGGGAACCCGGCGGACCTCCTGGTGCATTACGACGCCTCGCCGCTTGCCCGTTAAGCGGCGAACTGCACCTCGTCCAATGCCATCACGCCCGCCGCGCCGTGCTGCACCGCATGGGCTAGCCCGTGCGCCTGCGTCAGCACATGGTCGGCATAGAACCGCGCGGTGCCGATCTTCGCCAAGTAGAAATCGCGGTCGGCGTTGGTGCCGAGCTTGCTCTCCGCCACCCACGCCGCCCGCGCCGCCTGCCAGCCGCCGGCGACGATGCCGAACAGCTTGAGCAACGGCACGGCGCCGGCGCCGGTCGCCTGCGGGTCCCGCGCGTGGGTCTCCGCCACCCAATCGACGCATGACGCCAGCAGGCCGATGCCCGCCTCCAAAGACCTGCGGACCGCACCCAGCTCGCCATCCTCCGGCAGCCGGGCCGCGTCCGCGCGCATCTCAGCCAGCGCCGCCCGCGCCGCGCCGCCGCCGTCCCGGGCGATCTTGCGGCCGACCAGGTCGTTGGCCTGGATGCCGGTGGTGCCCTCGTAGATCGTGGTGATGCGGGCGTCGCGCAGGTGCTGGGCGGCGCCGGTGTCCTCGATGAAGCCCATGCCGCCGTGCACCTGCACGCCGGTGGACGCGACCTCGATGGCGCCTTCCGTGCACCAGCCCTTGACCACGGGGATCAGCAGGTCGGCGCGTGCCTGCGCCTCCTGGCGCACGGCCGGGTCAGGGTGGCGGGCGGCGGTGTCGAGCGCGAAGGCGGTGACGTAGGCCAGCGCCCGCATCGCCTCCGTCTGCGCCTTCATGCCCATCAGCATGCGTCGCACGTCGGGGTGGCGGATGATCGGCACCTTGGACCCGCCGCGCACCCCGGCCTCCGCGCCCTGCACCCGGTCGCGCGCATAGGCCAGCGCCTGCTGCCAGGCGCGCTCCCCGATGGCCAGGCCTTCCAGCCCGACCTGGAAGCGCGCCGCGTTCATCATGATGAACATGTACTCGAGGCCGCGGTTGGGATCGCCGACCAGCTCGCCGACGGCGCCCGTCTCGTCGCCGTAGGCCAGCACTGCCGTCGGGCTGGCGTGGATGCCGAGCTTGTGCTCGATCGACACGCAGCGTACGTCGTTGCGCCCGCCGAGCGACCCGTCCGCCTCCACCAGCATCTTGGGCACCACGAACAGCGAGATGCCCCGCACCCCCTCCGGCGCGTCCGGCAGGCGCGCGAGCACGAGGTGCACGATGTTCTCCGCCATGTCGTGCTCGCCGTAGGTGATGTAGATCTTCTGGCCGTAGATCCGATAATGGTCCCCGTCCGGCACCGCGCGGGTCCGCACCGCCGACAGGTCCGACCCGGCCTGCGGCTCCGTCAGGTTCATCGTGCCGGTCCAGGCGCCCTCCACCAGCTTGTGCAGGTAGCGGTCTTTCTGCGCGGGCGTGCCGCACAGGTGCAGCGCCTCGATGGCGCCGCGGGTCAGCAGCGGGCACAGGCCGAACGCCATGTTGGCCGCGTGCCACATTTCCTCGACCGCCGCCGAAACCACCGCGGGCAGGCCCTGGCCGCCGTAGTCGGGATCGCAGGACAGCGCGTTCCAGCCGCCCTCGACGTAGCGGGCGTAGGCGTCGGCAAAGCCCGCCGGCATGCGCACCGCGCCGTCCTGCCACTGCGCGCCCTGCTGGTCGCCGGGCTGGTTGAGGGGGGCCAGCACGTCGCGCGCGAACTTCGCCGCCTCGTCCAGCACGGCATCCACCAGCTCAGGTTCGATGCCTTCGCAGCCGGGCAGGGCGGCGACGCGGTCCAGGCCGATCAGCTCGGTCAGGACAAACCGCATGTCGCGCAGCGGGGCGTTGTAGGCCATGGCTTATGTTCCCTTGTAGCAGGAGTTCTGATCCCTGGCCGATGATGTGCGCAGCCCGGCGCAAATTACAAACGTCCGGACCGGCAGCGCGGGCGCTGAGCTGGGCAACGGTCCCCCGCCGCGGCTGCCATGGCCATGGGCCGGGTGCGGCGGCAAGGTTCAGGCCGTGCCTGGACATCCTGCGGCAAGGTTCGGATCAGGTCGGCCCGCCTGCGTCAAACCGGCTTCTCAGACTAAGCATTTGCTGATTTGCATGAATACTAGTGCTTATGAGTTGAACATTAGTATTCACCTAGAAAGAGATCGTTAACCAATAACGGCCTAGTCCCGCGCAGTACCTCGTTATGTTTCGATTTCAAAGTCATTATGCACACAGGATATTTTGGGATGTGCGGCAATGGCGAACGCGAAATGGGCGGCGGCGGGCAATGGCTCTTGGGACGTCGGGGCAAACTGGTCTTCCGGACTGGTGCCCGGCGGCGTCGGCGCCTTGGGCGACAGCGCGACGATTGACGCGCCGGGCAACTACACCGTCACGGTCGGCGCGGCGGCGGGCACGTCCGTCGACACGGTGAACCTGAACGCGGCCGGCGCGACGCTCGGCGTCTCGACGCAGGGCCTCACGGTCCGGACGGCGCTCAACCTGAACAGCGGCCGGCTGCTGCTGAATGGGGCGCTCAAGGGCGGCACCCTGGCGATGAACGGCGGCGTGACCATGCGCAACGACGACGCCGCCCTGGACGGCGTGCGCGTGGTCGGCACCCTGGACCTTTCGACGCCCTACAACTACGGCGCCCTGACCCTGCAAAACTACGGCCAGCTCACGCTGCTGGACAACACGAGCTTCGTCGCCGCGGACGGCACGTCGCCGGGCTTGATCCGGGTCGGCGGGTCGACTCTGACCTTCGGCAACTCGGCGCAGTTCGACAACGCCGCGATCGACTTCCTCCCGGGCTTCCTCCCGGCGAGCTACTTGAACCTGGGGACCAACCTGGACGGCGCGGGGGAGACCGTCACCTTCGGCCAGCACGCCGTGCTCGACGTGGCGGCGAAAACCTCGGTCACGCTGGGCGGCAACGGCACGCTGGTCAACGGCGGCACGATCAACGTGGCGGGCACGCTGACCGTGGACCTGCAGGCGAACCTGGCCCAGTCTGCCCAGTCCGGGGCCGCCCAGCCCGGCACCGTGACGCTGCAATCTGGCGGCACGCTGGCCTTTGCGGCGCAAACGGTCTACGCCGGTACGGTCGCGTTCAAGGGCCCAGGCGCCCAGCTTCAGTTCCAAAGCCCTGGCACCGCGAGCGCGACGCTGCAGGATTTCCGGGCCGGCGACAGCATCGACCTGCAGGGCGTGACCTACGGCGGCAGCGCCATCAGCTTCGTGGACGGCGCGGTCCAGGTCAGCCAGGGCGGCGTCTTAATGGGCAGCTTCCAGCTCACCGGGGGCCCGGCCTCCTATGGCACCGACCAATTCAGCCTCGCCGACGACGGCAACGGCGGCACCGTCCTGGCGACCACGCACGTGCTGAACGCGGAGCCGGATTTCGGCGCCGCCTACTACCTGGCGCACAACCCCGACGTGGCGGCCGCCGGCGTCGATCCGCTGCAGCACTACTTGACCTACGGTTGGAAGGAAGGCCGCGACCCCAACGCGTTCTTCAGCACGAACTGGTATCTGGCGCAAAATCCGGATGTCGCCGCGGCCCACGTCAATCCGCTGGAGCATTTCGAGTATTACGGCTGGAAAGAAGGGCGTGATCCAAGCCTGAATTTCAGCCTCAGCAAATATTTGGCAGCTAATCCGGACGTGAAGGCGGCCGGGGTTGATCCGCTGCAGCAATTCCTCACCGCCGGCCAGGTCCAGGGCCGCGTCGCCATCCCGGTCACGCCGGCCACGCCGCCCGCGGTCGCCGCGGACCCGCTGGTGGACAAGGCCTGGTACCTGGCCCAGCACCCGGACGTGGCCGCGTCGGGGGAGGATGCCAGCGCCAACTACCACCGGGTGGGCTGGAAGCTCGGCTACAACCCGGACCAGTTCTTCGACACAAACTATTATCTCAAGGTAAACCCGGACGTGGCTGCTGCCGGCGTCGATCCGCTGACGCATTTCGAGACCTATGGCTGGAAGGAGGGCCGCCAGCCGTCGCTCGCGTTCAGCGACGACAAGTATTTGGCGCAAAACCCCGACGTGGCCGCGGCTAAGATGGACCCATTGGCGCACTACCTGACCTACGGCCAAAACGAGGGGCGGATGACGTTCATCAATGCGCCGCAGGCGACGGGCGTGCCTGACCCGCTGGTGGACCGCGCGTACTACTTCGCGCAGTTTGCAACCATCGTGCCGGCCGCCGCCGATGCCAGCGCCAGCTACGACCAGACAGGATGGCGCCAGGGCTTGAACCCCGACGCGTATTTCGACACCAACTACTACCTCGCCCACAATGCGGACGTCCGCGCCGCCGGCGTCGATCCGTTGAAGCATTACGAGGCCTTTGGTTGGAAAGAGGGGCGCGATCCCTCGGCCGCATTCTCGACCACGAAGTACCTGGCCGCCTATGCGGATGTGCGGGCGAGCGGGGTCGATCCGCTGGTCAGCTTCGTCACGACCGGCCAGGCGCAGGGCCGGACCGCCATCGCCGTCTGACGCCCGGCTTTGCTGCCGCCCACGGCTCGGCAATCGCTGGGTCGGGGCGGCGGCTTGGGAAGGCTGCTTCGTTTGAACCTGATGGTCTCGGAGGGTGCCGTGATCTACCGTCTGCATACCGTTCTTGTTCTGGGCCACATCCTGGCGCTGGCCTTGGGCCTGGGCAGCGCCTTGCTCGCCGACTGGATCGTGCTCCGGAAGCTTGCGTTCGGAACCGTCAATCAAAAAGCGGTTCAGCAATTGATCGACCTGTCGCGAGCCGTTTCCGCCGGGCTGGTGCTGATCTGGATCACCGGGGCGCTTCTGGTGGCCGACAACGCCTTGGACGCGCCGGCGTCGGTCATGAACCAGAAGCTCTGGGCCAAGCTGGCCGTCGTCACCGCCCTGACGATGAACGCGGTGCTGCTGCACCGGATCGTGATGCCGATGGTGAGGCGCCGGGTCGGGCAGCCGCTGTTCGAGGCGGTCTTTGACTGGCGCCTCATGGTCTCGACGTTGCTCGGCGCAGTCTCCGCGGTGTCTTGGGTGTTCGCCGCCTATCTGGGCGTCGCACGGGAGCTGAATGGGCACGCGAACCTCGTGCCCATTCTCGTCAGCTACTTCAGCGTATTGTTGCTGACCTGGGCCCTGGGTGTCATCCTGATGTATTCGATGCAGCAGCGCCGGACAGGCCCGGAGCAATTTCCGTTTGGCGAGACGCACATCCAGAGTTCTTGAGGCTGTTGCAGTATTTGACTGGACCGGGAGATATGATGGGATGGCGCCCGGATCTGGCCCGTGGCGGCGCGGGGGCGCTTGCGGGTGAGCAGCCCGTCGTTCAGGGCGGCGATCCCGGGGAGCGCGCGATCCAGCGATGAGGACCGTGGTTGGCTGGGCACTCATAAGGGCGACCGTCGGCCAGGCCTTCAATCCGTGGGCTTCGGCCGGACCGCCGCCACGGCGGACGATGTCGGCGCTGCCCCGATCTGATTGAGAAGCGCAAAGGGGTATGGGATGAGGCCGGAAAGGCCGTTTTTGACGGCTGCCAGGATGCCGGTCTGGTTCGGCTGCCCCACGCTTCCATGCGTCGTCCCAAGGCGGCCCGGCATCAACCGCATCATCCTCAGCTCGCACGGCGCAATGCTCATAGTGGCCAGCGTGACGGCCCCGGCATCGCCGTGCGCAGCAGCACCTCACTGTCGCTGGATGAACGCTGAACCTCGTGCGGGTGCGCCGAATCCACCTGCCTGCTGCTGAGGAGTTGACGGCGCGGGCCCTTCAGAGCCAACGGACGCGGCCGTAGCGCTTTGGAAAGCTATGCCAGGGAGGGGCGGCTCACGGTATTGGAAAGGCCGAAGAACGGTTGGCCTAAGTCCAGGTCGAGCCGCCGCCCAGCGTGCAGGGCGGCCGTCCTGGAACGCGGGCCAGCCGCTTCTCAGCTTCGGGCGGACGCCGCCGTCCGCTATCCGGGTTTGTGCAGCCCTTCGGCCCATAAGTCAGGACGGCGGGCTTCCGCCCTGAACAAACGTGCGCGGGCCGATTTTGCGATGCGGACCCAACGCGGCACGTTTTTCTCCCAGGATTTCGACCAGTGATGCACGGCCAGGGTTTCCCGGGTGATGCAGGAATCGTGGAAATCCTCATTGAAAGCATAGGGGTAGAAAACCTCAGTCGGGCACAGGTAAACGTCCTCAATCATCGCGCCGCCGGGTGAATAAGAGTGCAGCCCGTGCTTCACGAGAAGCTTGGTGATGAGCTTCGGCCCAAACGTCGTCGGGCGTTCAAAGGCGCCCGGCAATGGCCGGATGTTGAGGATCGCCGCGAAGGCCTGGGCGATGAACCAGTGGCCTGGAACGGCGCCGAATGCGCCGTTGGCCACCCAGTCTTTCGAGGGTTCCTTCGTTTGAAAACCGAAGAAGCACTGATGGGAAAGTAGGGAGTCCAAAGGCCGAAAAAGCTGAAAATCGGTGTCGAGGTAAATTCCACCATGCTTCAAGACAGCATGGAGCCGGACCATGTCCGCGACCTTCGCCCACTTCTTCTGCGTGTATGCGTCACGTATGGCCTTGATTGAGAAATCTATGTTGTTCTCGTTCCATAGAGTGAACGTATAGCTCGGATTGTTATCCCGCCAGCTTTCGACAAAAGCCTTTTGCTCGGGAGGCAGGGAGCCACCAACCCAGACGTAATGGATGTGTTTAGGAATCATGGGCTGATCCGTTTCACAGTGCATGTTTCAGACTCGCAACGTAAATCATCTCACAATCCGTGTAAACTCCAATTTTTGAACATCAGGATGCCTGCTGCGGGACAGCCGGTTCCTTATGCGGCGGGCGGCTTCGACGGCCC
>JAABUS010007432.1_pt1 | contig 12584 bp, 11 predicted proteins | sample 5560161 | NCBI WGS metagenome assembly JAABUS01 (sample SAMN10711885, study PRJNA513376) | rock metagenome | isolation source: Antarctica rocks | place: Antarctica: Victoria Land, Trio Nunatak nord | collected 2016-01-04 | reverse complement strand
AGTCTCTTTGCAAACGACTGAGCATTTCTCTTTGATTGTTCATCGTCTATCATCTTCAGATCAACGATCAAAGTGAACGAGTTAATCAGAATGTCAAGCGATATCTTTGTTTCTTCTGTTCATACATGCAGAACGACTGATTCAAGTGATTACTCATGATCAAGTTTGTTGACAATAAGATCTTGTCTTTAATCATTTTCTTGATTCTCTTCTTCATAAACAAGAACTTTCACTCTCATATGAGCTTCAACTCTGACATCATCGAGTATGAAAGCACTCGCGAACGTCTGCAGATCACTTGAGTCGAAGATATATTTAATCACATAAATAAGACACTGATCTTTGCTTGCGAAGTTCTGATCAAAACACAAGAACAAATGATGAATCAAGCTAATCAACATAGAAAGAAGATCAATTACAAGTAGACTGACTGCGTTAAGTTGAGTGCTTGAGTTTGAGTTGAATACTCAACTCAAAAAGTGTTGAGTCAAATTGAATTTTTTTTGAAAAAGTGTTGAGTTGAATTGAGAAGTTGAATTTGAGCACTCGAGTCGAGTTGAGAAGCTTGACTCGACAACTCGACTCGAAATTCGACTCGACTCGACAAGATATTAGGTAGATGTAAATAGCTTGGTTGAACAGTTTACATGATTTCTCTTCATGACTTTCTATCATGTTTTCTCGTCATGACTCTCTATCAAAGTCAAACGATCTTCATGTTTTCTCATTATGTTTCTCTTCATGTTTCTCGTTATGACTCTCTATCAAATGATCTTCATGTTTCTCTTTATGACTTTCTATCAAATGATCTTCATGTTTTTCTTCATGACTTTCTATCAAAAGATAATGCAAAAAGATAATGCAAAAGTCAAAAATCGGAAAATTTTCTATATTCAGCTCTCTTGACATCAAGCTCAAGTTCTTAATGAGTTGAATTGAGTTGACTCAATTTTCAGTCGAATCGAGTCGCGTTAAGTTGAAAATATGCTCAATTCAACTTAAGTCGAGTTGAAAATGTGAGCAACTCAACTTTGAATCAAGTTGAAAATGTGAGCAACTCAACTTTGAATCAAGTTGAATTCAAAATGTCAACTCAAAACTCAACTCAACGATCAGTCTAATTACAAGATCAAATCAAAGATGTTTTTGAATGAATAAAACATTATTACAGCGAGATTCTTCAAAAAATTGAATGATAAGATGCTTGATTCTTTTCAGATCATCAATCTCATTGACTCATTCTATAAATTAAAACTATTCAAGACTATGCATATACATGATGTATTTCATTCAAAGCTTCTTCGTCTTGTTGTCAATAACTCTCTGTCTGATCAGAAGAATGAATTTTTGAAATCAATAGTGATAAACGATGAAGACGAATGAGAAATCAACAATATATTGAACTCTCAATGATATTGAAAATGACTTCAATATCAAGTCAAATGAAAGAACTACAACAATGATCTCAACTGATATAACGCTGATGATGACGAATTTATGAACGCTTAAGAAATGATGAACGACTTTCATATCAAATATTCAGAAAAAGCGCACTAAGAAATAACATTCATGCGAACATGAATAGTCAAGAAGAAGAAGTAATGTTATAATTCTAGTCTTCATTTATTCTTTCTAGTCTTCGTCTTGATTTCATTCTAATTGAGTCTAGTGAGCATTTAAGCTAAAGATGATGTCATTGAGACTCTGCATCATATGTGTAAGACGTCAATTCAATCGAGTCTAGCACAGAGCTGAGAAATACACATATAAGAATCAAGTTCTTTTCTGTAAATACTTTTATTTCTTAGCATTTATTTATTAGTTAAATGACACTCATATGACTCGCTTTATGCTGATCTCTAACATCTAACAGTAAATAAATGCTAATTAACTATTTTGCTATTAACGTGTAGATGATACGAAATAATCTACTTTTATTCAGAAAATTCGCAAGAAATTCTTTGAATTACTTTCATCAAAACTAGACTGATTGCAACGAGTTAAATCATCGAGATCAAGTCGAGTTCTTGACTCATCAAGACTCAATTCAAGTCAGAATTCTTGATTCAAGTATTTGAGTTGAGTCAAGATGTTTAACTCAAGTATTTAAGTTGAGTCAGAGAATTGAAATCAAGTATCGACTCAAAATTTTCAACTCGACTCGTTAAGACATGAAGATAGATAGATAGATATTCTATTATGACTTTCTATTATGACTTTCTATCATGACTTTCTATCAAATAGCCTTCATGTTTCTCTAACATAGCTTCTTTATCATAGCTTCTTTATCATAGCTTTTCTTTATGACTTCTCTTCATGACTTCTCTTCATGACTCTCTATCAAACAGTCTTCATAGTTTCTCGTCATGACTCTCTATCATAGCTTTCTATCATAGTCTTTTATCAAAGCTCTCTATCAAATGATCTTCATGTTTTTCTTCATGTTTCTCTTCATGTTCTTCTTTATGACTTTCTATCAAAAAGATAATGCAAAAAGGTAATGCAAAGGCGAAAAATCGGAAAAATTTCTATATTTAACTCTCTTGACGTCATATTCAATTGCTTGATGAGTTGAATCAAGTCAGCGAGTTTTGACTCAACTCAAGATCGATATTGAGTCAAGTCATGAGATTGATATCGAGTATTTGAGTCGAGTCACGACATTAATATTGAGTACTCAAGCGAGTCAGAAAGTAGGTATGAAAACTTGACTTAACGATCAGTTTAATCAAAACATACATTTAAATTTACTTAAATTTGTCAAATCAATCACACAATTAAATCTATTTATCTATCTTTATCTTTCTTACAATGACATGTGACTCTGAATTAGTTGAGTCACAAACAGCTCGTCTGCTTAAAAGCATTGCTAGTAAACAAGTTTCTCTTATTTCTTTCGATGCTTCAGCGAGATTTCAGAATGTCGCTATCTCATGAAACATCAACATAAGTCAACAACTTTGTCAATGAGTTATCAATCAATCAGATGAGATCATCAAGATGCTGATCGAGTTAAGAGATCAACGAGACATGACTTTGAAACTCAATGAGCAATGAATTGATCTACAAGTCAATCACATCAAGAGACTTGATGAACTAGAGATCAATTAAACGACAATAAACACTCAAGAAGAGACTATTGTTAAACTACAAAAGAAAGTATTGAGTCTAAAAAAGAAACAGCGTTCAGCTGATCAATCTTGATCTTGATAGTCTACTGAGTCTTGATCTACTATGAATCATTTATCTCAACAAGATATCGAGTTGCATGCTTCTATCGAGAATTATACTCGACGAGAGATGTCTACTAAGTTCATCTCATTCAAAAATGAACGTCATTGATTCTACAGATTTTCAAATTCATTTATATTCACTGATGAAGATGAATCAACTTAGAAAGACTGAAGAAACAAGATGAATGACAAGCTGATTGTCAATATCAATTAATTTGATGATGAGACTATCTGTATTGTTTACATGATGTCTAAATTAGAAGATGACGTTGCAAAGCACATTTTCGCTTGATGTTGTTTTGATTCTTCAAATTCATTCACTTTGATTTACAAGCTATTTAATCATTTAAAAGAAATATACAATGAACTGAATAAGAATCGAAAGTCTCAACGCGAATACAACGCTCTGAGACAAGCAGACAAGTCTTTTAATGTCTTTTACTTCAACTTTATGAAGTTATTCAACTATCTTAATTATGATGATTGCACTCTGATGAATGATCTTCAGAATAAAATCAACAATCATTTGTAGAATGCTTTATTAATCTGTTCAGAGAATTTTACTTCACTTCTTTGTTTCAAGAAATTTCTTCAAGATGTGAATAATAAATAGCGAGTCAACTATCAGCTACGAAGCGAACGTTGCACTGTCATCATCAAAGTCACTGTTGTATCTGACAAATGTGTTACTTCATTGTCAATGATGATTTCAATAATTAATTATGTTAAGTCAACTATCTTTTCTATCTCTGAGTCAGCAAGATCGTCTATCATCTGTTACATTTGTAAAACTTCGAATCACTTGTTCAAGAATTGCTCTCAGAACAAGATTAACATTTCAACTTCTTAAGCTTTCACTTTTCATCTGCATGAGATAATCATTCTCAAGAATAAAGAGAATAAGAAAATGTCTTCTTTCAAGAATAATGAGATCAAAAACTAGTGACTTTCATCAAAGACGTGATGAAAGATGTGTTAATTTCTTCAATGATGAGTATGTCAGATGATTCTTTTGCTTCTGAATCTTTAACTATTAAATGTGTACTTTCTAGCAATGAAATTAATTACTCATTGAAGTCATTGATTGACACTGAAGCTGCTGACTATTCATTCATTAATGAAGTAATCGCGCAAATTGTTTGTGATCAGTTGCAAATTGAGTCTCTGACTTTAATCAAAGCGAAGTCAATACGAGAATTCGATGATCATTATGCAAAAAAACTTATTATTTATGTCATTTATTTGAATCTGATGATTCAAGATCATACAGTAGACATTGCTTTTATATTAATCACTTGATTAGAACAACATCAAATGATTTTAGAAAAAACATGAATGAACAAAACAAATCTAGTCATAAATATGCAAATCAACTCTTTTCAATTTTCGAATTTCAATTCTCACTTAACTGTTCTTTTCTCAAGCAAGAGAACAACATTGAAACAGAAAAGCTTGACTTTTACTCATATATTAAAGAGATCTTTCACTTCTGTTACATCTCAATCTAGTCAGAAATTATTCTCTTTCAATCAGTTCAATGAGAAGTCAATTAAACAAATTGAACAGTTAAAATCGCGCGATGCGACTTTAACTAACGTCAAAATTTCTAAACTGACTTCAGATTCAATGAACATAGCAATAATAAAGACAGCAACATATAAAATGTTAGTCAAATGTTCAAACATTAAGATCTTTGCTGTTATCATCTTGAAAATAAATCGACTCATAATTATAGCTGAAAACAATTTCAAAAAAGTGAATCTGCATGAGCTTTTTCACGCTGAAGCTCTCAAGCAAGTCAAGATCAAGCTTCTCTCTGAATATTTATCTAGACATGTTTGATTGAGCTATGATCAATCAGCTATCATCTCATCATTTCTATAATCACAAAATTGAGTTGATTGATGAAGAAACACTCTCTTGAAGCAGACTATATCAGATGTTCAATCACAAGCTTCAGAAGATAAAGAAGTATCTGATTAATCATTTAAACAAAGAATTTATTTTCTTCAGCTTTGCATTATACATCTCACTCATCTTGTTCATCAAAAAGAAAGACGAAAGTCTGCGTTTCTGCGTTGATTATAAAAAGCTCAATGCTTTAATCAAACAAAATCATTATTCTTTGTCATTGATAAACGAGACTTTCACTCATATACAAGAAAGCAAGTATCTGACTCAATTAAACATCATTGTCACGTTTAATAAACTATGTATGCACTCAGATAACAAAGATTTGACTATCTTTATTATCTTCTTTGATTCATACAAATATCATGTAATGCTCTTTGAATTAACAAATGAATCAACGTTTTATCAACACTATATGAACGACGTGTTGTTTGAATATCTATATCAGTTTTGTCAGATTTATTTAGATAACATTATCATTTACAGCAAAATCTTGAAGAAATACAAATGACATGTATGATTAATCTTGAACAGACTACGAGAGATCAATCTACAGATAGACATAAACAAATGCGAGTTTCATGTGCAGAAAATCATCTTTCTAGAACTACTGATATTCATCAAGAAACTAAAAATAAATTCTTGAAAGATACAGATGATTGTCGAATGATTTACTTTCATCAATCTCACTCAGATACAGTTCTTCATTGATTTCTGCAACTTCTATCAACGCTTTATCAAGAACTTTTCGAAGATTATTCACTTTATAATTCAACTTATTCAAAAGAAAATCATATTTGAATGAAATGAGATTTGTCAAATGACATTCAATCATATGAAGAAACATATGATCAAGACTTTGATACTTCGTCACTTTGATTAAACTCATGAAACTATTCTTGAAATTAACTCATTCAACTACATCAATGATGAAGTTCTGTCTCAATATGATGATGAAGAAGTTCTACATTTAATTGCTTTCTATAGCAAGAACATGTTTTCTGCTGAATGCAACTACGAAATATATGATAAAGAACTATTGATCATCATTCAAGCATTTGAGCATTGATGATCTGAACTGAAGCTAATCAACATTTCTATCAAGATGTTCATTGATCATCAAGCACTCACATCATTGATGAAAGACAAAGAGCTTAGCAGATGATAAATGTGCTAAGTATAGAAACTCATCAACTTTAACTTCAAGATAATGTATTGATCTGATAAACAGAACATTGTTGAACTCAGAATGAAATCTTGTTTCATGATAGTCAGTTATGAGTTTTGTTCAATGAACTTCTACAAATGAATCTAATTCGTGAAGTACATGATCAGTCATCGATTGATCATTCTGAAATTCTTAGAACAGTGAAGATCATAAAGCGAAATTACTATTGATCTTCTATGTGAAAAACGATAGATCGATATATTCGAAACTGCTACGTATGTCAACGTTCAAAAACATCAAGAAATAAATCAAATAACTTAATTCAATCTCTATTTATATCTGAACAGCGATGACAGAACATAGTCATGAACTTCATTATCAATCTATCTGATTCATACAATTACAACGCTATTCTGACTGTCATCTGCAAATTGTCAAAGAAACAACATTATATTTCTTGCATCATTGATGATAAAAATATCACAGTCAAAAGAACAGCTGAGATGTTAATTCAGTGAGTATATCAAATTCATGATTTATCAAGCTTCATTGTATTTGATTGAGATTCTCAGTTCATCTTCATTCTTTGAAAGTTTCTTTGCAAACGACTGAGCATTTCTCTTTAATTGTTCATCGTTTATCATCTTCAGATCAACGATCAAAGCGAACGAGTCAATCAAAATATCAAGCGATATCTTCATTTCTTCTGTTCATACATGCAGAATGACTGATTCAAGTGACTATTCATGATTGAGTTTGTCAATAATAATGTCTTGTCTTCAGTCATCTTCTTGACTTTCTTCTTCATGAATAAGAACTTTCACTTTCGTATGAACTTCGATTCTGACATCATCGAGTATGAAAGCACTCGCGAACGTCTGCAGATTGCTTAAGTCGAAGATATATTCAATCACATGAATAAGACACTGATCTTCGCTCGCGAAGCTTTGATTAAAACACGAGAGCAAATGATGAATCAGACTAATAAACATAGAAAGAAGATCAATTATGAAATTGAATCAAAGATGTTTTTGAATGAATGAAACATCATTACAGCGAAATCTTTCAAAAAATTGAATGACAAGATGCTTGATTCATTTCAGATCATTGATTCTGTTGACTCATTTTATAAGTTGAAACTATCAGAAACTATGCATATACATGACGTATTTCATTCAGAGCTTCTTCATTCTGTCGTTGATGACTTTCTGTCTGATCAGAAGAATGAATTCTTGAAATTAATAGTGATAAACGATGAGAATAAATGAAAGATCGACGATATATTGAACTCTTAATGATATCAAAGATGACTTTAATATTAAATTAAATGAAAGAACTATGATAACGATCTCAACTGATACAACGCTGATGATAACGAATTTATGAACGCTTAAGAGATAGTTGATGACTTTTATATCAAATATTCAACAAAAGCTTACTAAGAAAATACATTCATGTGAACATGAATTGTTGAAGAAGAGAAATAATGTTATGATCTTGCTTTATTCTTGACTCTATTCTCAATCTATTCTTGACTTTATTCTTGATCTATTCTTAATTTATTCTTAACTTTATTCTTGATTTATTCTTGATTTATACTCAACTTTATTCTTGATCTCAATTATCTTTAATTGAATCTAGTGAGCATTCAAGCTAAAGTTGATATCATTGAGTCTCTGCATCATTTGTGTAAGATGTCAATTCTTTCGAGTTTAGTGCAAAGATTAGAAATACACATATAAGCTGCAAATTCTATTCTGTAGATACTTTTCTTTCTTAGCATTTATTTATTAGTTAAATGACATTTTTATGACTCGCTCTAGATTAATTTCTAACAAAAGAAGAGTCAGTCAGTTAAAGAGATTGAAAGAAGAAGTGAGAGAAAACAGTTCAGAGAGAATTGAGAAAAGCATTCAAAATTGCAAGAAAATCATCTTTTGAACTCAGTGTTAGCACATAAACATAAGCAGAAGAAAACATAAGACGAGTCGTGACTTAAAAGATTAGCATGAAGATGAACATGATAGATAAACTGTTTATGCTTTTCAATCTTAAGTATCAACGTTTTCTTTCAAAGATGAGCGCATTAATCACGACAGTAAATCATTTGTCTTGAGTCAATACGATGTTTCTTGTCTAATCAATATCATTTCAAGTATAAAGAAACAGCATAGCTTGTCAGAATTATGTCTAAATGATACAATCAATGAAAATCAGAGTTGATAGTGCTTAATCTTTAAAGATAGCTATAACTGAATATTAAGAATACAGAAGAAGATGAGTACAAGAGCTTCTATTTAAGTAATATTTAAAGACTGCGTTAAGCTTGAAGAAGATGTGTTTATGACATGAGTAGAATGTGATGTAGAAAGAAAAATGATGTTGAACAAAGAGATGTTGAGAAAAGAAAATAGAAACTGAGTCAGATCTTGACTAGAGACACTGACTAGCTCTAATCAATACACAGAGTACTCACTAACGTTCACTGCGAATTGATTAAAGCTTCAGTCTTATTCAGTCTTAATACGCTTGTAACATTACTTTTCTCTTCGAAAATTCATGTTTGCATGAATGTAGCTCATTTGCTTGCTTTCTTATTGAGTTATTTCTATACTAGCGTGACTTTCTTGAGTATAGTGCATGAAATTCATTCAAAACTTTCTCAAAGTCATCGAATTTATCTTTATTGACATAGTATCATTCATCGTTTCTATCTAGATTTTTTCATTTAATCTTGTACTGTATTTGATCTTGATAGCATCTGAAGTTCAGAATGTCATCTATCTTTCAATGTTCATCATCATTATCATTAATAATAATGAGTCTGAGAGATTTTGCATGCTGTTCTGATAGAAAATCTTCTGAATATGATTGCAGTAGCTTCAAGCTGAACATCATCGACGTTTTGACAAATTCAGCTAAAATTGACTACAAGCTCATCAAGCTAGCATCAGTCAAAAACATATGTTTAGTTGAGCTTCTAGCTTGCAAGCTTCAACAGCACACTCATCAACAACTAATAGCTAGCGATCAGCGCTTATAGCTTTTGATGATGATCATTTGCTTGTTCTGCTTAAATGAGACAATGTGTAATGCATGTCATCTAGTTAATCTTTTCATTCAAGCTTTGTTATTGTCAGTATGTAAAACTTGTATTATGTGCACGCTTCTTGACAATTTCTTATCACGTCACAATTTCATGCTGAGTAAATTGAGATATTTTTTCTAGATTTATCTCGTTGTCAAATTGAAACATCACGTCATGCATTGCTCAAAAGTTTTAGTTTTTTGAAGAGACAGATTTGTGTACTCAATAGTATTTTGTACAGTTCTTCATTCTTGCAAGCATGTTGTATAAGTTACTTGCAACTAATAGAATTAAAAGCGTTCAAGCAACTCATAATTATGTATGTTATTCATATACAGAATCTTTTATACTATCACTCAAGTTCTATATAATCGCTCTTGCTTTCTCGTTGAACTTCAACATTGACGTTCAATTTCTTCTCTACTCTCTTCAGAAAAATCTGATACTCGTTTTCATACATCAGTACACATTCACTTTCATTTGCTCTTTGATAATACAGAGTCTTAGTGTCTATCTTCAGCTGCTTGCGAAAGTTGTTGAATGATCAAGCGTAGCTTATCTTTCGATTATCTTTCATCTTTGATGTTCATAGTCAATATGTATCTCTAACTTTATTGAGCGAAATCTGATCAGATTTGACTTCAGTTGTGTCTTTGAATTCATCTGACATCTATCTTGCATTAGTTATCGCTCATTTCTATAGCTGAAAAATGAATGCTCACATTTAAATCATTCTTCTGATCTTGATTCTGTTCATCATTCAAAATTTCTTGAAGTGTTGCATGTTCATTGCTATTTATCGATTCTGATTGATTTAGAGTATTCTTTGTCTTTTCTGCTGCGATTTCTGTGTTGTTTGACTTTTCAAGCTGCGATGATTGATTTCTTATGAAACTAGAAATTTCATTCATAGAATACATCAACGAGTATCTTGAATCAGTGAGAGAAGAGAAACGTTCTCTGATGTCTTTTCAAGAGACGAAAATAGTCAGTAGATCATTTATCTGATTGCAATTGAGATTATACATTGCAAAGATGCTGTTGAATACGTTGTTTTCATGATATTCAACATGACTTACGACGCGTTCATGCAGCATGCTTAATATCAAATTTCTTCAAGTCTTGATTTGCTTTCGTCAGCTTTTGATCATTCGCTCATGTGTTACTGTCACATGTTATTCAATCATTGTTTAATCGTTTCAAAGATAAAGCACAAGAGAACATTAACAGTTGAAATGTTATACTTTCTACTTCAGTTTCTTCTTATTTCTTGATCTTCTTCTAATCACTTGTTTATTCGCTGATGACATGTTGAATCGCGATTGCTATGAGTATCATGATTTCATCTTTCAGCTCAGAAAACATGATTCTCGTGTTTGATAGTTGATCAAGACTACGAGTCTCTTGATTGAAAAATGAGACAGCAATGATCTTCATGATCATCGAGACGAGAAAACGACATTCTTCAGACTAAATACATGTCAGTCAATGTATTACATCTGTAAAGATGTTTATCTTTTTTATATCAGAGCTGATAAAGTTATCATTAACTAACAACTTAATGACATAGTTTGATGTATTGAGTTTCTCGTAAAAGACATAATGATTTCTCACTACATCTCAAATCTGAAACATTATTTATGCTCAACATTGTTCAATGAAATCATATAACTGTGTCTGTCAATTTATTGATGATATGAAAAGATTTGAATTGCATATTATCTTTTGAGCTTCGTCTTTTGTTGATCTTTCAGCGACAAAGTAGTTCTTCTGTTGTCTGTGTTTTAATTGATGTGTGCAATCTCTGTTTCAAAGATTGTGTATGAGATTGCTCAAGAGAACTCATTGCGTCTCTGATCATGACGTTATGCTCTTCTCTACTTCACACGTCATAATTGTTGTCAGTAGAATGAGTTCTACGAATCTAAGCACATCGACATGAGCTGCAGTAAAGACTGTTTTCAATCATCATTTAGATTCTGCTTAAACAATTTTCGTAAAGTTGTTATCTAAATCATCAATCTGTGCTGCATTGTATCGTGAACTCAATGCAAGAGAGCTTGACGAAAATTCTGTTGATTTATGAAACTTTGTGATTCACTCATTGAGCTGAGAAGAAGACGAGATTGATAACGACGAGTGAGAATGTTGTTTACGCTGATGTGTCTTTTTCTTTGACAAGAAGTTCTTGAAAAATCGAATGACGTTAGTGAACTATGTTGAGATCATATTAGCTGAGAACATACATAACAATATTGACATTGATTTTGTCTTTTCATGTAGTCGTTCTACAGATCATTGTTTTTGAGATGATAAATCATCATTTGAGCTGTTCAATGTAACGAGAAACTCACGTTCTTATCTTTTGAATCTGAATTCAGATTCTTTTGATGATATGTCAAAATTGTCACTTGCTTTCTTAACTCTTCTTTTGACATCTTGTTGATAAATGAACTAAACATGATTATTGAGTCAGTTAACTGCGTGTCAACAAATCATAATACATGCTACGCATCTGACTATCAATTGCAGTGTTCAAGTTCTTCTTGTTCTTATTACTTATCATGACAGTTTACTTAGAAGATGACGCGAAATAATGATTAATACATGATGAGCTGATGAATGCAATCGAGTTCTGAGATAAAAGAGAAAGAGAGTTAAGAAGAAAAAGACACAACACATAAACGAAAAGAAGACAGTTTCTTGAAGATATGCAATTTCTAAAAGCGTGTAACTTTATTGTTGTTAATACTACTCTGTTCAATTATTGACTGAGAATGAATAAATTAACATCTTAATGCTCATCTACTCTGTCAGATTCATGTTCTATCTTTGTTGCATTGAGATTGCAATAATGTTTTCAAGACTTACTCAAAAGTATAGATAGATTTGAAAATTTGCGATAATTTATCATTGCACATGCAAACTGAGAATACGAACTGCGAATCTTATTGTCGAAGAACTCTGAGCTCAAGCTGATTATCAAAGATAAATTTAAAGAGAAATTCGATAAATTATTATTACACATGATGAGAAGTGAGAATGTGAACTGCGAATTTTTATTGCTGAAGAACTTTGATTATCAGAGGTAAATTTCAAGAGATTTACAATAATTTATCTTTGCATGTGCAAACTGAATATGTGAATTGCACATTTTATTGCTGAAGAACTCTGATTACTTAAG
>JAABUS010007429.1_pt1 | contig 12591 bp, 11 predicted proteins | sample 5560161 | NCBI WGS metagenome assembly JAABUS01 (sample SAMN10711885, study PRJNA513376) | rock metagenome | isolation source: Antarctica rocks | place: Antarctica: Victoria Land, Trio Nunatak nord | collected 2016-01-04 | reverse complement strand
CTCATGGGCGCCGAAGGGGGTCAGTCGATCGGCAGCTCCCTGGCCGCGTTGCGGATGCTGCACGTCCTCGGGGTGCGGTACATGACGCTGACCCACAACGACAACACCCCGTGGGCCGACTCCGCCACGGACGTGCCGGCCCTCGGCGGCCTGTCGCGGTTCGGCGTCGAGGTCGTCCGCGAGATGAACCGGATCGGGATGATGGTCGACCTCTCCCACGTCTCCCCCGACACCATGCGGGCGGCACTGGCGGCCGCCGAGGCCCCGGTGATCTTCAGCCACTCGTCCGCGCGCGGCGTGACCGACGTCCCGCGCAACGTCCCCGACGACGTGCTCGAGACGATGCGGGCTGGCGGCGGGACGTGCATGGTGACCTTCGTGCCGGAGTTCATCAACGAGCACGTGGTGCAGTGGCGTGCGGAGGCGGCCGCGGCGGCTGCCCAGGTGGGCGTGGACGCCAAGGACTACGTCGACTTCCTCGCGTTCACGAGGGCGCGAGCCCACGACCACCCCAAGCCCCAGGCGACGATCGACGACGTGGTGCGCCACTGCGAGCACGTCCGGGAGGTCGCCGGCATCGACCACATCGGGATCGGCGGGGACTACGACGGCACCGACACCTACCCGATCGGGCTCGAGGACGTCAGCGGCTACCCGCGCCTCTTCGCGGCGCTGGCCGGCCGGGGCTGGTCCGACGATGACCTGGCCAGGCTCGCCGGCGGCAACACGCTGAGGGTCATGCGGGACGTCGAGGCGGTGGCGCGCGACCTTGGGCCACGCCGCGGCCCGTCCCTGGCGACATTCGCCGAGCTCGACGGCGCCTGAGGCGCCCATCCCGTATGCCGGGTGGCCGGCTGGGTCAGCGCGCCGGCCGGAGCATCGTCACCAGGACCGCGACGAGCTCCTGCCGCGTCGGCAACGTGGATCCGTAGCTCTCGGAGATCATCTGGTGCTGGCTGGCGCGCATGAAGCAGGCCCCGACGAGCAGCTCGGCGATAGCGCGGGCATCCACGTCTGACCTGACCTGCTCCTCGTCCTGCGCGCCCGAGAGGTAGGCGCCCAGCTCGTCCACCCCACGATGCGGACCGAGGTCGTTGCGCTCGAGGTAGTCGGCGAGCGAGATCCGCAGCTCCGAGTCCGACTGCGCGGCCAGGAGGGCGACCAGGGCCAGGTCGAGGAACCCCTCGACAGCCGCGGAGAAGCCGTCGAGCACCTCGGAGACCTCTCCCTGTGGCGTGCCGGCGTGCACCTGGCGGAGCGGCTCGAGGCCGTCCTCGATGACCGCCTCGAGCAGTCCGGCCCGGTCGCGGAAGTGGTAGAAGACGCTGCCCTCCGACACCCCCGGCACGAGCCGCCACCTCGCGGGTGGTCAGCCGGGAGGCGCCACGCCCTCGCAGCAGCTGGAGGGCAGCGGCGATGACGGCCTCGCGGTCGCCCGTCGACCTGACGAGCTCGACATGAGCGACTCCCGGCTCGTCATCGTGGCGGGCGACGTCCTCGACCCGGGCAGCCTGAGCGCCGCGATCAATGGCGCCGACGTCGTCGTCCTCTCCGCCCTCGGCCGGCACGGCAACCAGCCAACGACAATGTCCTCCACGGGCGTCGCCAACATCGTCGCCGCCATGGATCGGGTTGGCGTCAAGCGTTTCGGCGGCATCAGCGCGACCCCGGTCACGCCACCCGAGGAGGTGTCGGTCCGCGAGCGCCGGGTGTTGTTCCCCCTGCTGCGCGCTTCTTCGGGGAGTCCTACGCGGACATGGAGCTGATGGAACAGGTGCTTCGCGGGAGCGACCTCGACTGGCCCGTGGTCCGGCCACCTCGGCTCACCGACGGCGCGGCGAGCGGACACTATCGCTCCGCGATCGGACGGCCCCTCGAGAGGGCCCGGACGAACTCGCGGGCCGACCTGGCGGCGGCGATACTCGACCTGGCGACCGATCCCGACGCGAGTCGGTCGGCCGTGGCCGTCGCCTCCTGACCGCTACTTCTTGAAGCGGGCGATCGTCAGACCGACCAGTCGGGAGATCACCAGCGCGACGTACATCATCCCGCCTACCTGCTCGATCATGACGACCGACCGGGCGTACGGCAGGATCGGCCCGATGTCGGAGAGACCGGTCGAGGTCAGTGTGGTGAAGGACAGGAAGAGCAGCTCGAACCAGGTCCGAGCCTGCTCGGGGTCGGAGTAGGCGTTGAACGAGTGCGGCTGCCAGACCTGGATCACCGCATAGAGGTGGGCAAAACCCCAGGCGATGACGGTGAACGCCGCGCCTGTGGCATAGAGCTCGTCCTTGGTCACCCGGTTGTCGTTGAACATGTAACGGAGCAGGCCGTAGGCCGTGTAGAAGTAGAAGAGGGCGTGCATGCTCGACCAGAGGACGACCGCGGTGTTGTCCGGGACGAAGCCCTCGACGACGGTCAGGACGGCGTCGGGCAGGCCGAGGACGATCGACACCCACGTCAGCGCCGGCGTGCTACGGACGGCCCACACGGCGAGGAAGAGCACGATGATGCCGAAGGGGCCGAGGACCGACCGACCGAAGCCCTCCCACTCGCCGATCGACGCGACTTGGAGGAAGGGTAGAGGACCACGCCGATGAGCTGCACAGCCAGCAGGACGGCGCACGGCATCTCGCGGACGGTTCCCACCCGCGCTGCCATCGGTTCGGCGACTTCGGGCGGAGGGTCCGCGCCGACCAGAGGTCCGTTGGCTTCTCCACGCCCCGGACTGTACCCGTCAAGATGGCATCAAGACGCGTCAACCAGCCGTCAATGAGGGATCCCCGCGCGGGAGAACGGCTTTCACTGGGGTCTGTGATCGAAGACCTCATCGCCGGCCTCGTTGCCGCCGCACTCATCGCCTACCTCGTGTATGCCCTCGTCAGGCCGGACAAGTTCTGATGAGCGACATCGTGTCCGGGATGCTGACCATCGGTGTCCTCGTGCTTGCCCTCGTCGCGACGCACGCACCGCTCGGCGGCTACCTCGCCCGCGTCTACACGAGCGACAGGCACTGGCGCGTCGAGCGCTGGATCTACCGCACCGCCGGTGCCGACCCGTCGAAGGAACAGCCGTGGAAGGTCTACGCCGCGTCCGTCGCCGCCTTCTCGCTCTTCGGCTTCCTCGCCGTCTTCCTCCTCATCCTCGCCCAGGGTTGGCTGCCGTTCCACCACGGCGAGACGATGCACCTCGACACCGCCTTCAACACCGCGGTCTCGTTCGTCACCAACACGAACTGGCAGTCGTACGCCGGTGAGCTGGGGACGTCGCAGACCGTCCAGGCGGTGGGTCTCACCGTCCAGAACTTCGCGTCGGCCGCCACGGGCATTGCCGTCGCGGTCGCCCTGATCCGGGCGCTGGCCCGCCACCAGAGCAGCCAGATCGGCAACTTCTGGGTCGACCTCGTCCGGACCACGACGCGCGTGCTCCTGCCTTTCGCCGCCGTCGGCGCGGTCCTCCTCGTCCTCGGTGGGGTCATCCAGAACCTCGCCAGCCCGACGTCGGTCACCGGCGTCAGTGGCGCGACCCAGGTCATCCCCGGCGGGCTCGTCGCCTCCCAGGAGGCGATCAAGGAGCTCGGGACCAATGGTGGTGGCTTCTTCAACGCGAACTCCGCGCACCCCTTCGAGAACCCCAACGCCCTGACCAACCTCCTCCAGATCTTCCTCATCCTCGTCATCCCCTTCGCCCTCCCCCGGGTCTACGGGCTCATGGTCGGCGACCGCCGCCAGGGTCACGCGATCACCGCGTTCATGGGGACCCTCTTCGCCGTGTCGATCGCCCTCACGACGTGGGCCGAGGTCGCCGCCAGTTCGGGGATGGCTGGTTCCATGGAGGGCAAGGAGACGCGGTTCGGCGTCTGGGCCTCGTCGCTCTTTGCGGCGTCGACGACGGCTACATCCACCGGTGCGGTCAACTCGATGCACGAGAGCTACAGCGCTGCCGGTGGAGGGGTGGTCCTGCTCAACATGATGCTTGGCGAGATCTCGCCGGGTGGCACCGGATCGGGCCTCTACGGTGCACTCATCGTCGCCATCATCGCGGTGTTCATCGCCGGCCTCATGGTCGGCCGGACGCCGGAGTTCCTCGGCAAGACGATCGGCCGCCAGGAGATCACGCTGAGCGCGCTCTACACGCTCGCAACACCGGCCCTCGTCCTCATCCTCGCCGGGACCGCGAGCGCCCTTCCGGTCGCCCGCGACGGGATGCTCGCCTCCGGACCCCACGGTCTCACCGAGATGGTCTACGCGTTCACGTCCGCCGCGAACAACAACGGCAGCTCCTTCGCCGGGCTGACAGCGGACCAGCCATATCTCAACACCACCCTGGCCCTGGCCATGGCATTGGGCCGTTTCGTCCCGATGTTCCTCGTGCTCGCCCTCGCGGGACGTCTTGCGGGACAACAGAAACGGCCGGTCATGTCGGGCACCATGCCTACCCACACTCCCCTGTTCGTCGCCCTGCTCGTCAGCATCGCGCTGATCGTCACCGGGCTGACCTACTTCCCCACCTTGGCCCTCGGCCCGATCGCAGAGGCACTGCAATGACCACCACCGACCACAAACGACCTGTTCACCAACCCGAGCCGACGACCTCCAAGGCCCGTCGATGAACGCGCACGCCCTCGTCTCGAGCCTGCCGCAAGCGCTGGCCAAGCTCGACCCTCGGCACCTCGTCCGCAGCCCGGTGATCTTCGTCGTCTGGGTCGGGTCCGTCCTGACCACGGCGCTCGCCGCCGTGCACCCGTCGGTGTTCGCGATCTCGATGACCGGCTGGCTCTGGCTCACCGTGGTCTTCGCCAACATGGCCGAGGCGGTCGCCGAGGGCCGGGGCAAGGCCCAGGCCGCAACGCTGCGGGCGGCCCGCACCGACACGATCGCCCGCCGGATCAAGGGCGACTCCCCCGTCGAGGAGGAGGTCTCCGGGGCAGACCTGAGGGTCGGCGACCTCGTCGTGGTCGAGGCCGGCCAGGTGATCCCCGGGGACGGTGACATCGTCGAGGGTCTCGCGACCGTGGACGAGTCGGCGATCACTGGGGAGTCCGCTCCGGTCATCCGCGAGTCCGGCGGTGACCGGTGCGCCGTCACGGGCGGCACCACCGTCCTGTCCGACCGGATCGTCGTCAAGATCACGACGAAGCCGGGCGAGACTTTCATCGACCGGATGATCGCCCTCGTCGAGGGGGCCTCCCGGCAGAAGACACCGAACGAGATCGCCCTCAACATCCTTCTCGCCACGCTGACGATCATCTTCCTGCTCGTCGTCATGGCGATCCAGCCGTTCGCGGCCTACTCCGGTGGCACGCAGCAGATCGTCGTCCTCGTCGCTCTCCTCGTCTGCCTCATCCCGACGACCATCGGCGCGCTCCTCTCGGCCATCGGCATCGCCGGCATGGACCGGCTCGTCCAACGCAACGTCCTGGCGATGTCCGGCCGGGCGGTCGAGGCGGCGGGTGACGTCTCGACGCTGCTCCTGGACAAGACGGGCACGATCACGCTCGGCAACCGTCGGGCCACGGACTTCGTCACCGTGGGAGGTGCGCGGGCCGCGGACCTCGCCCACGCGGTATACCTCAGCAGCTTGGCGGACGAGACGCCCGAGGGGCGGTCGGTCGTCGAGTTGGCGCGGAGCGACGCGACCACCGCGGGCACGGAGTCGCTCGAGGAGCTGAGCCGGGGCGGCGCGACGTTCGTCGAGTTCACCGCGCAAACCCGGATGTCGGGGGTGGACCTGCCCTCGGGCGTGCGGATCCGCAAGGGTGCCGGCAGCCAGGTCGTCGCCTGGGCCGTCGAGAACGGCGGCGCGGAGCCCCCGGGTCTGCCCGCCGTCGTCGAGCGGATCGCCGGCTCGGGTGGCACGCCGCTCGTCGTCGCCGAGCAGGGACCCGGCGAGCCCGCGCACGTCCTCGGCGTCATCCACCTCAAGGACGTCGTCAAGCCGGGGATGGCCGAACGCTTCGTCCAGCTGCGCGCCATGGGGATCCGCACGGTGATGATCACCGGCGACAACCCCCTGACCGCAGCGGCGATCGCCAAGGAGGCGGGCGTCGACGACTTCCTCGCGGAGGCCACCCCTGAGGACAAGATGGCGCTGATCCGCAAGGAGCAGGAGGGCGGGCGGCTCGTCGCGATGACCGGTGACGGCACGAACGACGCGCCAGCCCTCGCGCAGGCCGACGTCGGTGTCGCGATGAACACCGGGACATCGGCGGCCAAGGAGGCCGGCAACATGGTCGACCTCGACTCGGACCCGACCAAGCTCATCGAGATCGTCGCGATCGGCAAGCAGCTGCTCATAACCCGCGGCGCGCTGACGACGTTCTCGATCGCCAACGACCTCGCGAAGTACTTCGCGATCATCCCGGCGATGTTCGCCGGGATCTTCCCCGGGCTCGCGACGCTCAACGTCATGCACCTGTCGACGCCGTCCTCGGCGATGCTCTCGGCGGTCATCTTCAACGCGATCGTCATCGTGGCGCTGATCCCGTTGGCACTCAAGGGTGTTCGCTACCGACCGGCCGGCGCTGCCGCGATGCTGCGCCGCAACCTCCTTGTCTACGGGCTCGGCGGCGTCATCACGCCGTTCATCGGCATCAAGCTGATCGACCTCGTCGTCTCCCTCCTCCCAGGAATGAAGTGACCATGTCCGCCTTCCCCCGACAGCTCCAGGCAGGACTCCGGGTCCTCCTCATCCTCACGATCCTCACCGGGATCGTCTATCCGCTCGTCATCCTCGGTGTCGGCCAGGTCGTGGCCCACGGCCAAGCCGACGGCTCGCTCGTCGCGCATGCCGGGATCGTGGTCGGGTCGAGCAGCCTCGGCCAGCAGGTGACCGGTCCCCAGTGGTTCCACGACCGGGTCTCCGCGGTGGAGTACGTCGGCAACAAGAGCGGCGGGTCCAACCTCGGGCCAAACGAGCCGGGCCTGGCGAAAGCGTTGCAGGACAATGGAGACACCGTGCGCAGGGACAACCCAGACGCTCCCGCCGTCTTGCCGCCGGACGCCCTGACGACCTCGGCCAGCGGCCTCGACCCGGACATCTCGCCGGAGTATGCCGCACTCCAGGTTGACCGCGTTGCCGCGGCGCGCGGGCTGACCGTGAGCCAGGTGCAGGCGGTCGTCGCCACCCACACGAAGGGCCGGATCCTCGGCTTCCTCGGTGAGCCCCGGGTCAACGTCACCGAGCTCAACGTCGCCCTGGCTGACATGCAGTCCTCCTGATTGACACAATCGGCTCATGGCACGTGGACTCCTGCGCATCTACCTCGGGGCGGCCCCCGGGGTGGGCAAGACCGTCGCCATGCTCTCCGAGGCGCACCGCCGGCTGGCCCGCGGCACCGACGTCGTCGTCGGGCTCGTGGAGACTCACGGTCGCGAGTTCACCACGGCCCAGATCGAGGGTCTGGAGGTCGTGCCCCGCAAGGATCTGGAGCACCGGGGCGCCACCCTGGCCGAGCTGGACGTCGAGGCTGTCCTGCGCCGGGCGCCGGAGATCGTCCTCGTCGACGAGCTGGCCCACACGAACGCCCCCGGGTCGGCCCACGGCAAGCGGTGGGAGGACATCGAGCAGCTGCTCGACGCCGGCATCGAGGTCATCTCCACCGTCAACATCCAGCACCTGGAGTCGCTCAACGACGTCGTCGAGTCGATCACCGGCGTGACCCAGCAGGAGACGGTCCCCGACCACGTCGTCCGCTCGGCCGAGCAGATCGAGCTCGTCGACATGTCCCCCGAGTCCCTTCGCCGTCGGATGGCCCACGGCAACATCTACGGCGCCGAGAAGATCGACGCGGCCCTGTCGAACTACTTCCGGCCGGGCAACCTGTCCGCGCTGCGCGAGCTGGCACTGCTGTGGCTGGCCGACCGGGTCGACGAGACGCTCGAGCGCTACCGGGCGACGCACGGGATCTCCGGCACGTGGCCGGCCCGGGAGCGAATCGTCGTGGCGCTGACCGGTGGCCCGGAGGGCGAGACCCTCCTGCGCCGCGCCGCGCAGATCGCCTCTCGAGGTGCCGGCGGCCAGCTCCTCGCCTGCCACGTCACCCAGTCCGACGGCTTGGTCGACTCCACCGGCGACGCCTTGGCGACCGGACGCCAGCTGGTGCAGGACCTGGGCGGGACCCTGCACCAGGTCGCCGGCGACGACGTCGCCGAGGCCGTTCTCGACTTCGCCCGTGGCGTGAACGCCACCCAGATCGTCGTCGGCACCAGCAAGCGAGGGGCGTTCCAGTCCTTCCTCTCCCGGGGGATCGGCGAGTCCGTCGCACGCGACTCCGGCGACATCGACGTACACCTCGTCGGCCACACCATCGGACGTCCCGGCCGCCGGCCGAGCAACCGCCTCCCCCTCAGCCGCGGTCGCCGCATTGCCGGCTGGGCGCTGGCGGTGCTCGGGCTGCTGGCGGTCACCGTCGCCCTCGTCGACACGGCCGGCTCGCACGAGCTGCCCATCGAGGTGCTGATCTACCTCGCCCTGACCGTCGCCTGCGCCCTGGTCGGCGGCCTCTGGCCGGCCCTCTTCTGCGCGGTCGCCTCCTCGCTGACGATCAACTGGTTCTTCACCGCCCCCGTCGGCACGCTGACCATCAGTGATCCCCAGAACGCCGCCGCAGTGGTCGTGTTCGTCATCGTCGCCGTCTCCGTCGCCTCCGTCGTCCACCTGGCGGCCCGGCGCAGCGAGCAGGCCAACGCAGCCCAGCGCGAGTCACGCGTCCTGGCGAGCCTCGCCCAGTCCCTGCTTGCGGAGGCGAACCCCGTGCCCGCGCTGCTCGAGCAAGCCAGGTCGACGTTCTCCATGGACGGCGCAGCCCTGGTCTCACGGCCGTCGGTCCGCGACCCGTGGACCGTGCTCGGACAGGTCGGGTCGTTCTCCATCGAGGACATCGCGACGGCGTCGGTGCGCGCTTCCGTCGACGACGACACGCTTCTCGTGCTGACCGGGCCGGTGCTGCCGGCCGACGAGCAGGGACTCGTGTCAGCCTTCACCAGCCACGCCGCCGCGGTGCTGAACCGCGAGCGGCTCATGGACGAGGCGGCGCAGGCTAAGGGCCTGGCTCGGGACAACCGGGCCCGGACGACCTTGCTGGCCGCGGTCTCCCACGACCTTCGCACGCCGCTGGCCAGCATCAAGGCGGCGATCTCCAGCCTCCGGTCGCAGGACGTCCACTTCTCCCCCGAGGACGAGGCCCAGTTGATGAAGTCGGTCGAGGAGTCGACCGACCGCCTCGGCAGCCTCATCGGCAACCTCCTGGACCTGTCGCGGTTGCAGACGGGCACGATCACGCCTCGCGCCGAGCGGCTGGACCTCGCCGAGGCCGTCGACACCGCATCGGTCTCGCTGCCCGACCCGGACCGCGTCCGGACCCGGTTCGCCGATGACCTGCCGCCCGTCTGCGCCGACGCGGGGCTGCTCGACCGGGTGCTCGCGAACGTCCTCGAGAACGCCGTGCGCCACTCCCCCGGCCGTCGCGAGGTCGTGGTCCAAGCAGAGCGGATCGCCGGCCGCGTCCAGGTGCGAGTCGTCGACCGGGGACTCGGCGTGCCCGAGGATGCCAAGGAACGGATCTTCGTGCCCTTCCAGCGGGGCGGGGACGTGCCGCGCGGCGACGGGGTGGGTCTCGGGCTCGCCGTGGCCCGAGGGCTGACCGAGACGATGAACGGCAGCTTGTGGGCCGAGGACACCCCGGGTGGCGGGCTGACGATCGCCATCGACCTGCCGATGGCCTCCGCGCCCGAAAGCCTTCCAAGCCCTGTGGCAGGATCCGGCGGGTGACCTTCGTCCTCGTGGTCGACGACGAGCCGCACATCCTGCGCACCCTGCGGATCAACCTTCAGGCTCGCGACTACGAGGTCGAGACGGCGGCCGACGGCAGGTCGGCTCTCCAGGTCGTCGACGAACGCACGCCCGACGTGATCGTCCTCGACCTCGGCCTGCCCGACCTCGACGGGGTCGAAGTGCTTCGCCGGCTCCGGAAGACCTCGACGGTGCCGGTGATCGTCCTCTCCGCCCGGCACGACTCGGACGACAAGGTAGAGGCCCTCGATGCGGGCGCCGACGACTATGTCACGAAGCCGTTCGGGATGAACGAGCTGCTGGCCCGCATCCGGGCGGCAGCCCGTCGTGGCGGCAGGGACGAGCGGCCGAGCCTCGTGGTCACCACGGCGGCGTTCACCCTCGACCTCGGCGAGCGTCATGCCACGGCCGCAGGCGGGGAGGAGATCCGGCTGACGCCGACCGAGTGGCGGCTGCTCGACGTCCTCGCCATCCGCGCCGGGCACCTCGTCACCCATGCCGAGCTGCTGCGGGCGGCCTGGGGGCCGGCCTACGGCCGGGAGCTGAACTACCTGCGCGTCTACGCCAACCAGCTGCGGCGCAAGCTGGAGCTGGACCCGGCCCACCCGGCATACCTCATCACCGAGCCGGGGGTGGGCTACCGCTTCATGGTGTGAGCAGCCAGCGGTATGCCGGCTGGCCGCCGCACGACCCGCCCCCTGATCGAGCTCAGTCGCGGCCGGTCAGGCCCCATGCATCCTGAGCGCCCTCGTCGCCGTCCACCTCCGGGTAGTCCTCGGGCGCGAGCGAGTCCCGAATGGTCCACCGGTCCGCCGCCGTGGCGCCCGAGGCGGTGGGCAAGCCGTCCTGCCGACCATCGTCCACCGGGTCGCGGTCGACCACCACACCCGCCGGACCGGCATACGGCTCGGGCTCGGTGTGCATCCAGGCGATGAGCCCGATGCAGTCCGGATCGGCGTTGGCCGTCAGACCGGCACGTCGAAGTGGACGATCACCGGCATCGCGACGCCGACCGTCGCGCCGTCGGCGATGATCTGCGGGAAGATAGGTCGGCTCTAGTTCTGAAAGGAGCTCAGACGCAGGGCCGCATCCTCGTCATCCCCGCGCGCCAGGACTGCCGACGAGCTCCAGGCGGTCCTCGCCTCCGGCCGGATCGCCTCACTCATGGGCGCCGAGGGGGGTCAGTCGATCGGCAGCTCCCTGGCCGCGTTGCGGATGCTGCACGTCCTCGGGGTGCGGTACATGACGCTGACCCACAACGACAACACCCCGTGGGCCGACTCCGCCACGGACGTGCCGGCCCTCGGCGGCCTGTCGCGGTTCGGCGTCGAGGTCGTCCGCGAGATGAACCGGATCGGGATGATGGTCGACCTCTCCCACGTCTCCCCCGACACCATGCGGGCGGCACTGGCGGCCGCCGAGGCCCCGGTGATCTTCAGCCACTCGTCCGCGCGCGGCGTGACCGACGTCCCGCGCAACGTCCCCGACGACGTGCTCGAGACGATGCGGGCTGGCGGCGGGACGTGCATGGTGACCTTCGTGCCGGAGTTCATCAACGAGCACGTGGTGCAGTGGCGTGCGGAGGCGGCCGCGGCGGCTGCCCAGGTGGGCGTGGACGCCAAGGACTACGTCGACTTCCTCGCGTTCACGAGGGCGCGAGCCCACGACCACCCCAAGCCCCAGGCGACGATCGACGACGTGGTGCGCCACTGCGAGCACGTCCGGGAGGTCGCCGGCATCGACCACATCGGGATCGGCGGGGACTACGACGGCACCGACACCTACCCGATCGGGCTCGAGGACGTCAGCGGCTACCCGCGCCTCTTCGCGGCGCTGGCCGGCCGGGGCTGGTCCGACGATGACCTGGCCAGGCTCGCCGGCGGCAACACGCTGAGGGTCATGCGGGACGTCGAGGCGGTGGCGCGCGACCTTGGGCCACGCCGCGGCCCGTCCCTGGCGACATTCGCCGAGCTCGACGGGGGTCCCCGGGCTTGATGGTCCGGGTCGTCGACCGACTCAGCAGAGCGGAGGTGACTGAGCAGAGGGTATGCCGTGTGCTGAGTCACCCAACCTCTGCTAGGTCCCTCGCTGGCGACGTCGGCCGAGCTGGACGGGCTCCCTCCCTGACCCGGAGGTCCCGGCTCGCCCTCACCTCTTGAAGCGGGCGATGGTCAGCCCGACGAGGCGGGAGATGACCAGTGCGACGTACATGACGCCCGCCACCTGCTCGATCATGATCACCGACCGGGCGTGCGGCCGGATCGGGCCGATGTCCGAGAGCCCGACCGACGTCAGCGTCGTGAAGGACAGGAACAGCAGCTCGAACCAGGTGCGCGGTTGCTCGGCGTTGGAGTATGCGCTGAAGGACTGCGGCTGGACAATCTGGATGACCGAGTAGAGATAGGCGAACCCCCACGCCACGACGGTGAAGGCGGCGCCGGTGGCGTAGAGCTCGTCGCGGGTGACCCAGTTGTCGTTGAACATGTACCGGATCAGGCCGTATGCCGTGTAGAAGTAGAAGACCGCGTGCAGGACCGACGACCACAGAGCCACCTGCTGGTTGTCGGTGAAGCCCTCGGCGACCGTGAGGACGACGACCGGGATGCCGAGCGCGATCGACACCCAGGTCAGGGCGGGCGTGCTGCGGACGGCCCGGACGGCGAGGACGAGGACGACGATGCCGAAGAGGCCGAGGACCGAGCGGCCGAACCCCTCCCAGTCGCCGATGGACGCGTTCTCGAGGAACGGGTAGAGGAGCACCCCGCCGAGCTGCACGGCGAGGAGCACCGCCGACGGCGT
>JAABUS010007428.1_pt1 | contig 12594 bp, 13 predicted proteins | sample 5560161 | NCBI WGS metagenome assembly JAABUS01 (sample SAMN10711885, study PRJNA513376) | rock metagenome | isolation source: Antarctica rocks | place: Antarctica: Victoria Land, Trio Nunatak nord | collected 2016-01-04 | reverse complement strand
GCCGCCCACGCCTCGACCTCCGCCACATCTACCTCATCAGTCACACAAGCAACATGCCGATGAGTTTCAGTCTCACACAGACGACACGCAGACAGCGTCCAAAATAACTACGGCTGTAGTACTAGGCGGCCACCGGTGGCTCCGGGCAGCGGCCTCCGCGCAGTCGTATTCACTGTGGAGACGCTGCCTAGCGCACCTGCCCGAGGCCGGGTCCGGAACCGGCACCTCGACGTGCTCGACGGTGCTGTTGGCGGACAGGGGCACGCCGGGCATTTCCGTTCCGTTCCGAGCCGAGCCGAGCGACGCGGCTAGCTGGTCATGCTAGCGGCCTCTCTGCTGGTTGGTCGATCAGCGGGCGGAGTACCGGCTCAGGGAAGGCTGAGCAGCTCCTCCGCGGCGCTCCGGTGGGTGATGAGCCCGTTGAGCAGCCCGCCCGTCAGTGCCGCCCTGACGGCCTCGGCCTTGCCGCGACCGAAGCTGATGCCGATCCGGGTGGGCACTGGGACCAGCTGCCAGAAGGTCGGCGCCAGCGTGCGACGGGCGACCTGCGGCGTGAGAGGAGTGCCTTCCACGTCGAGATAGATGCCGGCGACCTCGGCCCGGACCCCGGCGGCGCTCGCGTCCTGACGGTCCTCCTCGGAGACGGCGTCGTAGACGGTGGACAGGCCCGGCGCCCAGGCTCCGATGCCCACGACGACGGCCGTCAGGGATGGGATGAGCGCAAAGGCCCTGGCCACATCCTGATTGCGGCGCACCTCCGCAGCGGGTGCGACGCCGATGATAGGGGCGTAGTAGACGTACGCCTCACCGCCGCCCACCCTGGTCACCTCACGGATACTCTGGATGATGTCGAGGGCGTCGGGCCGCGAGACCGCGCCGGTCAGCTGGACGACGGTACAGGCGGGGAAGGCGTCCACGTCGTCGCGGATGCCCAGCAGGGGTCGGGCCGAAGCCAACCCCACGACGTCGTCGGCGGTGACGAGCTCTCCCAGGAGCTCAACGGCAGCTCTGCCGAGACGCCGCAGCAGCTCCTTCCCACGGTCCTCTGCCACGTCGAGCACTATGGCGTGGTGCAGCCCGAACCGCTGCTCCAACTCCAGCCGCAGCCCGGCGTCCTGCTGCTCGGGCAGCCCGACCTCGATGCGCACGATCCCCGCCTCACGCGCACGCTCCAGCAGGCGGGCAACTCGGAACCGGCTGATGCCGAGAATCTTGGCGATCTCGTTCTTCGGCTCACCGTGCAGGTAGTAACGCCGCCCGACGTTGGCCATCAACACCGCCTCGCTGGTGCTTACGGCTGGACGCGTCCCCACGAGGAACCCCCTTCCATTGCAGTCACCAGCCGCTCATATGAGCGATCTGTGATTGGTCCTTGACGATGGCTTGGGCCATGGCCTTCAATCATAGCCACACGGGCCCGTCGGGATGCTCATAAGAGCACCACCGTGCTGCTGCGCTGACCAGCCGCAAAACGCCCGCCCACGGCTCAAGGAGGAGACGTGTCCGACCTGATCAACCCCCTCACCCGCCGCCGCGTCCTGCAGGCGGCCGCCGGCCTCGGGGGCCTGTGGGCACTGTCCGCGTGTGCCGCCGGCGGAGCCGGTCCCAGCGCGGGCGACGCACCCACCCTGGCCGGCAATGCCGACTCCTTCCTCAAGGAGATCGGGCCGAAGCTGGGCACCACCACCCTCAGCGTGCTGGCATACGCGGCCCCGCAGGCCGAGGCGTTGCATGCGCTCACCGGGCAGTTCTCCAAGCTCACCGGGATCGCGGTGAACTGGACGGGCCTGGACGAGCAGTCCGCCGTCAACAGGGCGGCCGTCGCGCTGGGCTCGAGCAGTGGCGGCTACGACGTCGTCCAGGCCACCTCCGGCCTGCTGCCGACCTATGTCGAACGCAAATGGCTCGCGGACATGTCCGCTCTCAAGGCCTCGTCGCGGGCGACCATGCCGTCGTGGGACCCGGCGGCGTTCGGCAAGGGCACCAACGCGCTGCTGAGCGGCGGGACGCAGCTGTATGCCGCCCCGTGCTTCATCGGGACCCAGATCTTCTACTACCGGACGGACGTCTTCCAGGCCAAGGGCGTCAAGCCGCCTACGTCACTGGATGGCCTACGTGAGGTCTGCAAGACGATCCACACCAAGGAGATGTCGGCGATTGCCCTGCGCAGCGCCCCCAGCCTCTCTCAGCTGATGTTCGTCTGGTCCGCCTGGCTCTACGCCTACGGCGGGCGCTACTACGACCAGTACCGGGACGGGAAGTACTCCGGAGTCGCGATCGACAGCCCGGAAGCGGTGCGCGCCCTGGAGCTGTTCGTCGACCTCCTGCGCAACTACGCCCCGACGGGCGCTACCAACTGGAGTGTCGAGGATGTCTCGCGGGCCTTCACCACCGGTCAGGTGGCCATCGTCCAAGAGGGCGCCGTGTTCGGTGGCACGTACAACGACCCGTCGGCTTCCCAGGCCGGCGGCAAGGTCGGCACCTTTGTCATCCCTGCCGGACCGAAGGGCTCGTACGTGCCCTACAACGCGCACGGCTGGGCGATCTCCGACCAAAGCAAGGCCAAGGACGCTGCGTGGCTCTTCACCCAGTGGGCCACGCTCAAGGAGACGCTCACGACGGCCACCACCGGCAAGGTGGCCTTCTCGACCCCCCCGATAGCCGAGGTTTACGACACCCCCGAGTACCAGAAGCGTTACGGCTTCGACGAGTTCGTGACCACGGTCAAGGGGACCATCGCCACTGCGGACAAGGGGGGCTTCACCCCCTTCGACGACGCCAGCTACCTGCCCCGAACGCCCGCGTGGAACACCCTGGGACAGCGAGTCTGCGAGGAGCTCAGCAAGGCCGTCACGGGCCAGACAACGCCCGCGGAGGCGGTCAAGGCGGCAGGCAAGGCCATGGCGTCCTGATGTCGGCGCAGCTCCTCCGCCGGCCGGCGGACCCCACCGAGAAGAATCGGCGCCAGCCCTCCAGAGCGCGGCGCACCGCGGGCCGGGGTTGGCAACGCCAGTTCATGGCGCCGCTGGTGGTGGTGCTCGCGGCCACGACCATCTTGCCCACCCTCTATATGGTCGCCTTGGCGTTGGGCAGCTCTACGGGTGACCTCGGGCTCGGCTCATTCCAGGGGCTGGGCAACCTGCAGCGTGCGGTGACGAGTGCGGCCCTGTGGCACTCCGTGCTCCTCGCGCTCGAGTTCCTCGTCGGAGCGCTGGCCATCGAGCTGGTGCTGGGTGTCGCCGCTGCGATGCTGCTCGACCGGCTGATGCCAGGCAATTCGGTCGTGCGGATGCTGCTGCTCTGGCCGGCCGTGCTACCGCCGATCGCCGTCGCCCTGGTCTTCAAGTATCTGCTCCAGGGAGACATCGGAATGATCTCGTACTACCTCTCGCGGGTGGGCATCCACCAGGCCTGGCTCACCGAGGCCCATTCGGCCATGGCGGTCATCATCGCCATCGACGTGTGGCAGTACACGCCGTTCGTCATCCTGCTGACCCTAGCGGCGCTGGCCGGGTTTCCTCAGGAGCTGCGCGAGGCGGCGACCATCGACGGGGCGGGTGCGCTGAAGGTGATCCGGTACGTCGTACTGCCGGTGATCTCACCGGCGATCATCGCGATCACTCTTTTGCGCTTCATCGACGCCATCCAGGTGTTTCCGACGATCTACGTCTTGACCCGGGGCGGCCCCGGCACCAGCACGCAGCTGCTCACCTTCTTCAACTACCAGGTGTTCCTCGGTGAGCTCCAGTTCGGCCTCGGAGCTGCGGTCGCCATTTTCGTGGTCGTCTTCACCATGGCCTGCGTCGTCGTGCTGCTCGCGCTGCAGCGCAGGATGGAGCGGGCCCTGTGAGCGCGAGGCCTGGGCGTGGCAGCGGCCAGCTCACCGGGTGGCGGGCGGCACTCGGCTACCTCGCGGTTGCGGTCCTGCTGGCGCTTTTCCTCCTGCCCATCCTGTATGCGGTGCTGACCGCCTTCCAGCCCAAGATCGTCAGCAACCAGAGCACCCCCCAGTGGTTCTTCACTCCGACGTTCGAGAGCTTCAACTCCCTGTTCGAGGAGTACTCCTTCGTCGGCCCGCTGTTGAACAGCGTGCAGTCGAGCGTGGGTTCCGCTGTCATCGCGCTGCTCGTCGCCACGCCGGCCGCATACGCGATGAGCAGGTCGCGATCCTCCTCCTCTGCCGGCGCAATGGGCTTCTGGCTCCTGTGCGCTCGAGCCCTTCCGGCCATCGGACTCAGCATCCCGGCATACGCGATCTTCAACGGCCTCGGCTTGAACGACACGATCCAGGCACTGCTGATCGTCTACCTGCCCTACAACGTCGCGCTGGCGACCATCCTGCTCAAAGTGTTCCTGGACGGCATTCCGCGCGAGATCGACGAGGCGGCAGCCATCGACGGTGCCGGGGCGTTCCGAACGCTATGGTCAGTGGTCCTCCCGGTGGCCAGACCGGGCGTTGCCTCGGTGGCCATCATGACCTTCCTGTTCTCCTGGAACAACTTCCTGTTCCCGCTGGTCCTCACTGGCAGTCGCGCCGGGACGGTTCCGCTAGCGTTGCAGCAGTTCCTCGGCAGCTATGCGCTCCAGTGGAACCAAGTCATGGCCGGTGTCGTGGTGCTATCCCTCCCCCTCATCCTGCTCGCGATCACCTTTGGCAAGTACATGATCGGCGGGCTATCCGCCGGCAGCGTGAAGTGAGCTCCCTGCAACCTTGAAAGGCATCCCGACGTGTCGCGCCAAACCAACGTCCTGATCATCTGCACGGACCAGCACCGGTACGACGCCATCTCGACCCATCCGGAAAGCGCCGCCAAGACACCGCATCTCCAGCGTCTCGCGGACGAAGGAGCGGTGTTTGACGGCTGCTACTCGTCGAGCCCGGTGTGCGCCCCCAGCCGGGCTTCCATGCTCAGCGGCCAGTACCCTAGCTCGCACGGCCTGTGGGCAAACGGCGTGACTCTTCCCGAGGGGACGGACCTCGTGTCACGGGAGCTGGCGGCGAACGGCTACCGCACCGGCCTCGTGGGCAAGCTGCACCTCTCGGCGGCATACCAGGGTCACACGGAGAAGCGGGTGGACGACGGGTTCGACGTCTTCCGGTGGGCGCACGACCCGTTCCACGGGTCGCCCGAGAACGCCTACCACCAGTGGCTGGCGAAGCGCTTCCCTGACCTCTGGCAGGCGGCAGTGGGGGACGTCGTCACACCGGAGACGGAGAGCTTCACCCACGCCGACACGGCGTTCGACGCCATGCCCACTGAGGCGCACTACTCCACCTGGGTCACCGAAGAGGCGCTGCAGTTCCTCGACGGCCAGCGTGAGGACGAGCCGTTCTTCCTCGTTGCAAACTACTTCGACCCCCACCATCCCTTCGTCGCGCCGCCGGAGTACCTGGAGCAGTACCCGCCAGGGTCGGTGCCGCCACCGGTGGGTGGCCCCGACGAGCTCGCGAGCAAGCCCCCCTTCCAGACCGAGTCCTCGCTGTCGAGCTATGTGGGCCACGGCCCGTCCTTCGCGGACTTTGACGCCACAGGAATCGACGAGATCCGTCGCACCTACTACGCTATGGTCACACTCGTGGACGACTGCCTGGGCCGGCTCCTGTCGGGCCTGCAGGAGCGCCATCTCGACCAGGACACCCTGGTGATCTTCACCAGCGACCACGGCGAGATGCTCGGGGACCACGCCATGCTGCTCAAGGGGCCGATGATGTATGACGTCGCGGTGCGCGTCCCCCTGCTCCTGCGCTGGCCCGGGCGGGTGCCGGCAGGTGCAAGGCCCGGCGGGCTGGTCGGGGTGCACGACGTGGCCCAGACCGTGCGCGCCGCCACGGGTCTCGAGCGCTCCGCGCGGGACCAGGGGATGGACCTCGTTTCCGTGGCACGAGGGGAGCAGCCGGCTCGCACGTGGGCCCTCTCGCAGTACCGCGACTCGGGATACCCCAACGATCCACCGGTCCACTCCACCATGCTCCGCTCCGGCGACCACAAGATCGTGGTCTGGCACGGTGGACCGGCCACCGAACGAGAGCGCACCGGTGAGCTGTACGACCTCGCCACCGATCCCGGCGAGCTGGTCAACCTCTGGCAGGAGCCAGCACACCTCGCGGACAGGGCGCGGCTACTGGCCGAACTGGCGGATGTCTCCGTGGCAGTGGAGGACCGCTCTGCCACTCGGGCGAAGCCGTGGTGAGCCGCCCCTGACATGCAGAGGGGCGCCGAACCCGAACGGCCCCGCTCGTCGCCGCTTGGGCGGACCAGACGCCGAGCGGTCGCGACGGCAGGCGCAGTCATAGGACGGCTCTGCGCGGTGATAGCATCCAGGCCGCGATCGATGCTGTCCCCCGCCGGGTGTACACCGGCGCAGGTTCACGTCATCGGATCGAGTTGCGTTTCGACCACTGCAAAGTCTGGCATGCGGCAACTGCCCGCCCGGCTGGCAACTGATTTGCAAACGGACGGGACTTTTCGTAAGCCTCTGCGGTGTGCGCGGACAGGACCACGCGGGTCGATCTCAGTGCGCACAGCGTCCGCAGATTGCCCGTTCGCGATCCGCCGCAGCCAGCACGGGCCAACGTTATCGTTGCAGGTCACACGCCTAAACCGCTCGCGTTCAGCGGCGTTCAACCCTGCGGAGGTCGTTCTGGATCATTTACTCGACGCATGTGCATTCGCACGGGTCAGCGCGCCAAGTCACCACCGTTGCGGACGGTCCCTCGGGATGCGGGGGAGTGCCGGTCCGCGCTGCGTCCGCGGTTTGGTTCATGGGGACGGACACAGGGTGTGAGCGATCTCGGCGGCGGTCGCGGCTGGGTCGCTGCGGTCGTTGATCGCTCCTCTCGTCGTGGCCTCGTTGCGGCTATGTCGGGTGCTCTTGCGAGACGATGCGCAGTACTCGCGGGTCTGGCGGGAGGCTGGTCCAGATGACGGGCTCACCGACAAGCACGGGTCGCTCATCTTCCGGGAGCTTGTCGGTGAATAGGACGAGCGTGTGGCCGTACTGAGTGGCTGCTGGGGCCAGGATCCCGTGGTAGTCGAGGCGGTGTGCCGCGACTGCAACCCGGCCGCAGGACTGGTAGGCGGCTCCGTTCGTGGGTGTCTGCGGCTCGCTGAAAAAGATCGCCGGATCGAGGCCCAGGACCACCCGGGCCGCGGGCTTGGTGAGGTCCAAAATGCGGCTGGCGTGGATCTGTGCGGTGAGAAGAGCGCGGGGGGCGATCTGTATCTCCTGGTCCGCGGGCAGGTCGAGAATCGCCTCCTGCATGTGCCGGTATGCCTCGACCACGCACGAGCGGTGGTCATCGGTGAAATAGAGAGCTGGAAAGGTGTGCGGAGGATTCCAGCGGGCGCCGCCGTCGTAACCGGTTAGGGCGTCGGGGAGCCGCTTGGCGGCCAGGTGTCGCAGGTACTGACCTTCAACGGTGCTGTGCCCGATTCGCGAGACGACCTCGAGAAGCTGTTGATCCGCGACCATGTCACATGGACCCGTTCGCCATCTGTTCCAACGCTTCAATGACCTCATCGGCGTTGTCGGCCGCCAGCAGGTCCAGGGGGCGTCGGCCACCGAGGGTGCGGTTCCGGCTGTTCAGCCACACCTCAACGGTTTCGGGCGCGTAGATCTCGCTGGCGAGGTCGACGACGTATTGCAGGTCCGTCAGCCGGCGCAGCCGCTGCTTGTCGGCGGGCTTCCCTCGTCCTGCAGCCCAGTTCTGAACTTGCCGCTGGCCGACTCCGACGACCTCCGCGATGTCCGCGGCGGAGAGGCCGCCACGCCTGCGCGCACTGCTGATCACCCGCGCCACGGTGCCGGTGGCACGTTCGTCGTTGCCGGATGCGTGAGCGGACGCGGTCATCGTCGATCTCCTTGCTGGGTGGCTGACCTGCACATGGGCGTACGAGCTCATGTATATCGCAGTGCGATACGTGTCGAACATCATGATATTGTTCGTAACAGATTTCGTCTAGGTTCTGATGGGCGGTCGCGATGAGCGAGCTGTTCGTGCACGGTCGTTACAACGATCACACCGTCGTGGCGGAACTACTCGCTCCTGGGGGACTGACTCTGGGGCAGCGGCGGCGCATTCAGCGCGTGGTTGTCGGGGCGTCACTGACCTCGCGGGACGCGCGGGTTGCCGAGGCCACGGCCTCGGCCGGCGCTCAACTCCTGATCGATCCGGAGACCCCTCTGTTGCTGGCCCAGCAGTACCCCAGGGACCCGTGGGCGCGACTGCCGTACGCATCATCAGCTGGAGCGCGTCTCGACCCGACGGTCCTGTCCCGAATCGCCCGACAGGTGGTCGACTTCCAGGTCAGTCATGGGGCCACGGTCATCATCCCCGCCTACCTGTATCTGGACACGCTCGACGGGGTCCTCGCGGCCGCGCAGCGGCGGCTGTGGTCGGAAACCGGCGCGTACCTTTCCAGCCTGAGCCTCTCGCATCCGGTGATCCCGCTGCTGGCCGTTCGTCTTGGCAGCATCCCGACAGTGGCTACCGAGTGGAGCGTCATGATGGCGCCGCTCGTGGGGTCCGCGAGGGACATCGGCGACGGGCCGTTGGCCCTCGCGCTGTCGTCGCCCAGGTTTTCGGTGGACGGCCTGCACACCGCGATGGCGACGTGGCGACGGTTGAGCCGCACCGGCAAGTTCATCGCGTGGAACGCCGGCCACCTCGGGTCCGTCGCCGTCGCGCTCGGCGCATGCGGCTACCAGACTGGCCTAGCCGGCGGCGAGGGATGCGACTTGCCAGCCCTGATCCGTCGCCACCAGACGCCGCCGGTAACGGGCCCACGCTGGTACGGCGCCTACGTGTCCGTATTCAAGCGCTCTCTGACACTCGGCGGAGTTCGGGCCATGCTGGGCCATAACCAGATCCGCGGCTCGATCGTGTGCCCGGACCCGGACTGTTGTCCCACCGGCACCGCAATGGTTGGCACGTCCCGCCGCCAGCACGCCGCTCGCACACGCCTCGAGGAACTACGACTCCTGGACTCCATCGCGTCGCCAAACTGGCGAATGCATCACCTCGAACGAGATGCGACACGAGCGGCCGACCTCGCCCGTCGGATCGATACCAGTCCCGCGTTGAGGAACCAGCGGCTTGCCGTTCAGCCCGCCAGGTACGAGGCTCTCGCGCACCACTTACGCGCGGTGCGGGTGACCTCGCGAGCGAGCGCATGACTCCTGAGGCCCGACTAGCTGTCCCACCGCAACTCTCGGTTCAAGCTGACTCCTCGGCGCCATGAGATTCCCGAAGTGGCTGGATCGTCTGGACCAACGAGGGCTGCCACGGCCCCACCGTCAGCGCGGAACAGGTGAACCTTGGCGACTCGTTGCGTCGAGCGACTTTGCCAGCGGCCCCGTGGACATGGTGGGGCTGATCGCCTACGGGTGGTGGCCCATCGCCTACGGTTTGAGGACGTCGGATGAGCGCGGCGCGAGGGGCGCGGGGCCGGGCGCCGGGCTGCAGCGGGAGTTGACCGAGCTGCGCGATCAGGTGGCCCGGCTCACCTCGGACAATGCCAGGTTGCTGAAGTTGCTGAATCTGACGCCGGCCCAGGGGAGTGCGCCGGGACCCGCGCAGACGGGCATCTTCGATGGTCCGCCAGCCATGGTCGACGCGGCCTCGCTCCCGGCTGCGAAGGTCGCCTTCTTCGCGGCGATGTTCACGGCACGGACCGATGTCTACGTGGTCCGTTGGGAGAATGCCCGGACCGGGCGTTCCGGGTGGCTGCCGGCCGTTCGCGGCGGGTGGCGCGGAGGAGCGGACCCCGGCAGCCGCCATTACCTGCCGCTGACCGGCGAGGTCCTGGCCGCTCATCTGTCCGGCGAGATCGATCTTGGCCTGTACCCGCTCCTGGAGGGCGATCGCTGCTGGTGGTTGGCGGCGGACTTCGACGGGCCTGCCGCGATGCTCGACGCCCTGGCGTATCTGAAGGCGGCCCGGGCGGTCGGCGCCCCGGTCGCCCTGGAGGTGTCAAGGTCGGGTGTCGGGGCGCACGCCTGGCTGTTCTTTGCCGGCCCCGGTGCCGGCAGCGACAGCGCGTCAGGTGGGTACGGGGTTGCTCCGTGAGGCGATCGCCCTGCGTGGGCGGATGGATCTGTCCAGCTATGACCGACTCTTTCCCTCGCAGGACGTCCTCCCGACGGTGGGCGGGGTGGGAAACTTGATCGCGGCACCGTTGCAGGGGCGAAGCCGCCGACTGGGTGCCACGGTCTTCCTCGATACGAGCAGCTTGGAACCGTACGAGGACCAGTGGGCGTACCTGTCAAGTCTGGGGCGGTTCTCCCCGCGGGAGGTGTCCCGGTGGCCCAGCGGCTCGGGTCGGTCAGTGTCGGCGCCGCCGTGCAACGTCTCGGCCAGCCGACGTCGACACGAACCATGCCACAGCCTCCCCTGATCGTGCGAGCCCGTCTCGGCGGGGGCATCACGATCGAGGGGGGGACCTGACGCCAGCGCTGGAGGCCACCCTCAAGCATGCCGCGTCGATGCCGAACCCGCTGTTCTATGAGCGGCAAAGGGTGCGGGGGTCAACGTGGAACGTGCCACGGTTCTTGCGCAGCTACGACGAGACCCTCGACGGCGGCCTCGTGCCGCCGCGTGGACTGCTGGACACGTTTGGGGTGCTCGTCGAGGAACTCGGCAGCCGGCTGGACATCACTGACGAGCGCGCCAATGGCGCCGGACAGGACTTCCGCTGCAGCGCCACCCTGGACGATGGCCAGGAGGTGGCCCGGCGGGTCTTGACGCGTCACGAGATTGGGGTACTCGTGGCGCCGCCGGGAGCGGGGAAGACCGTGATCGCCTGTGCCGTCGCCGCCGAGCAGGCAACCTCGACGCTGGTTCTGGTGGATCGCAAGGCGCTGGCGGAGCAATGGCGGCGATCGATCGGTGAGTTCCTCGGCGTCAGGGCAGGCCAGCTCGGCGGCGGCCGCAGCAAGACCAGTGGCGTGGTCGATGTCGCGATGCTGCAAACCCTTGCTCGTCGCGACAACGTCGCCGAACTGACCGCCGGCTACGGACTGGTCATCGTCGACGAATGTCACCACATCCCGGCCGCAGCCTTCGAGCACGCGGTCAAGCAGGGTGGTGATGACCCGCGACGTGCGAACGGACTCGCGGTCGCCCGAGCTCGGACGCCAGGTCGACGAAGTCACCACGGTGGTGAGCATGCTGTCCTATCCGCTGCACCTGGAACAGGACGAGATCGGGCAGCACGTGACGCTCTACCTGATCCCCGAGGCGTTCGACCACTGGGCACAGAGCATTAGTCTGCTCGTGCTGTCCCACGAACCGTTGGTCGTCGCCAACGGCCGCGCCAGGGAGCAACGTCAGCACCTGCAGGCGGCCTTGGTTACCAACCGCGAGATCGGGGTAGCGATCGGCATCCTCATGGCCGCCCATCGCCTCAACGAGGAAGATGCCTCGGGCGCTTGCGGATAGCCAGCCTCCACGGCAACCACAAACTAGCCGAGCTCGCCGGCGAGGTGGTCCGAACCCGACAGCTCCTCCTTCCACCCCGGCTGCCGTGAAGGCCGCCGCAGGCCAAGGCATTCAGGCCCGTGGCCAGCGCCACGACTGACCCTTGACCCTGCCCACTGCCGACGGCGCCAAGGCGCAGGCGGCGGAGGGTTCGAAGGCGTCTGTTCGGACCCAGTGGGCAGGGCGCCACCTTGAGCCTTCACGGAGTTGCGGCCGAGGCGTCCCTATGGGTGACCCACCGGCGTCACTGGGCCAGGTGCAGGTCCAATCGATCGAGCAGGTTCTCCAGGGAGCGCTCGAACTCGGCGTCGGCGTGGTCCTCGGAGAGCTGTCCTTCGAGCCTCTCCACGGTGGGAAAGTTCTTGAGGTTCACGTGTCGGTCGCTGTTGGGTACTGCCGCCTCGCCTTCGTCGAGCGGCTCTTCGGCCGGTCCGGTCTGCGCGCCGAGGACGGCCGCCTCGAGCAGAAGGTGACCCAGGAGGAAGCTGGAGAATACGCGGTAGGCGTTCACCGCGTCCGAGTCGCTGAAACCACGCGAGGTCAGGGCGGTCAGGAAGTCCTCGACTACCCGAAGGCTGCGTAGCGGTGGACGAAGCCACGGCGCGGCGGGGTGCCGGGTCGCAATGAGCGGAAAGACGTTGGGGTGCTCTTGGGCCAGCCTACGCACGGCGTGGGCGAGCCACTGCAGGTAGGCCTGCCAGCCATCCGCGGGCTGCAGCGCATGCTCCGGCGGGAGGTGTAGCCGGCCGACCAGGAGGTCGACGATTCCCTCGAGCAGGTCTTCACGGCCGTTGACATGCCGGTAGAGCGACATCGCCTCCACGCCCAGTTGCTTTCCCAGGCGCCGCATAGTCAGGGCGGTCAACCCGTGGTCGTCGACGAAGTGGACGGCCGCCTGGACGATGGCTTCTCGGGACAGCGGCAGCCGGCCCTTGGTGGCCGCCCCGGACCCGGAAGCTCCGGATGCGCCGGTCATGGCATCCGCTCGATCGGAGGCGCCCAGCTCCGACCCTGCGCCGGATGGGAACTCACGGCGGCAGGCCGCGTGGGGGCGGCAGGAGGCACGTGTTGAGACTACCTCCAGGTCTGCTGCGACGTAGGGTTATACCGGCGTA
>JAABUS010007426.1_pt1 | contig 12597 bp, 4 predicted proteins | sample 5560161 | NCBI WGS metagenome assembly JAABUS01 (sample SAMN10711885, study PRJNA513376) | rock metagenome | isolation source: Antarctica rocks | place: Antarctica: Victoria Land, Trio Nunatak nord | collected 2016-01-04 | reverse complement strand
GGTCGCGGGGCCGGAGACCACCACGGTCGTCGCGCGCTGGATCGACGTCAGCAGATTGCGAGTCCCGCTCGAATTCCGGGTCGACGGCCTGACGACCATGATGCTCTCGATGGTCACGTTCGTGGCCACCCTGGTCGCCATCTACGCCGCGGGCTACATGGCGGGCGACCCCGGCTATCCCCGGTTCTTCGCCGTGGTCGGCCTCTTCGTCTTCTCGATGACCGGCCTGGTGCTCTCGAACAACTACCTGCTGACGTATGCGTTCTGGGAAGGGGTCGGCGTCTGCAGTTACCTGCTCGTCGGCTACTACTACGCGAAACCCTCGGCGGCGGCGGCGGCCAAGAAGGCGTTCCTGGTCAACCGGGTCGGCGACGTCGGGTTCGCGATCGCCATCTTCTGGATGTGGTCGCTGGCACCCGGGCACGACCTGAGTTACGGGAACATCCTCAGCGAGTCGACCATCCACCTGATGGGGACCGCGGCGGTCCAGGGGATCGTGCTGCTGATGCTCTGGGCGGCGACCGCCAAGAGCGCCCAGATACCGCTCTATGTCTGGCTCCCGGACGCGATGGAGGGCCCGACGCCGGTCTCCGCCCTGATCCACGCCGCGACGATGGTCACGGCCGGGGTCTACCTGATCGCCCGCTCGATGCCGATGGTCGTCGCGGCACCCCTCGCCCCGCCCCTCATCGCGACGATCGGGGGCCTGACCGCCCTCTTCGCCGCCTTGATCGCCCTGACGCAGACCGACCTCAAGCGTGTCCTCGCCTATTCGACAGTGAGCCAGCTCGGCTACATGTTCATGGCGCTCGGGACCGGTATCAAAGGGATGGGGCAGGTGGCCGTGGTCGCCGCGATGTTCCACCTGTTCACCCACGCCTTCTTCAAGGCGCTCCTCTTCCTCGCCGCGGGGAGCGTGATGCACTCGATGGGGGGCGTCATCGACATGAGGCGGTTCGGCGGGCTGCGTCACCGGCTCCCCTGGACCTTCTGGACGTTCGCCGTCGGCGGCTGGGCGCTCGCGGGACTCCCCCCCTTCTCGGGATTCTTCAGCAAGGACGAGATCCTGGCCGGCCTGAACCAGGCCTCGCACCTCTCCGGCCATCACGGCGGCTCGACGTCCCAGGGGGCGATCTACGCGATCATCTACTGGATCGCGCTGGTGACCGCCGGGCTGACGGCCTTCTACACCGGCCGGGCTTTCTTCATGACCTTCTTCGGCCCCGAGAAGCTCCCCAGTCCCGACGATCCCGAGGCCGACGACGACGCCAGGGCCCACGCCCACGCCGGCCACGGACCCGATGAGGAATCCGTACACGGTCACGACCAGGCCCACGGGGCCGAGCATCCGATCGGGCACGAGTCGCCCCCGCTCATGGTCTATCCGCTGGTCGTCCTGGCCGTTTGCGCGGCCCTGGCGGGGATATTCTTCGGGCCGACTCACCTCTTCGAGCATCACCTGGAGCGGACCCTGGGCTTCGAGGGGCTCGAGCAGGTGACGCACGAGGCCGGCTGGCTCACCCCTCTTTTAGGGACGGTCGCGGCTGCCCTGGGCCTGGGGCTCAGCTACCTCATGTACGCGAGGCCGAGTCCCGTCCCGGGCGAGCTCGCCGGCCGGATTGCGCCGCTGTACCGGGCGTCTTACCTGAAATTTGGGGTCGACACCCTCTACGATTGGATCGTCGTGCGGCCGACGCTCGCCCTGGCGGCGACGGCCGAGTTCCTCGACCATTACCTGGTCGATGGCCTGGTCCGGGGCGTCTCCTGGGCCCCCAGGCTCTTCGGACGCGACGTGCTGGGTCCGTTCCAGAACGGCCTGATCCAGTTCTATGCGGCGGCCACCGCGTTGAGCGTGGCGGTCCTGCTGGTGATCTTCCTGTTCATCTGATCCGATCTGATCCGTCGGTCGCGACCGGCGTCGAGGAATCCGCGATGGCGACCCTGCTCCTGATCACCGTCCTGCTCCCCCTGGCCTCGAGCCTCTTCCTCTTCCTGGGGCCGAGGCGGGACGTCCGATCGGCTCGGTCGATCGCGCTCGGGACGGCACTCGTGACGCTGGCCTTCAGCCTGATCCTGCTCCTCCGCTTCCGAACCGGGGTGGTCACACCCCAGTTCGCCTTCGGGGAAGTGGGGGGGCCTTACGGCTGGAACTGGATGTCGCGGCCGGGAATCCGGTTCGCGCTGGGGCTTGACGGGATCAGCCTCTGGCTCTTCGCGTTGACCGCTTTGCTTCAGATCACGGCGATCTTCGCCTCGTGGGAATCGGTCCAGGAGCGGGCGTCGTCGCATTACGGCCTGCTGATGGCCCTGGAGACAGGGCTGCTCGGGCTCTTCGCGAGCCTGGATGTGGTCCTCTTCTACATCTTCTTCGAATTCACGCTGATCCCGCTCTTCTTCCTCATCGGCCTCTTCGGCGGCCCCGACCGGCGGAGGGCCTCGGTCTATTTCTTCCTCTACACCCTGGCCGGGAGCCTGCTGACCCTGGTCGGGGTGATCGCCCTGGTGGTGATCCATTACCAGTATTCGCCGACCGGCACGCTCACCTTCTCGATCCCCGAGCTGACGCAAGGCCTGGCCGCGCTGCCATGGGAGGACTGGCACAGGGTCGCCCCCTGGTCGGCCAGCCCGCAGGCACTGGTCTTCCTGCTCCTGTTCGCGGGGTTCGCGATCAAGGTCCCGATGTTCCCCTTCCACACCTGGCTCCCCCTGGCGCACGTCGAGGCGCCGACGGCCGGGTCGATCATCCTGGCGGGGGTGATGCTCAAGGTGGGGGGATACGGCCTGCTCCGGTTCAACCTGGGGATGACCCCGCTGGGGGCGCACATCCTCTTCCCGTTCCTGGCCGCTCTCGCGGTCATCGGCATCCTCTACGGAGCCCTGGCGGCGCTCGCGCAGTCGGACATGAAGCGGTTGGTGGCGTATAGCTCGGTCAGCCACATGGGGTTCATCGTCCTGGGCCTCTTCTCGCTCAATACCACCGGGATGGACGGCGCGGTCATCCAGATGCTCAACCACGGCCTGACGACCGGTGCGATGTTCGCCTGCGTGGGGGTCCTCTACGAGCGGTACCACACGCGCGAAATGGCGGAGATGAGCGGCCTCTGGGAGCGCCTGCCGCTCCTAACGTTCTTCTTCATCCTGGCCGCGCTCGGCTCGGCGGCCCTGCCGGGGCTGAACGGGTTCGTGGGCGAGTTCCCCATCCTGGTCGGCATGTTCGACCGGAGCCCGAGGGCCGCGGTCCTGGCCAGCCTGGGCATGATCCTGGGCGCCTATTACCTGCTCTGGATGCTCCAGCGCGTCCTCTTCGGCCCCCTCCACGAGCCCCACGCCCACCCCGCGGTGGTCGACCCGACCGAGCTTGGTCATGCCGCCGCGGCGCCCGGGGCCGCCGTCCGGCCACTGGGCTGGCACGAGATCGCGGGGCTGACACCGTTGATGGTCCTGATTGTCGTGATCGGGGTGTTCCCCGGCCCGTTCTTCGATCGGATTCGCCCGTCGGTCGCGCCCATCGCGGCCCGGGTCGAGGCGTCGAGGACACCCCGGCCGATCGCCCTGGGAAGCTCGCCTCGGCCCGCGGCCGGGCCCTCCCCGAGTCTCTTCCACGCCACCGGCGAGAGCGGACGCTGATGCCCACAAATGCCCTGGACGTGTCCCGGCAGACCCTCCTGATCCTGCTGCCGGAGTTGCTGATCCTGCTGACGGCGACCGTCATGATGACGGCCGGGGCATTCGTCCGCCTCCCACGCAGGACGTGGTGCGCGACCGCCGCGGGCGCCTTGATCGCGGCCCTCCTGGCCTTGATCGCCTTGCGCCACCAGACGACCGACCTCTATTCGGCCGTCGCCCTCAACGACGCCTTCTCCGGCTATGCCCGACTCGGCCTCCTGCTGTCCGCGCTGGTCCTCCTCGCACTGGCCCACGACCAGGTCGACGACTCCCGCGCCCCCGAGTTCTTCGGCGCGCTCCTGATGATCAACGCCGGCTCGATGCTCGTCGCCTCGGCCAACGAGCTGATCTTCCTCTTCGTGGGCCTGGAGCTGGTCAGCATCCCGACCTACCTGCTGCTCTACCTGTCGAGGCGCGACGCCGGCACGCAGGAGGCGGCGACCAAGTATTTCTTCCTGAGCATCTTCTCGTCCGGCCTCTTGCTCTACGGCCTGGCGTTCCTGTACGGCCTGACCGGCGTTAGCAACCTGAAGGCCCTGACCTTCCTGGCCTCCGCGCCAGCGGGGGGCTTGCAGACTCAGCTGGGCCTGATCGCGGTGGTCTTCGTGATGGCCGGCCTGGGGTTCCGGGTCGCGGCCGTCCCGTTCCACTTCTACGCGCCCGACGTGTATCAGGGTTCTCCCACGATCCTGGCCGCGATGCTGGCCTGGGTCCCCAAGGCAATCGGCTTCCTGGCGATCATCCGGACCCTGACGGCCGTCGTCTCGGTGGCCGGCCGGGAGGACCCGCTCCCCCAGAAGGCGATGATGCTGGCCTGGGTCATCGCGGTCGTCACCATGACCCTGGGCAACACGGTCGCATTGATGCAGGAGAACCTGAAGCGACTCCTGGCCTACTCGTCGATCGCGCACGCCGGATACATGATGATCGGCGTCGCGGTCGCCTTCCGCAACGCGCCGGGGTCGGGGGGGGTCTTCCTCGGGAGCGAGAGCATCCTGTTCTACCTGGCCGCGTATGCGTTGATGACGCTCGGCGTGTTCGGGGTCATCCTCGCCTTGAGCACCCGAGAGCGGCCGATCGAGTCCGTGGACGACCTGGCCGGGCTGGCGCGTTCGCAGCCGGCGGCGGCCCTGGCGATGGCACTCTGCCTGTTCAGCCTGGCGGGCATCCCCCCGCTAGTTGGCTTCTGGGGCAAGTTGCAACTGTTCGCCTCGGCCTTCGCGGCGACGCGTGCCGAAGATGCCCGGATGTTCCACGTGCTCGCCGTGATCGGGGCCCTGAATGCCGCGATCGGCGCGTACTACTATCTGCGGATCGTCGTCGTCATGTACCTCCGCCCCCCGCTGATCGCCGAACCAATTCAGGCGAAGGCGGGCTGGCCGACGATCGCGGCGGTCGGGGCCTGCGCGAGCCTCTCGCTCGTGCTCGGCCTCTTCCCCCAGCCGATCAGCCGCGCCACTCGCGAGGCGGCCGAGGCCGCGTCCGCCCACCCCTCCCCGGTGTCGGAGACGCGGCCACTGGCCTCGGCGCCCTCGATCGCTCCCGCCGTCGCCCGCTGATGCAGATCCGATCCGATCACTCGGGCCAGCCGGAGAGCATCCGCTCGACCATCTGCTTGTGATTCGTTTCGTCGGCTACCTGGTTCTCCAGGGCCACTTTCAGGGCGGTGTCGCCGTAGGTTTCGGCCTGCTTGATCCGTTCATTGTAATCGTTGATGGCCCTCCCCTCCGACTCCAGGATGCGCTGGAGCATCTCCTTGGGCTTGCTGGCTTCGGGGACCTCCCGGGGGCTGGTGGTCGGCGTACCGCCGAGGACGGCGATCTGGTCGGCGAGATATTGCGCGTGGCCCTGCTCGTCGGGGACCTCGGCGAGGAACATCGCCCTCAGCTCCTGGCGGAACGGCCCGGTCACGATCGCCGCGTAGTGGGTGTACTGGATGATGGCCGCATACTCGCCGGCCAGGTCGCTGTTCAGCCCGTCGATCAGGGGCTGCTTGTCCGAGGCCATGAGGTTCTCCTTCGGAGGGGATTGGGGGGCTGGAAGTGCAAGGCGGGAAACGCCTTCCATATGATATGCAGAGTGAAAGCATATTCCGGGCCGAAGCTCCGCGTGAAGGCCATCGGCAGGCCCTCCGAGCCGCGTCGGCAGGGCGGTTTCCATCTTCGAAGCCGTTGCCCCTGACCCGCCCCCCGGGCACCCCCTCCCGGGGGGAGAGGGGATAGGGTTGAGTTCAGTGAGGCCCGGGGGTGAGCAGGTACGCGAGGAGGTCGCGGAGTTCCTGCGGTGTCTTGACCAGCCCTTCGGGCATGATCGACGTCGAGGCCGCCTTTCGCTCGTCGATGTCGGCGAGTGCGAGCTCTCGGGTCGTGCCGTCGGTCATGCCGAGCGTCAACGCCTTCGAACCTTCCTGGAGGATGATCCCGGTCAAGACCTCGCCCGATTTGAGGGCGATCGCCCAGGGAAGGTACTGCGGGGCGATTTGGGCGCCCGGCGCCAGGATCGACCCGGCCATGTACGGGGCGGAGAGTCGCTTGTCGGCCTCCTCCAGGCTGGGGCCGTTCTGCCCCCCCTCGCCCCGGAATCGGTGACAGGCGACACACGAGACGCCGGTCGTGGCCCGGAACAGAGCACGTCCCCGCTCCGGGTCGCCCGCGCGCCACTCCTGCGTCCAGTCGATCCCGGCGAATGCGGCCGGAATCTTGCCCTCCGCCAGCATGGGGCGAGCGGCCTCGCCCGCGATGCCGAGGTATCCCGGAAGTCCCCGGAGGTGCTCGATGAGCCGGGCCCGCAGGCCCGCGTCGAGGTCGGGCCTCGACCTCGCAAGGGCGGCCAGGGCGGCGTCTCGCTCGGCATCGGGCTTCGCGGAGCCCAGGACCGCCTCGGCCAGCGGCTTGAGCACGACCGGGGCGGTCTCGGCGGCGAGCCTCGCCCGCGCCAGGCCGATGAGATCGTCTCGCTTCGACGCGGCGATCGCCTGCGCGGCGGCGCGGCGGGCGTCTTCGGAGGGGGATTCGAGCCAGGTCCCCAGGAGGCGGAGGCCGAGACCCGGCTCCAGTTTCGTGGCCGCCAGGCCCGCCGCCGGGCCGAGCAGCCGGGAGCTGGCCGTCGGCTCCACCTGGGCCACGACCTCGCCCAGCGTCGAGGCGTCGAGCAACGTCGCCAGCCGCTCCAGCGCCGTGCCGCGGAGCATCGGGGCGGTCTGCCGATCCAGGACGAGCGTCCGCAAGAGGTCGGGGGTCGCCAGTCGTCGGACCGCGGCTTGCCGCGTCGCGTCGTCGATCCCTCCCGTCTTCGCGAGCCTGTCGAGGGCGGCCGTCATGGCGACCGAGTTTTCATCCGCCGGCAGGTCGAGCGCCACCAGCGCCTCGGCGGCCGCTCGCCGGGTGGAGCCCTGCGCCGTGGCCAGGACGGCGACGATCCGATCCACGGCCTTCGGGCCTCCGAGGCGGCCCAGCGTCACCAGCGCCTGGTCGAGCGTCGCCGCGTCGATCATTCGCGCCGAGTCGACGAGCCCTTCCAGGCCCGGCACGGTCCGGGGATCGCCCAGTCGATCCAGGCTCCGGAGGGCCTGGAGGCGGACGACCGGGTCGTGATCCTCGAGCGCGGCGACCAGCCGACGGAAGGCCGCTTCGTGGGCGGGAGTCTTGTCGAGGGCTCTCCACCAGGCGTCGATGGTGAACATGCCGAGCCTCCTCCGGCCGTCGCGAGGGGGCTCTTCGTAGGCCGAGGGGGCGAGCTCGAGCGCGGTCGGCAGCGGGCCGTCGGCGGGGGGGATCGTCAGGAAGTACCCGTCGGCCAAGACCGCCGCGAGCCGGCCGGCCGGCAGAGGGGGGGGCACGGGATCCTCGTCGGGATCGGCGAGGAGCGGGTGCGGATTCTCGGGCCCGAGGTTGCGGGCCAGCAGCCGCGCCGCCAGGTGACGCACGTAGGGGTCCGTCGAGCGTGCCAGCCGCGAGGTCTCCTCCAGCGCGACCAGCGGCGGACGCTCCTTCGACCCCGCCAACGCCGTCAGGACCGCGCGACGGACCCGGGGTGACGGGTCCTTGAAGAGTCCCCAGAGATCGATCCAGGGGGGACCACTCCGCCCGGCAAGGGCGTGCACGGCGTGGTAGCGGACGTCTTCGTGGGTGTCGCGGAGCGCGTCCACGAGCCGGCGGAGCGACTCCCGCCCCTCCGAGAGCCCCGCCAGGCGGACCAGGTGCGGGAGGGCGGGGTCGTCGGGCCGGGCCGTGCCCATGCGATCGGCGATCCCCGAGACGGCCGCATCCCCGCGCCTGGCGAGCTCGACGTGGGCCGGCATCCGCCGCGACAGGTCCGGCCGGGAGAGCTCGCCGTACAGATGATCCACCGAGGCCGTGGCAGTCTCATATCCGGAGAATCCGGGCTCGCCGCCGGCGGCATCGATCTCGAGCAAGTCGGCGGTATATGTGGGGCTCTCGGCGTTCGTCTCCATGTGGCTGACGACCGCATACACGCGCCCGCCACGCCCGACGGCCACGGCCATCGGCCTGCGCCCGGGGGGGCAGACCAGCCACGGGATTTCACGCGCCTTGTACCCCGACCCCTCGCGACTCGGGGCGAACCGGTCGATCTTGCCTTGCCCCCAGCGTGCGACCAGGATATTCCCGCGGTAGTCCTCCGGGAGCCTGGCATCGTCGTAGACCGCCAGCCCGACGGGGACCTCGCGTCCCATCCCGGCCAGGGCGGGGAGGTTATCGGGACGGTCCTCCATCCAGCCGCGCGGCCAGTTGTAGTGGCCGCCGGCGACGACGAAGAGGAGCCGGCTCGGGACGTAGCGGCTGTCCTGCTCATGATCGTTGTCCGTCGTCATCAGGTCGAACGCCGCGTTCCAGTCGAACCCGTTGTTATTCCTCGTGCCCGTCGCCACCAGCTCGAGATTCGAGCCGTCTCCCGCGTCGAAGCGAAAGAGCCCGCCGACGCTTGTGATGTCCCGCGTCGCGGGGGTCCCTGCGGTCTCGATCCGGGTCTGGAACCAGTGATCGGGCCTCCGGAAGTCGCCGAACGACCAGGCCGGATCACCCATCGAGACATAAAGCTTGCCGTCGGGGCCGACCTTGAGGTCGTGCAAGGTCTGGTGGAACGCCCACCCCTTAGCCCTGGGGAACCCCCAGACGATCTGCCTGGGGGTTACGGACGCCCGCTTCGTGACCGCCCCCGGCAGGACCAGGATCGCGTCATGCTTGGCGACGTACAGGTCGTCCCCCCGAGGCACCAGCCCCATGAACCAGTGGTCGCCCTCCTGTCGGTAGATCGTCGTCAGCTCCAGCCCGGGCTTGACGTCCGACGCCTCGACGACGAAGACCCCCTCACGCCCCCCGAGGAAGAGCCTCCCGGCCGGGTCAACCACCACCTGCGCCAGGCTCTCGCCGGGGAGGGTCGCCAGGACCCGGACCGTCGCCCTCGGGTCGAGCAGGCGATACCCCGCATCCCCCTCCCGCGAGGCGATCGCGGCGGGAGCGACCGTCGCGAGGAGAGCAACCAGGGCGAGGGCGATGCGGGGGGCGTCAAAAGCGGGAGGGTTTCGCATAGATAGATGGATTCCCGCGCGGGAACGATGGGGTGCGAAGGTCGTTGGGATCGGCCCATCGTAGCCGCGCATTGCCCTACCCACAAGCTTGGCGGAGCGCGAAGTGCGATCTCGATCGACATGGCCGATCAGGTGGAGGACAGGTCATCGTTGGTACAGGGACTCAGACGACTGCGCCGATGTGAATCACCCTGAGTTTCTTGGACAGATCAGTTGAGGTAATCGACCTGCTTCTCCGCCGAAAGGCCCTGGATGCCTCATCGTCCCGAACCGGACTTGAGGAACCCCCGAGTACAAAGCCAGTCCGCGCAGCGCTTCGGCCAGGCGGAGCACGGCGGGGCGCAGGCCGAAGCCGTGACCGCTCGCGGCGTAGACGTGCAGCTCGGCCGGAACGCCGGCGCGTTTCAAGGTTATGTACATAAGTAAACATTTCTCGGCCTTGACGGGATCGTCGCTGGCATGAACGAGGTTCCTTTCGCTCCGTCCCGACGAGCCACACCCCTTTGATTCCATCCCGCGCTTCACTCCCCGGGGGCCTCGGCCTTTGAGCCGGTCTTCGCGCCCAGCAGCGTCATGTCCCAGACCTTCATGGTGCGGTCCCGACTCCCCGAGGCCAAACGCCGGCCGTCGGGGCTGAAGGCCAGGCTGCCGACGATCCCGGTGTGGCCGCGGAGCGTGTGCCGCAGCTCCCCGGATGTCGCGTCCCAAAGTCGGACGGTCGTGTCCTCGCCGGCGGAGGCGAGCCAGCGGCCGTCGGGGCTGAAGGCCACGGCGAAGACATCCCCGCTGTGCCCGCGGAGGGTTTGCAGTTCCTGGCCCGTCTTCGCATCCCAAATCTTGACGGTATGCTCTTCCCCTCCCGTGGCCAGGCGCCGACCGTCGTGGCTGAACGCCAATCGGTCGCCATAGCCGATGACGTTTACAGGGAGGGTCAACTCTGGCTCTTGAAATCGCCCCAGGCGCGCGGGGTTCCACGCCCACACCCGAACCGTCCCGTCGTTGCTCGCGGTGGCCAGGCGCCGGCCGTCGGGGCTGAACTCCATGCACCAGATCAGCCGGTCATGCCGGCCGGCACTGCCCACCACCTTGCCGGTCTTGGCGTCCCGCACCTGCACGGTGTGGTCCGGCCCCTCGCGAAGGAGGTAGCGTCCCGTGGGGTCGAAGGTCACGTAGTAGCCCACGCTTCGTTCGCGAATCTCGTCGATGGTCTCCTGGCCCGTCGCCGTCTCCCAGACCTTGACGATCACATCCCGGTCTCTGGAAACCGTGGACGTGGCGAGGTGCTTGCTGTCGGGGCTGAACGCCACGCGAAAGACGAGGTCGGGATGAGTCAGGGTGCTGAGGAGCGCACCGGTCGCCGCGTCCCAGAGCTTGACGGTATGGTCCCAGCTGGCGGAGGCGAGGCGCCGGCCGTCGGGGCTGAACGCCACGCTCCAGACTTCGTGGTCGTGCTCGCGGGTCAGGGATTCCAGCCCCTCATCCCCCTTCAAGGGGGTGGCGTCCCAGACCCGGATCGTCCCATTCTTGTCACCCGAGGCGAGGCGGAGGCCGTCGGGGCTCGATGCCAGGCAGTGGCCAAAGAGAGTATGGCCGCGGAGGCTCAGGATCTCCCGGCCGGTCAGCGGGTCCCAGATCTTGACCGTCTTGTCTTCGCCGCCGATCGAGAAGAGACGCAGCCCGTCGCGACTGAAGGTGAAGGCCAAGCCGTTGATCGCCCCGGTGTATCCGCGCAAGGTGTGCAGGAGCTCACCGGTCGCTGGGTTCCAGACCTTCACCGTCCGGTCATAACTGGCCGTCGCCAGCTGCCGGCCGTCGGGGCGGAACACGACGGCACTGATCCGGTGGGTGTGCCCGAGGATTCTGCGCAGGAGCTGGCCCGTCCGGGCGTCCCAGATCCGCACCACGCCCCCCCGGCTCCCCGTGGCCAGGCGCCGGCCGTCGGGGCTGTACGCCACGCACGATGCCGTGTTCTCGTGCGTTTCGGGGAGCCGGTGGACCTCGCGGCCGTCGGCCGCGTCCCACACGGTCGCGATGCCGTCCTCGCCGCCGGCGACCAGGTGCAGTCCATCCGGGCTGAAGGCGACCGCGTGGGTCATCCCCGAGTAGTCGCCCACGTGCCCGGGCCGCCGGAAGACCTCCTGGCCCGTCGCCAGGTCCCAGAGCCGGACCCAGCGGTCGGCGCCCGCCGACGCGAGGTGCCTGCGATCGGGGCTGAATGCCACGCTGAAGACGTAAGATTCGTGGCCGGGGAGCGTCTGGATCACCGTCCTGGTCGCGACGTCGAAGACCTTCACGGTCCCGTCCCCGCACCCGGCGGCGATCCGTCCGCCGTCGGGGTGGAACGCCACGCCATGCACCTCGGCCGAATGCTGGAGGAGCGTCGGCTCGACCGCGCAGAGCCGGCGGAGGTAATGCCATTCCCACTGTCGCAGGCCCGGCGGGCACTCGTCGAGCAGCTTCCGGACCCGGCCCAGGTTGTCCGCCGACAATTCCCGGTCGGCCAGGGCGATGTTGCTGATGTAGAGGTTCGATACCAGGGTCCGGTTCATCCCCTGGAACTGGACGGCGGAGAGCGTCGAGCCGACGGCCACGATGATCATCAGGGTGGCCACGGCCGCCATCAGGCTCGCGACGACCGGGTTTCGCTTGCACCACCGCCAGGCTCGCTCCGGCGACCTCACCGGACGCGCCACGATGGGCTCGCCCGCCTGGAACCGTCGCAAGTCCTCGGTCAGAGCGGTGGCCGACTCGTAACGCTTGCTCGGGTCTTTTTGCAGGCATTTCAGCACGATCGTCTCGAGATCGCGGGGCAGCCCCGGCACCAGCCGCGACGGCGGCACGGGTTCGGCCGTCTTGACCTGCTGCAGCGTGTCGAGCACCGTCGCGCCGCGGAACGGTGGGCGACCGGTCAGGAGTTCGTAGAGGATCGCTCCCAGGGCGTAAAGGTCGGCCGCCGGGCCGGCCTCCCTGGTCTTTCCCTCGGCCTGCTCGGGGGCCATGTAGCTGGGCGATCCGAGGATCGACTCGGTCGCCGTCATCCCCGACTCCAGGTCCAGCAGCTTCGCCAGGCCGAAATCGGCCACCTTGGGCGTGCCCTCCGGCGTCAAGAGGATGTTGGCCGGCTTCAGGTCGCGGTGGACGATGCCCTTGCGGTGCGCCTCGCCGATCGCACGAGACAGGCAGGCGACCAGATCCGCCGCGACGCGCGGCGGGCGGGGGATGCCGTCGAGCCCATCGGCGAGGCTGCCTCCGCCGACGAACTCCATCTCGAAGTAGGGATGTCCGCCGTGCTCGGCGATGTGGAAGATCTGCACGACGTTGGGGTGCTGGAGCTTGGCGGCCGCCTCGGCCTCGGCGAGGAATCGGACGCCGGCCTCGGCGGA